>Ga0302326_10006163_pt1 | contig 26982 bp, 27 predicted proteins | sample Palsa_T0_3_FD_202264 | JGI IMG/M metagenome (GOLD analysis project Ga0302326, IMG submission 202264) | Peat permafrost microbial communities from Stordalen Mire near Abisko, Sweden - Palsa_T0_3 | ecosystem: Environmental > Terrestrial > Soil > Palsa > Peat permafrost | place: Sweden: Abisko... | reverse complement strand
AATATTGTCCAGCGAACTTGTTAGCGTTACGTTGGCGTCCAGTGTGCCGCCGTAATATAGGTCCGCCGAGCCATCGTTGGGCGGAGTGACCTGCCCTTGCCATCCCGTTGGCTGAAAGAGCCCCGTCCAGACATATTGCGCTTCCATCGAATGGGCGGCAAATGCCGCCAAAATCATCCCGACCAAAGCAAGTCTGGAAGTTCGCACCGGGGACGGATTGAATCGCGGTTCCCTTGCGATTTCAAGGTGGCATTTTCGCGACCCCCTGAATTGAAATCCGCACCAACAACGAGGACGTTCTTTGGAATTTTCCCGGGCGCCTCGTCCACTCCGCCGAATGCCCTACAATGCGGGAAACGGCGTCGCCCGGTGCACGAGCTGAAGCGGAATTCCCCAGGGGTCACGCAGCATGATGAGGTAGGAGCCGTCAGGCAGCTTCTCCTCGTACGCGGCCGAGGCCCCGGCGGCGACCAGCTTGGCGCGGACGTCGGCAGGATCTTCCGCCACGAAGGCGATATGGAAGCACAGCGGATGGGCGGCCTTGTAGTCGGGATACGGGGCCGCCGGGTTGCTGTAGATCTCGATGATCACGCGCCCCGTGTCGTCGGCGAGAAAGGACGTAAAGGGGGCGTCGGCGCGGCTGCGGGCGTAGCGGAGGCCAAGGTGGTCAACGTACCACTTGGCGTGGGCCTTGGCATCGGGGACGTTGACCGCGAAGTGTTCGAATTTCATGGGGGTTGGTTATTGCTTTAGAAAATCCGCGATCCTGGCCCGGCCCTCGCCGCCGGAATCCTCGAGGACGTAGTGGCCGGCGCGCTCCAGGCGTTCGACCCGGGCATCGGGGTAGAATTCACGCCAACGTGAAAGGAACGTCTCGTCGAAGCAAAAATCCCTGGCGCCCCAGAGGATCATCTTCCGGTTCCCCGAGAGCGCGGGCAGCCGCTGCGCGATCTCCTCGAGGGCCGGCCGGCTCGGATGGTCCGCCTCCATCGGGATGTCCCTGACGAAGCGGTGGACCCCGATCCGGCTGGCCCAGCCTCCGTAGGGGTGCAGGTATCCCTTTCGCTCGTCCCAGGTGAGCCGGCGCGAGGCCATAGCCATCCAGGTGGCGGGCTCGGCAAAGCCGTTCAGGCCCCTGACGATGAAGGCGCCCAGGAAGGGGGTGCGGCAGAGCGCGATCCGCGCGGGTATCTTTGCCGACGGGAACGCGGCCGTGTTCTGGATCACGATCCGCCCCACCCTGCCGGGGCTGCGCACCGCCACTCCGAACCCGATCGCCCCGCCCCAGTCGTGGACAACCAGGTGGATCCGCCGGAGCCCGAGCTCGGAAACGAGCGCCTCGATGTCGGCGATCCGCGAGGAGAGCGTGTACCGGTAGCCGGCCGGCTTCTCGGAGAGGCCCATCCCGACATGGTCCGGCGCCACGCAGCGGACGGCCCCCGAGAGCTCGCGGACCAGGTCGCGGTAGTAGAAGGACCAGGTCGGGTTGCCGTGGAGCATGAGGACGGCCTCGTCGCCCCGCGGCCCCTCGTCGAGGTAGCTCATCCGGGCGCCCCCGGGCGTCCGGAAGGATTTCGGCGAGAACGGATAGAGCCTGGCCAGCCAGCCCGGGATACCGGCCGGTTGTGCGTCGTTCACCATTCGAGGGCCAGCATCAGGCAGTTGAGCCCGCTTCCGATGCCCATGAGGGCCACTTTGCTGCCCTCCCGCACCTTCCCGGCGCCGACGGCCGCCGAGAGCGTCGCGGGAAGCGACACCGAACCCATGTTGCCCAGGGTCTCGAACGTGGAATGGTCCTTGGCGAGGTCGATCCCGAGCGTCTCGAAGAGGCGCCTGCGGTGGGCGCTTCCCACCTGGTGGCAGATCGCGTTGTCCAATGTCTCCTTGCTCCAGCCGGTGGCGGCGGTGAACTGGTCCCAGGTCTCCTTTGCCAGTGCGACGCCGGCCTCCAGCATGCGCTCGGAGTCGGTCTGCATGGCGAGGCTGCCGGCGTCCCCGGTGTCGCCCTGGCAGAGCTCGCTGTGCTCGGTCGCCGAGAGGCACACGCCCCCGAGGATCCGGTGGGCTCTCCCCTTCACGAGGTCCCGGTGGCAGATGACGGCGGCCACGGCGCCGCAGCCGATCGTCAGGTTGGCGAAGAAGGGCTTGATCGCATTGCGGTCGAGCGAGCCCCCGAGGAGCGTCCTCACCGTCTCCTCGACGAGCGGCCTGCCGTTCTCGCCGGCGACGACGAGCGCCGCCCTGACCTGGCCGCTGTCGATCATGCCTGCCGCGACGACGATCGAGTTGAGGAAGCCGAGGCACGCGTTCGAGACGTCGAAAACCTGGGTCGACGCCGGGAGGCCGATCTTCCTGTGGGCAAACGACGCGGACGCCGGCTCCAGCATGTCCCTCGAGACCGCGGCATGGATGAAGAGCCCGATGTCCTCGCGTCTCACGGAGGATTCGCCGAGGACCGCCCGGCCCGCCGCCGCGCTCGCGTCGGAGGGGCGGGTCCCGTCGGGCCACATGCGCCGCTCCCGGATGCCCGTCATGAGCTCCAGGCGGCCGAAGGGAAGGCGGAGGCGCTCGTAGAGCGGGGCCAGGCGCTCCTCGATCTGCGCGGAGGTCCACACCTCGGAGGGGAGCGCCACCGCGATCGATTCAAGGCAGACGTTCTTGAAACGCATGGGGGCTCCCGGCGCTGCTCACCGCTCCGGCCGCATCGCGAGCCGGATCACATCCTTGTCGAACATGTTGCTCCCGAGGCCCGCGTCCACGACGAGGGTCGCCCCGTTGATCCCGCTGCTGCGCCCGCTCAGGAGGAAGAGGACCGCGTCGGCGACCTCCTGGGTCTCCAGGTTGCGCCTGCGGAACGTGAGCTTCTCCGCGAAGAGGTAGCTCTCGAGGTAGCCCGGTATCCCGGCCGAGGCGCTTGTCTTCAGGGGCCCGGAGCCGACCACGTTGAACCGGACCTCGGAATCCGCGCTGAAGGACTTGGCGAGGAACCGCGACGAGGACTCGAGCGCGGCCTTGATGGGCCCCATGAAGCCGTAGTTGTCGGGCGTCACGAGGAGGGAGGAGATCCCGATAGCCACCACGGAGGCGTCGCGGGCGAGGTGCGGCGCGAACGCCCGGGAAATCTCGACAAGGGAGAAGGACGACACGGCGGCGGCCTGCAGGAAGTCCCTCCTCTTGGTCGCGTGGAAGGGCCTCAGTCCCTCGGAGTAGTTCGCGAAGGCTATCGAGTGGACGATCCCCTGGAGGGGCGCCCGGCCGGATGCGGCCACCTCCGAGGCGAGGCGCTCCACGGCGCCCTCCTTCTCCACGTCGCAGACGTGGACGGCCCTGTCGCCGAGCAGGGAGGCGAGCGACTTGCGCCGGTCCTCGGAGCGCACGCTGTAGACAACCCGGGCGCCCTCGGCCTCGAGGGACTTGCCGACGGCCCACGCCACGCTGCGCTTGTTGGCGACCCCGAAGACAAGGAAGGTCTTCCCCTCGAGCCCGAGGAAGCTCATGGCGAGCCCCCCGGGGTCTTCCACGCCACCGAGTAGTCCACCGAGAGGACGCGGGTCTCGCCCTTCTTCATGCTCCCGGACATGGCGTAGAATCCCGCCATCAGGTCCTTCTTGGTCACCTCTATCGTGACCGTGTCGCCGGGGTAGACGGGGTTCCTGAAGCGCACGTTCGAGATCTTCACGAGGAGCGGCACGCCGCTCGGGGCGCCCTTCTCGCCGAGGCTGCGCGCCAGGAAGAGGGCGCCCGTCTGGAAGACGGCCTCGCAGAGGAGCACGCCCGGGGTGATGGGCGCCCCGGGATAGTGACCCTTGTAGAAGGCCTCGTCCGCCCGCCAGGTCCGCCTCGCGACGAGGCCCTCGGCGCTCTCCGAGACGATCTCGTCCACGAACAGGAAGGGCGGCCTGTGCGGGATCCGCTCGAGGACCTTCGCGAGCGCGTTCATGCGGCCCTGCCCTGCCTTTGGGCGCAGACGTAGCGGTCGACCTTGTTGGCGGTGATGACGCCGTAGTTGATCGTCCCCAGCCACCCCGACATGATGATCCCGACTGAGCCCGCGTGGTAGAGGCCGGGAAGGCGCTCGGGAAGGTCCATCGACACCTTCAGGCCCTCGAACTTGGTCCCGAAGGAGGTTCCCCCGAAGTGGGTCGTGTAGCGCTCGATCGTGCGCGGCGTCGCGGCCTCCTTCCAGTCGATGAGGCCCCGCACCCCCGGGATGAACTTCTCCAGGGCCACGATCGCCTCCTCGATCAGGCGGGCCTTCTCGCGCCCGTAGGCGTCCTCCGTCAGGGCGCTCCAGTCGGAGTAGAGGCCGTTTATCGAGGCCACGACCGTGTAGCGGTCGGAGCCGGGGCGCGTGTCGGGATAGTAGACGGAGAAGGTGCGGCTGGTCGTGTGGAGGTCCGTCAGCTCCCCGGTGCTGAAGGAGGGGCTCGCCGAGGTGAAGACCAGGTCGCCGATGTGCGGGATCCTCTCGCCCTTGCGGATCCCGAGGTAGACCTGGCAGGAGCTAGAGTTTATCCGGACCGCCTGGGCCGCCGCGGCGTAGTCCGCCGGCACGTTCTCGGCCCCGGCCAGTCGGAAGACCGTGTTCTTGATGTTGGCGTTGGAGAGGACCGCCTTTGCGCGGATCACGCGGCCCCCGTTCGCCACGATGCCGCAGGCGACCTTCACCCCTCCCCTGTCCTCGACGAGGACGCGCTCGACAAGCACCTTCTTCCTGAGCTCGACGCCGTTTCGGCGCAGCTCCTCGGTCATCTTGCCGATCAGGAGGTCGGAGCCGCCGCGGAACGTGTAGACGCCCGAGCCCATGAAGTTCGAGAAGACGATCCCGTACGTGATGGCCGGGTCGTCCAGCGTCGAGCCGTTGGCGTAGGCGATGGGCTCCATGAGGAGCCGCTTGACGTCGTTCCTGCCCGGGAAGAACCGCTCGAGCATCTCGCCGGTGGTCTCGGTGCTGTTGTCGTAGAAGTTCATGCCGCGCAGGTATTCGTAGAATGCCTCCACGTGGGGGCGCCCCAGGCCGAACTGCTCCACGAGGACCCGCGTGTAGTCCTCCCGGGTGAAGGTCGTCCGGACGTCCATCTGCGGGTTCACGAAGCGGATGTCCTTCAGCTGGACGATCGAGTCGGCGATCTCGCGCGTCCAGTACTTGCGGCACGACTTGATCATCCCGACCGGGAAGCCGTGGAGCGAGATGTCGAAGATGTGGCCGCCCTTGCGCGTGAACCAGGTCGCGAGGCCGCCGTACTGGTAGTGGTGCTCGACAAGGAGCACGCGGTGGCCCGCCTTCGCGAGCACGTTGGCGCCCGTCAGGCCGCCGAGGCCGCTCCCAATGACGATCACGTCATATTCGTCGGCGACTCCTTTGAGCCAGTCATAAGCCATGGAGGAACGATGCTGGAGCAGCGCCCGGGGCGTCGGCAACTGGTTTCGGGGGCGGCCCGGGGCTTTCCCTAGGCCCTGAGGATGTGCTGGTTGGCCATTGAGATCCCGCTCAGCATGGAGCCAACGATCCCCAGCATTCCCTGGTCGGTGCCGCAGAGAAAGAGGTTGGAGAGGGCCGTTCGGCCCCCGGGGTTCTTGACGGGCGACCCGTAGATCGCCCCGCGCGCGTGGCCGGTGTACTTGACGACGGTCGTCGGCGTGAACATGTCCGTCGCCACCGTGGCCCTTTCAAGGGAGCCCGGCGGATCGAGGGGGGGCAGGAATCGCTTGGCCGACTCCTGGATCGCGCCGAACCAGCGCTCCTTGTCGGCGCGGTAGGCCTCCCCCGCCAGCCCGCTCCAGGCCTCGAAGTTGGCGAGGCAGGTCACGCGGAAGAGTCCCTCGGGGAGCTCGCGGCCCTCCCCGTACTGGAAGTTGTTCGGAAAGCAGATGATCCCGCTCCTCGTGTCGACCTGGCCCTCGGGGTCGCGGTAGGTGAAGCGCTCCGAGTCGTTGAAGAAGACGATCGTGTCGTCCCCCCAGCCGAGGGCCGACGGCGCCCGGTCGAGGACCGAGATGGTCTCGACATAGCCCAGCGTGCGCTGGGTCGGCGGCTTCTCGCCAAGAAGCGCGCCGGTCTCCGCGATCCCGATCGACGAGAGCACCTGGGCGGCGGTGATCTCCTCGCCCGAGTCCAGGATGAGGGCCGCCGCCCTGCCGTCCCTCGCCACGATGCGGCTGACCCCGCACTTCATCCTGCGCTCTCCGCCCGCCTGCCGGAATTTCTCAAGGAGGACCCTCATCATGACCCTCACGCCCTCGAACGGACGGGCGAAGCCCTCGAGGTACAGCGCCCGGAACATGATCGCGAACTGGCTGAGGTCCATGTCGTCCTCGCGCGCGCTCCCGTAGAACATGAGGGGGCAGAGGAGCATGTCCTCGAGGAGGGGATCGCCGACCGAGGCCCGGATGAAACCGCGGGCGGATGCGCTGTCCCCGTCGCCCGAAAGCGGCGCCTGGCGGACGTATCGGGCGATCTTGCGGAATCCGTCCGCCTGGGCGGGAAACTTGGCGGCGACCTCGGATTCGAGGACCGAGAAATCGTTCGTGAACGAGAGCGAGGTCTCGCCCCGGGGGCCGAACGCGACCCGCGAGCCCTTCTGCGGGCAGAGCTCAAACTCGTCGCGCTCAATCCTCAGCTGGCGCAGGATTTTCCCGAGCGGCGTCCCCTTGACCCCCGCCGGGACGAAGTTCGTGACCGCATGGAGGCCGACGTCGTACTTGCGCCCGCCGAGGCTGTAGAAGCTGTTGAGCCCCCCGGGGGCGTTGTGGCGCTCGAAGATGCAGACCCGCTTGCCAAAGTGCGCCAGCCTTATGCCCGCCGCCAGTCCGGAAAGGCCGGCACCAATGATGGCTACGTCGTACTGCGAACCCGAATTCAACTCTTCGCCGCGAGCGCGTTGAATTTCGGAGTCAGGTACTCGGCGCAGCTGTCGAGGGAGGCCAGGCGCGGGTAGTCCGCCTCGGGAACCTCGATCCCGTGGCGCTTGCGCAGCTCCATCACGATATCGAGGAAATCCATGCTATCGAGCTGGAGCTGGTCGCGCAGGCGAAGGTCGGGCTTCACGCTCGAGAGGTCCTCGTCGGGCGCGATGTCGGCGATGATATCGAGCACGGCCTTTTTGCATTCGTCGTTGGTCATGAGCGGTTCGGCGGGGCCAGTTAAGCCACGAATCTCCTCACAATCAACGTGGAATTTATCCCCAGCATCCCGAACGAGTTATTGAGGATGGTGTCGACCCGCGAGGCCCTGGCCGGCGTGTTGAGGACGAGCCCTGGGAGCGCGCAGGCCGGGTCGAGGTCGTCGACGTTGATCGTCGGGTGGACGACCAAGTCGTCGAAGGACGGGAGGTTGCCCGCAAGCTCGAGGGCGCCCGCGGCCCCCATGCAGTGCCCGATGAAGCTCTTCGTGTTGTTGATGTGGGTCTCGGGGCAGCCCTCGCCGAAGACCGCCCGGATAGCCTCGCACTCCTGGATGTCCCCGAGCGTCGTCGCCGTCGCGTGCGTGTTGACGATGTGGATCCCGGGCGGCGTGAGGCCCGCGTGGACGATCGCCTTGCGTATGCACTCCGCCTGGCGGACCGGATTGGGCAGCACGTAGTCGCTCGCGTCGCTCAGGATCCCGTATCCCGCGATCTCGCCGTAGATTCGCGCCCCGCGCGCGAGGGCGTCGTCCAGGCGCTCCAGCGTGTAGAGGCAGCCGCCCTCGGAGACCACGATCCCGTTCCGGGCCTTGTCGAAGGGCCGCGACGCCTTGGCGGGGACCTCGTTCGTGGCCAGGGCGCCCTGCGACTTGAAGCCTGCGAAGATCCCGAACGTGTGGATGCTCTCGCTCACCCCCCCGCAGACCGCGAGGTCGACCTCCCCCAGGCGGAGCATCTGCGCCGCGTGGATGAGGCCCAGGTTGCCCGCCGCGCAGGCCGCGCCGATCGTGTAGGCGGGGCCCGTGACCCCGAGGTTGAGCGACGCCTCGCCGGCCGGGTTGTTCGCCACCGTGCGGGGATTGTGGTAGTGGGACCAGTACTTCGTGTCGTAGTTGAACTTCGAGATGGCGTGGATCTCGTTCTCGGTCTCGACGTTTCCGTGCTCCGTGCAGCCGATGTAGATGCCGACGCGGTCCTTGGGGAAGGCCCCGAAGGCGATCCCGCTGTCCAGGATGGCCTCGTTTGCGCACCAGATGCTGATGCTTCCCGCGCGCGTCCCCACCCTCACGTCCTTCCTCTTCTGGTGCCTGAGGGCGTCGTAGTGGCAGACGCCCGCGAGGAGCCTGCCCATGTAGCGCACGTCCAGCCACTCGATCCCCGCGACGCCGCCAAGCAGGTTGCCCCGGAACTCGGCGAGGGAGTTCCCGTTCGGGGCCGTGAGGCCGACACCGGTGATGACGATCCGCGGGAGGTTCATTGCGCGCGCAAGGAGGAAAGCGCTAGCCAACGGCGCCCGGAATGCAATAAAAGCTTCCTTACATGAACGTCTTGGTTGTCGGAGGCGCGGGCTACATCGGAAGTCACTGCGTCAGGCAGCTTACCGCGGCGGGCCACAGGCCGGTCGTCCTCGACAACCTCGTCTACGGCCACCGGGCGGCCGTGGCCCCGGCCGTCCCCTTCCATTTGGCCGACCTGGGAGACGAGGCCGCCGTCTCCGGCGTGCTCAAGAGCGAGAAGATCGACCTGGTCATGCATTTCGCGGCGTACTGCTACGTGGGCGAGTCGGTCACGGACCCGCTCAAGTACTACCTGAACAACTCCGCGGCGACGCTCCACCTCCTCTCCGCGATGCTCGGGGCCGGCGTCCGCAAGTTCGTCTTCTCGTCCACCTGCGCGACCTTCGGCGTCCCGGCCGCGCTCCCCATCGGGGAGGACTCGCCCCAGGTCCCGATCAACCCCTACGGGCAGACCAAGCTCGACGTGGAGAAAGCGCTGCGCGCCCTGGCCCGCGCGGGGAAGCTATCGTTCGCCGCCCTGCGTTATTTCAACGCGGCGGGCGCCGCCGAGGACGGGACGATCGGGGAGGACCACAACCCCGAGACCCACCTGATCCCGCTCGCGATCGACGCGGCCGTCGGGCGCCTGCCGTCGCTGTCCCTCTTTGGGACGGACTACCCCACCCCGGACGGGACGTGCCTGAGGGATTATGTCCATGTGGACGACCTGAGCCGGGCCCACATCGCCGTCTTCGACAAGCTCGCCGGGCCCGGGGCAGCCTTGTTTTACAACCTGGGGACGGGCACGCCCTCCTCCAACCGCGAGGTGATCCGGGCCGTCGAGAAGGCCACGGGGCGCAGGATCACCGTGGTCGAGGGCCCCAGGCGCGCCGGGGACCCGCCGGCCCTCTATGCGGACTCGTCCAGGGCCGCGCGCGAACTCGGCTGGAAGGTCAAGTTCCCGGACATAGACTCCATTGTCGCCACGGCCTGGAAGTGGCACGAGGCGCACACCGGCGGATTTGGCGGCCGCTAGGCTGACTCGGCCGCGGCGGTCTTCAGGCGCTTGCGCAGGCCGGCCTTCGTGAGGCCGAGGCGCTTCGCCGCCGCCGCCTCGTCCCCGGCGCAGGACGCCAGGACGCGCAGGACGATCTCGCGCTCGATCTGGGCCAGGAGCGGCTGGTCGGGCGCCCTCTCCTGCTCGATCAGATAGTCGAGAGCCAGATCCAGGGTCAGGGAGAAGGGATGCGCCGTGTCTCCGGTAGACCCGCCCCGGATCTCGGACGGCAGGTCCTTCACGAGGATCGCGTCCCCCTGGGCTATGACCGCGCTCCGGTAGACCACGTTCTCGAGCTCCCGGACGTTTCCGGGCCAGGAATGGCGGGTGAGGACGGCCATCGCCTCCGGCGAGACGCGCGACGTGCGGGCCTTGCGCTGCTTCACCAGGTTCTGCACGCAGAAGTCCACGATCTGGGGGATGTCGCCAATTCGGTCCCGGAGCGGAGGCATCTTTATCCGGACGACGTTGAGCCGGTAGTAGAGGTCCTCCCGGAACGCCTTCGCCTTGACGATCGCCTCAAGGTCCTTGTTCGTCGCCGCGATTATCCGGACGTCGACCTTGATCGTCTCCGTCCCCCCGACGCGCTGGATCTCCCCCTGCTGGAGGACGCGCAGGATCTTCGTCTGCGTCGCAAGCGCCATGTCCCCGATCTCGTCGAGGAAGATGGTGCCGCCGTCGCACAGCTCGAACTTCCCCATGCGCTGGCCGGTGGCCCCGGTGAAGGATCCCTTCTCGTGGCCGAAGAGCTCGCTCTCGATCAAATTGTCAGGGATGGCGGCGCAGTTGACGGCTATGAAGGGCTTCCCGGCGCGGTGGCTGTGCTTCCAGATGGAGCGGGCGACCAGCTCCTTGCCCGTGCCGCTCTCGCCCGTGATCATGACCGTGACGTCGCTCGCCGTCACCTGCCCGACGATCTTGAAGACCTCCTGCATGACCGCGGAGGAGCCGACGATCCCCTCCTTGTAGTCCTCGGTGTTGATGGTCGGCTTGTAGTCCCCGACCGCCCGGAGGTCCGCGTGGGTCTTCAGCGCGTTCTCGGCGAGGGCCAGGACCCTCTGCGGGTCGAACGGCTTCATGATGTAGTCGAGCGCGCCGAATTTCATCGCCTCGATGGCGGTCTGCGCGGTTCCGAACGCCGTCATGAGGATCACGAGCTGCTTCGGGTTCACGGAGCGGATGTGCTGGAGCGCCTCGAGGCCGCTCATCCCCGTCATCCTGATGTCGAGGTAGATGAGGTCGGGCGCTGGGCCCTTCTTCACGGCCGCCACGCCCTGCTCCCCGCTCGGAGCCTCCGTCACCACGTAGCCCCGGGACGAGAGCACGCGGGCGAGCGAGTAGCGGATCTCCGCGTCATCGTCTATGACGAGGATCGTGGGTGCTTTGGTTGCGGGTTCCAAGGTTGTGCTGGCGAATTAGGGGGTCAGGGCTTCATTAGAAGGCATGTTGGGCTGGTCAATCAACTTGTTCCGGATACGGGGAATCAGGATTTCGCTGCATTTCAGCTTCCTGCTCCTGCTTGCCTTTTACGCCTACAGCGGCTGGACGGATTCGGGAATGCCCGGGGTCTGGTGGAACTGCGCGGAGTTTCTCCTGATCTTCGGATCCGTTGTCCTCCATGAGCTCGGGCACTCTTTCACGGCGATGAGGTTTGGCGTTGGCGTGCGCAGGATCCTTCTCATGCCCATTGGCGGGATGGCCGAATTCGACTCGATCCCGAAGAACCCGATCCAGGAGCTCCTGATCACGGCGGCGGGCCCGGCGGTCAACTTCGCGATCGTCGCGGCGCTCTGGTTTTTCGTGGATTTTCCCGACGGCTGGGACGTGCCCAACGGGCCGGTGACGCTCCTGGACGCCGGCCGGCTGCTCGTAAGGGCCAATCTCATCCTCGGCATCTTCAACCTCTACCCTGCGTTCCCGATGGACGGCGGCAGGATTCTCCGCGCGCTCCTGGCGACTCGCCTGCCCTATCTCAGGGCGACCTTCTGGGCGGTGATGATCGCCCGGGTACTCACCGCGGTCGGGATCGCGGCCGCGATCTACCTGCACGCCTATATCCTGACGGCTGCCTTCATCTTCATCATGATGGCGGCAAATTCGGAGTACCGCCTGCTGAGGCGCAGGGAGGCCCAGGAGGCCCAGTGGCGGGAAATGACGGCCCAACACCTTGCGAGTCCCCCTGCCGGGGAGCCGCCGATCCTAAACGGATAGCCGCGCCGAGGATTGGGGAGCGAGCTTCAAAAACTCCTTGCGTTCGGTCCCAAAAAACCGACTTTCTCACCCTTCGCCACCGCGAATGGGCTCGTAGCTCAGTTGGAAGAGCGCCTCAATGGCATTGAGGAGGTCGTCAGTTCGAACCTGATCGGGTCCACCAACTCATTGATGTACAATGAGTTATGCAATTATTTTTAGCAATATTGCTCTCTCGTTAGTCGGTCACAGTTAGACCCTCTAGTTCGGCCAGTTTCTTGGCTCGAACGTCGAAGCTGAAGAACGTGTCGCATCCCAAAATAACTGCGGTGGCCACGTGGAGTATATCGTAGGTGCGGAAGCCGTTCCTGGCAGTGTGGCGCAAAGCGGTTTCCTCAACAAGAGCCTCGAGTCTCGCTGTGTCTGGCCGAGCCAACTGAAGAAATTTACCGTCTTTCAGGTCGTCTCTAAATGTGGCAAGAGCAACGGCGGCTTGTTCCGGGCTCACCGTTGGGTGTCCTCCCTGTCTGCTCAACCAAACCGAGATCTCGAACGCATTTACGAGTTCCATTCTGTGAAGCCAAGTGACAGGGACAGGTTCAGAATCGCCGGTCTTAGCTTTCTCTAGAAGCTGATCGGCTTTAGCGCTTTCAGGTAGCTCGAGGTAAACTCGAGTGAAGAAATTTGTGTCAGCGTACGGTTTCATTCGCCGGCAAGGGCTTGATCAAACTTCTTCGCAAATGAACGGGACGCAGATTTTCCGAATAGCTCACGACGCCTCGCAGCGAAATCAGGAAGAGTCGACATAGACGACGCCTCCTTTTCCTCCGTCTTGATCACATAGGTTCTGCCATCTCTGCATCGTATGCGGGCCTCGCCGTAAGAGTCACATGCCTCAAGCACCTGATTCGGTCGTCGATCTAAGTCACGAACGGTAAAAGTTTTCATGTCCGACATCATGTCGGCGTTCGTCTTTGACGTCAAGCCAAAGGGAGAGTTCTATGTGCGGATAATCACCAGGAGGGCCTATTGATGAGGACCCAAGTAAATCAATTTGACATTAATTAGAGGTTTCTCGAAATAACTAACCATTCGATGGACCTTCTCTTCAAGGCGCTCCAGGATTCCACCCGTCGCGGCATCCTCGAGATGCTCAAGAAACGCGACATGAATGCGGGCGAGATCGCAGACGAATTCGATATAAGTAAGCCAAGCATCTCCTACCATCTCGACCTGCTTAAGCAGGCGAACTTGGTATCATCCCGCAGGGACGGCCAGTTCATCCTCTACTCCCTTGAGACGACTGTCCTCGACGAGTCGATCGGCTGGATAGTCAAGTTGATAGAAAAACGAAAGACCCATGCAAACGCTACGCTGGCTAAAAGAGAATTGGCTTCAGGCCGCAATCCTACTCATCCCCTTTATCGTGGTCGCAGTGTTCTGGGATAGGTTCCCAGACAGGGTCGTGGTTCAGTGGAACGATTCCGGGCCCACCAAATGGGCGAACAAGACTTTCGGGCTTTTGCTCAGCCCCGTGCTTAGTGTCGCTATTGGGCTACTCCTAGGATGGATTCCGCAGCTGGATCCCAAGTTGCGACGAAATCCAGAATGGAGCGAGCGGTCGCTGGGGATCCTCCGCCTAGCCATCACGACGCTAATATCTTTCGTGGGGATACTGGTCGCCGTTTATGCGCTCGGTTACCATTTCAACAGCGCCGCTATTGGAATCAACGCGGTGCTGCTCTTCTTCCTTGTGTTCGGCAACTACATTGGGACCTTTCCCCCCAGCTACTTTGTCGGCATCAGGACACCCTGGACGCTCGAGAGCGACGACGTGTGGCGGGCAACCCACAGGAATGCGGGGCGCATTATGGTGCTCGGCTCCCTGGGCGCCCTTAGCCTACAGTTTGCGATCACGCGTGAGCACACGATGCAGTGCTTTCTTGCCTTTCTCGGAGCATCATTCGCTTGGTCCGTCTTCTATTCCTATCGCCGGTTTCAATTAGAGAAGCAGGCCGGGCTCCCCATCTCTCTAGGACGACTGACCTTGCGACTTTTCACCCGCGGCAACCCAAACCAAATCCAAACCATCATCCTTTCTCATAGGGAACGGTTGGACCCTGATCGGGTCCACCAATTCGCAATCATCGGGAAGAACTGCCGCTCTAACCCAAACCAAATCAAAACCAGAACTGTTCCTCACGGGGATCGGGCAGACCCTGATCGGTTCGATCACCTTCAGATGGGTTCTTTGGTCTGACCATAAGAGGTTACTCGTTTGAAATCGCTCCAATTGTATTCCATCGAATTTCCCAGTTTAGACATTGTCACGCGGGCGATGCTGCCGATTTGAACGTCGCCGGATTTCCGCTCAGGACCTTTGTCGGTCGGCTCAATGCGGACATCGACATCCAAGTCGGTAATCCGAGCCAGCCCCATTAGCACGCTGATCGGCTGGCGCAATGTTGCGGAGATGAGGGCAATGCCGCCGCTCTCCTTGTCGACCGCGATGACGAAAACGATGTTTTCGACCGCGAGCAGATGCATCGCGTCTGGACGCAAACCGATTTCGAAGCGTGCGCTTTTGGGCGTGCTTTCCACCAGCTTAGCGTTGTCCAGGTCGAGATATGCGGCGGGCGATTTGACGGCCTTCTTTCTCGGATATTGATTCTTGGCAGACTCCCACTTCTTTCGCTGCTCATCCGTCGCGGGCTGGCCGTCGATCTCGAGCAGCCGCCAGCGTCGGCTGTCGGGCAGGGACGGGTCGTAACGCTCGGCCCGCTCTCTCTTCACTTTGCCATCATCGAGAAAAAACCGCGTTTGCTGCGTGAAAGCAAAATCCTCCCTAGCCGCAACCCACTGCTCGAGCGCCTTCTCAAGCAACGGAGGCGGATCCGCGCGCAATCCTGAGGAAAGCGCTCCGCAAAAAATCCCGACGGCCCAGGAAAAACGATGAGTCATGGGGTGTCGGCTAAGGCCAATGCTTCGGACGATAGTTCTAGCGGGTAGAGAACGCCCTGCTCATAGGACTCCGTGTTCGCGCACCGGTTCCGCCGTTGGGGAATTGACCCCATAGCGCCTTACGACCCGTGCGAGTACCGTGCTGGCACCGCTTGGCCATGTCCTTCACTCCTCCGTCTTGGCATTCTTCAATAACCCCGGCATCGGACGACGAGTCTCTCCTCGACCCGATCCGCTTCGGCTTTTCCGTCACGACGCCGAGGCTCGGCGGCTGCGATCCTGCCACTGCAGGCCTACGTGCATACCGAGAAGAGGCAGACCAAGACACGCCGCTTCGCGATTGATCGCACTCCAAGGCTTGAACTCTATGCAATCCTCAATCCCGCCAAAACGGATGCCAGCAGACCCGCCGAGAGGGCAATCGGGCTTGAAGATGCCTCAACCTCCTTTTCGGATGCGTCGCGAGGAGGCGAGTATTGGTTCGCTCGGGAAGCCGGATGGCAACCTGACCGTGGTCTGCTTTGGGGCGTCGGCAGGCGGCTTCGATGCGTACTGCACCATCCTTGGCCTCCTTCCGTCTGACACTGGGATGGCCTACATCATTGTTCATCACCAGCCGGCCGACGGGAAATCGCTTCTCGTGGAAATTCTCCCTCGAGTGACGGATATGCCGGTGATCCTGGTGACCGACCGTGAACGGGTGAAGGCAGACCACGTTTACGTGGTGCCGGCCGGTATGCAGGTGACGATGGATGGCGACCAATTCCGCATTAGGACCCTTCTCAAGACTCCGGGTTGGCCCAAGAACATCACCATTTTCCTGCAATCCTTGGCGGAGGATCGCCGGAAACGCGCGATCGCGGTCATCCTGTCGGGATTTGACTCCGACGGGGCCGCGGCCCTCAAGTCAATCAAGGACGCGGGTGGGATCGTGTTCGCACAGGAATTCCGAACGGCCAAGCAGCCGGACATGCCGCAGAGCGCCGTTGCGACTGGGTGCGTCGACAGGCTGCTTCAACCGGCCGAAATCGCCTTCCAGCTGGAACGCATCGGCGAGGAGCGGGCCCGGTTCAGGAATGGCCCCGGCGAAGCCAAGGCAGAAAGCATATTGCCCAAGGGTGAAAATCAAGTCTCACGTGAAAAAATGAAACCCCGGCTGGCATATATCAAGGGAAGTCGCGGTAAAGGGGCGTCAGCTGGGAAGGACGTCGGAGAGACGCCTTCGGGGCGCCATCAAGAGTCCACCGGACCGAGGGAAAAGGGGCCGTTCCGGACAAGAGGAGGACTCATTTGAAGGCCCTGAGGGCAATCCAGCCGATTTCGGAGCGGTTCCCCGCCCTGGAGGAACAGGAAATCAAGCTGACGTTTTCTGCTCCCGCGGCCAAGGTTGTGCAGGTTGCCGGCACCTTCAATGGCTGGCGTCCGGAGGCCAATCCGCTGGAGCATAAGGGATCGGGGGAATGGACTACCCGGTTGACGCTCAAATCGGGCCAATATGAGTACCGTTTCGTAGTGGACGGCGTCTGGGTCGACGATCTTCAAGCCACGCAGCGCGTGAGCAACCCCCACGGGGGGCTCAACTCGGTCCTAAAGGTGGGATTGGACGACACGACGGATCTCCTGTGATCGAGATTTTCCGCAGCCGACAAGCCTGCTTCCCCTCCCCGCCCCGACGTGAACCGGTGCCGCATCGGCATCTGGCGCCAAACAAAGGCTTCGGTAAAATTTCAATTTGCTCGTTGCCAGCCGCCTAGGCGCCTTCAGCCAGACCCAATCCGTCAATCTACGGTGTGATCCGCTTTGCCCTCCCACCCTCTAGACCCCCCCCCCCCCCCCGCGACGGAGGATTGCCCCCGGCCCGCCTCATCTGCGCGCAGGCCGCCTTTGCCAAATGGTATCACGGCCCGGATCGTCGTGCCCGAGCCCGACTCGGACTCGACGCTGAATCGGCCGCCGACCATCTCCACGCGTTCGCGCATGCCCGTCAATCCGAGGCGGTCACTCCATTCGGGGGACGAGAGGCGGCCAACATCAAATGCCTTGCCGTTGTCGGAGATCTCCAAACACACGCCCCCCTGGACCTTTGCGATGAGCACCTTCACCGCGCTGGCGCGGGCGTGCTTGGCGACGTTGGCGAGCGCCTCCTGAGTGACGCGATAGAGCACCGTGCGTTTGTCACCTTCGAAGGCCTCGACTCCCCTAAACGCCGTGAATCGAATCTTCAGGTCCTTCCGCTTCGAGAAGTCGATGATGTGCGTGTTGAGCGCCGGGATCAGTCCGAGATCATCGAGCATCGGCGGCCGGAGTTCGCGCGCAAAATCATGCACGACTCGCACCGATTTTTCCACAAGCCAGCGTACGCGGTTGATGTTCCGCCGGATGCTCTTCGGATTGATTGCCGTCTTGCTGTCAAAGATCGCCAGATGGAGATTGATGCTCAAGAGGAGCTGGCTGATCTCATCATGCAGCTCGCGGCTGATCGCCTTTCGCTGGTTTTCCTGGACGAGGAGGAGCTGGTGGGACATCTGGCGTAATTTATCCTGCAGGTGACGCGAGTGCCCCAACAACTGGTGGGCGCGCTGCTCGCTTTTCCTGAGCGACAGCTCCACGGCTTGGCGCCGGACGATTTCCCCCTGCAACTTCCGGTTCGTAGCACCCATGATATCAATGCGACGCTGCGCTTCCTCCGCTTGCCTTCGAGCCGTGGTATCGACGATGGCCATAAGGCACCGTTGGGGCGCCCCCCCTCGGGAGGTTGCGGACATCGCCTGCAGGTCGGCCCAGAAAGCCGCATGTCCGGCGCTGACGAGCGACACCTCGCAGCTCCGCTTCTCGTGACCCCTAAATATGCCCTCCAAAAAGACATTGAAGGCCGGGCGATACTGCGGCGCCACGAAGAGTTGGAAGCGACGCCCGGCCAGGCGGGCTCTCTCGGTTCCGAGCATGGCGGAACCCGTCAAGTTCACCTCCAGAATCGAGCCCTGTTCGTCGAGGGAAAAATAGCCGACCGGGGCGAAATCATAGAGATCCGAGAATTTCTCAAGCGCGGCTTCAACGTCGGACTTGGATTGTCTCAGCTCCTCATTCTGCAGCTCCAGCTCGATCTTATGTATCTGCAGCTCCTGCATGAGGCGTTGCGCGTCGGCTCTCGTCTCGATCCGAGTCCGTTTGTTCGGCAGCTTACGCAGACGAGATTCGGCAATGCGCCGTAGCTCGCGGGCGCCCCCGGAGGATTTGGGTCGTTTTTTTATTTTACAGTCTCTCCTTCAGCCTTGGACGCCTTCCGGATGGTATCTCCCTTCGCCCTGCGAAGGGGCGCATTGGCGTCCTGAAACTTCAGGCGCTTCAGGGCTCGGTCAAGCGTGAGGCCCTGCTCCGCCGAATGTGTGGCCATCTCGCTCTGTCTTGCGCGCAGGCCTGCCTCCACTTTCTTGGCCGCCGTTATCTCCGCGTAGGTGATTACGACGCCGTCAATCCGGTTGTCCATCGTTCGGTAGGGCATGACGCGCACGGTGAACCAGCGCTTGTCTTTGGTGCCGATCGATCTTTCGGAAAATACCAGAGTCCGCAGCACCTTTTGCGCGTCCGTTTCCAGGTCTGGGTACAGCAGGTCGGAGGCGAGGTCTGTGATCGGGCGCCCGACGTCGCTCGGGATCAACTTGATGATCGTCTGCGCCTGCAGGGTGAACCGCCGCACGCGAAGCTCATTGTCCAGGAAAACCGTGGCAATGTCCGTGCTGTTGAGCAGGTTCTTCATGTCGTTGTTCGTTCCGGATAATTCGTCCAGCTTGGATTGCAGCTCGGCGTTTACCGTCTGCAGTTCCTCGTTGAGAGACTGCATCTCCTCCTTTGAGGTCGTGAGCTCCTCGTTTGTAGACTGCAGTTCCTCGTTGGAGGACTGCAGTTCCTCGTTCATGGACTTGAGCTCTTCCTGCGACGTCTGCATCTCCTCGCGGCTCGCCTGCACCTCCTCGTGCGCCCGTTGGAGCTCGCGCTCCATATCCCTATCTCCGGCGCTGCGGCCCGAGGGTTTCCCTTTCTCTCCGACCGGTTTGGCTTCGGCCTCGTTGACCGAATCGGAAAAAACAACCAGCATCATGCCGCCCAGTTCCTCGGGCTCCTGGATTTCCCGCACCATGACGTCGACGAACCGGGAGTCGGTGCCGGTCCCGACTTTGATCCCCTTTACGGTGACTGTGCCCTTCTTCGTACGGGCCTTTTGGAGGGCGCCGGCCAGGTCAAACCGCAAACCTTCGCGGGCCATGGCAATGATGTTCCAGTTGGCTTTGCCTGCCGCCGGTTCAAGAAATCTGCCGGTGCGGCCGCTGATGTAGAGGATGTCGCCCTGGTCATTGACGAGGACTGCCGGCGGGGAAAAGTTCGCAATAAGCAGCTGGTCGGCCAGCGACTGAAGGCTGGCGACCGCGCGGGGCCGACCGACCTGCGGGGCCGTCCGCCCCGGCCGCGTCGCCAGAACTCCGACGGGGAAATCGAGCTGATTGTCCTGCAGAACGGATTCGCTCCGTTGGAAAATTCGCTCCTTGAGCGCCAGTGGGGTGAAGAGTTTGCCGGAGCCTCCGATGCTTTCCGCACTGCCGAGAAAGAGCACGCCGCGAGGATTCAGGCTGTAGTGAAAAAGCGGGAAAATCTTTTTCTGCAATTCCGGCGTCAAGTAGATCAGCAGGTTCCGGCAGCACAATATATCGAGCTTGGTGAACGGCGGATCCATGATCAGATTCTGTGGTGCGAATACGACCATCGCCCGGATCTCCTTGTTGGCGCGGTAACCACCCTCCTGCTTTACGAAAAACCGGGTAAGCCGAGCGGGCGACACGTCGGCGGCGATGCTCTCCGGGAATAGGCCCTGTCGGGCCCTTTCGATGGCTTCCTTGTCCAGGTCGGTGGCGTAGATCTGGATGGACATGTTGCTCTCGGGCTTGATCCGCTTGAGCTCCTCGGAAATCACAATTGCGAGCGAGTAAGCCTCTTCGCCCGTCGAACACCCGGCCACCCATGCCCGCAGCGAGCCGGCTGCAGCCCGGCCGGCAAGCAGCGCTGGAAGGGCCCGCTTTGCAAGCTGCTGCCAAGCGGCAGGGTCGCGGAAGAAACTGGTCACCCCTATCAGCAATTCCTTGAAAAGTATGTCCAGCTCTTGGGGATTGGCCTGCAGATACCGAATGTAGGCGCCAATCTTTACAACCTTGTGGACGCCCATGCGGCGTTCGACCCGCCGATGCAGCGTGCTCCGGCGATACAGGGTGAAATCATGGCCGGTGTGGGAGCGCAGCAGGATCACGATTTTTTCCAACGCACCCCGAGTCTTCCCGTCAAAATGAAGATCAAGTCTGCCAATCCGCGGAAAATGCCGGCTGTAGGCGATGAGCTTGTCCGGCAGTTCCTCGGCCGGAGCCACGAAATCCGCCAGCCCCGCCTCGATGGCGCCCCGCGGCATCGAGTCGAATTTCGCTGAGGCCGGATCCTGAACCAACACGAGGCCGCCTTTTTCCTTGATCGCCCGGAGGCCCATCGTGCCATCGCTGCCCATGCCCGACAGAATGATGCCGATGCTGCGCTCGAGCTGATCCTCGGCAAGCGAGCGAAAAAAGAAATCGATCGGAAGGCGCAAACCCCGGGGCGCGGCCGGGGGAAGCAAGTGCAACGATCCGTGGAGTAGAGACATGTCGCTGTTAGGCGGTATGACATACACGCAGTCCGGTCGGACCTTGGTGCGGTCCTTCACCTGCACCACCATCATGGAGGTGGCGCGCCGGAGCAGTTCCGGCATCATTCCCTTCTGGGTCGGATCCAGGTGCTGGATGACGACATAGGCTATGCCGCTGTCCGCCGGCAGGTGCTCAAAGAACTGCACCAACGCCTCCAGCCCCCCCGCGGAGGCACCGATGGCAACGATGGGGAAGGAGCGGTGCGCGTTCCATTTGCCCTTAATCGGCGGCTTGGGCGCGGCTTTTGCCGCGCCAAGCGCCGAAGGACGCTTCGCAAGCTTGCCGGAAGCCGACTTTTTCATGGATTGATCATGCAGCTGCCGTGTGGGTGTGGAATATGCCTCCGATCCAGCTAATTTGATAGGCTGTGAGCTGTCGAGCCCGACGCCGGAGGTGAATTTGACCTTTTCTCAGGCCCGTAATATGCTGGGATCGACATGGCGAAGTTAAGCACAGCGGCAAGAAAGCAAATCCCGGCGGGCAAGTTTGCGCTGCCTGGACGCAGGTATCCCATCGAAGATAAGGCTCACGCCCGAAATGCCCTAGCCCGTGTGTCCCAGAAGGGCACGCCGGCCGAAAAGGCAGCTGTGCGCCGCAAGGTGGGCCAGGCGTACCCAGGCCTTTAGGGGCGCCTCACCTCCTCTTGGAGCGATTCGAACGTCACTTGACGTCGAACTCGGCGGTCGCGACCTGTTTGCCGCCGATAATGCACTCAACGCTGAAATGGCCGACACCCAGGGCCGCCGCGGGCTGGGTGATGAACCGCAGGTTGGGGGCGCCCCTGAAAACGGCTCGGTCGTTCTCATAGTGCCCGACGATCTTCCCGTCTTTGTACCAGTTCCAGTCCACGACCTGCCAGTCCGGATCCTCCGTCACGTCGTCCCAGGTCACGCTCACGTAGAAACGGATGATGTCCGTCGTTGAGAATGTCGTCATCGGGACGAGGGAGCCTTGGAGATAGTTCTGAAGCGTGGTGACCCCGCTGTTGACGGACCGGAACCCAGAGGCGCAGCCCGAGAGGCCTAGGCCGGCTGTGCCCAAGAGAACGATACCGGCGAATATTCGAAGGGATTTCATGGTCAAGTGCCTCGATGGAGGCAACGGGCAAAGGGTGCACATATTTTTGAAGAACAAAATCCAAAAGCGGTGCGGTGCGCCTTTGAAATCGCTTCCCTCTTCCGAGCCCCCACCCTAGGCTCGGGTTCGATTTCCCGGTTCCCTTTCCCCCGGGCCCAAACCCCATGACGTCAAGCCCGTCCCCCGCAAGGCCCGAGAGCAGCAGCTTTCGCTGGATAATCTGCGCCCTGCTTTTCTTCTCCACGACGTTCAACTACCTGGACCGGCAGGTCATCAGCTACCTGAAGGAGTACTATTGCCTCCCCGCGGCCCAGGGCGGGTTTGGCTGGTCCAACTCGGATTTCGCCAACCTCACGTCGTTCTTCACCGCCTTTTACGCCGGCATGACCGTGCTGGCCGGCTGGGTCATCGACAAGATCGGGACCAAGCTCGGCCTGGCCCTCTCCCTCTCCGTCTGGTCGCTCTTCGGGATGCTGAACGCGTTCGCGGGCCGCCTCGTGCCCATGCACATCCTCATTCGGAGCGCGTTCGGCATCGGCGAGGGCGGAAATTTCCCGGCCTCGATCAAGACCGTCGCGGAATGGTTCCCGAAGCGCGAGAGGGCCCTGGCGACGGGCATCTTCAACAGCGGCTCAAACGTGGGCGCCATGATCGCATCCCTCTTCGTGCCCTGGTGCCTGGTGCATTACGGCTATGCGACGGGCTGGAAAATGGCGTTCATCCTGACCGGCGCCGTCGGCTTCGTATGGCTCATATTCTGGTACTGGCTCTACGACACGCCGGACAACCAGACGCGCCTCTCGCGGGCGGAGCTTGAGCACATCCGCAGCGACAGGGATGCCGGCGCGATCAAGGACAATGCGGGCGACACGGCCAAGGTGCCATGGATGAAGCTCCTGGGCTACCGGCAGACCTGGGCGTTCTTCTGGGGCAAGTTCATGACGGACGGCGTTTGGTGGTTCTACCTTTTCTGGCTGCCCGACTATTTCCGGAAGCAGTTCGGGATGACGACCCAGGAGGTCAGGCTTCCGACCTTCATCGTCTATGGCGTCGCGATCTTCGGCAGCGTCTACGGGGGCAGCATCCCGATGACCTTCATCAACAGGGGGCTGTCGGTCTACACCGCGCGCATGCGCGCGATGCTGCTGATCGCGGTCTTCCCGATGTGCGTGCTCAGCACCCAGTATTTCGGCGACGTGGCCCACTTCGGCAAGATGGCCGCCGTCCTGGCTTGCGCCACGATCTGCATCGCCGCCGCCGCCCACCAGGCGTGGTCCGCGAACCTCTTCACGACGGTCTCCGACATGTTCCCCAAGAAGGCCGTGGCCTCGGTCACCGGAATTGGCTCGCTGGCGGGCGGAATCGGGGGCGTCGCGATCCAGAAGCTTTCGGGCACTCTGACCGACACCTTTGCCGGAACCCCGCAGATCGCCTATGGCTTCATGTTCGCGATATGCGCGGCGAGCTACCTGGTGGCCTGGGGCATCATCAAGATGCTGGTCCCCCGGCATCGGACGATCACCGACCTGTAGGCGCCCGCCGCCGCCGGGCGGAAGCGAGATTTTGTTGAACGCCTGACGGATTGCGGCGATGCCTCAGCCCCAATGAATATCGTCTACGGCGTGTCGGGAGAGGGCCTCGGCCACGTCTTCGAGGCCATCGAGATAGGCACGCTCCTTCAGCGCGACGGACACACGGTGAAGATGCTGACCTATGGCGACCGGGCCTGCGAATCGCTGGCCGTCTTCAGGCCGACGCGCATCGAGGGCGTCCACCTGTGCGTCGACGCAAACGGCCTCTCGCTGGGGATGACGGTGTGGAGGAATTTCCGGATCTTCCCCTTCTATTTCCGCAACGGCCGGCGCCTCATCCGGGAGATCGCCGGGTTCAGGCCCGACGTCTTCCTCACGGCCTACGAGCCGTTCACCATGATTGCTTCGCACTGGCTGGGCAGGCCCCTCATCAGCATGGACAACCAGAACGAGCTGCGGGACCTGCCGCGCCCGAGGGCGGCCAGCGCGTTCGCGTTCCACCTGGCGCGCCTGGCGACGCTCGTCGCCACCTGGGGCGCCGCGGAGTACATCGTGAAGTCATTCAGCCGGAGGGGGCGCGGGGCGGATCGGATGAATTACGTGGCCCCGATCATCCAGGGCGAGATCCGGCGGCTGAAGCCGACGAACGGGTCCCATGTCCTTGTCTACCTGACCAAGCCAAACCCGGAGCTCACCGGGGTCCTGAAGTCGATGAGCGGTACATTCATCGTCTACTGCCACAACCGCGTCGGCGAGGACGAGAACATCATCTACCGGGCCCAGGGTGAAAACTTCCTGCGCGACCTGGTGAGCTGCAGGGCGATCATCGCGACCGCCGGGTTCTCGCTGATCGCCGATTCGATCTTCTTGAGGAAGCCCTATTTCGCAATCCCCCTGCGCGGGCAGTTCGAGCAGACCCACAATGCCCTCTTCCTCGAGGGGTCCGGGCTCGGCGAGTACTCGGAGGTCGTCTCGCGCGAGAAGCTCGAGCGGTTTCTCTCGAGGCTGCCCGCCTACCGGGAAAAACTGGACCGTTACGATTTCAACCCGGCCGAGCAGGAGGAGACGCTGCGCAGGCTGCTTGCGCAGCTCGACGCCAAGCGCGCCGCCGGCCAGCCGGCGGGAGTCACAGCGCCTTCCCGCGGAACCTGAGGAGGAGGAGGCGGTAGGCGTTGAGCGAGGCCAGAAAGAGGCAGAAGGCGAAGAGCTGGCCCACAAGGACCGAGACGCTGTCGCCGGCCCCGCGGATCAGCAGGTAGTGCGATGCCATGAAAATCGAGGGATCGTACACCCCCAGGCCGAGGATGATCGCCGCGGGCGTGAAGTACCCAATGTCGCTGGCCAGCCCCTTCGCGGAAAACGTCCGGTCCTTGACCTTGTCATAGACCCGCGCCGCAAGCCAGCAGAGGCCGCCGCCGACCAGCGTGGCCGCCACGGCGGCCGACGAGATGAGGTCGGGGCTGCGCGTAAAATGGTAGACAATCGGGGCCGAGCCGTTCGCCAGGACCAGCGCGCCGCATTCCCCGAGAATGATCTCCCGGTTGAAGTGATAGGCGGATTGGCGCATGTATCGCCCGCATGGGCGCGGTGGAATTGGCGGGCTGCGCCCCACCGGCGCGCCCCGCGGACAAGTCGGGGCTACAATGGTGCGCCGGGCGAGACCGAAAGGCTCCAATGCCGCCAATTTTGCCGCCGATGCGCGGTCTCGCCCGCGCGGCGGCAAAGAGTGGGGTCTTCACCTATTTGGCGGGGCATTGGAGCCAGACCGGGGCACGGGCGCCTGTTTGGGGAGTCAAAGCCTTCCAATGAAAAAGCTCACAATCCGTTCGCATCGCTCCTCCGGCACCTCGCTCCTTCTTGCCGGCGGACTCGGTCTTTTTGCCGTCGCCGGCCTGCCGGTCGGCGCCAATGCCGCCTCCCTGATCCTGGGAGACGTTTCCCTCAACATCATGGTGGACGCCCCGCCTCCCCCTCTTCGCCAGGAGGCCATCGTCGGAGTCAGTCCCGGTCCCGACTTTGTCTGGGTCGGCGGCTACTGGGACGGCTCGCCGGGCCATTACACGTGGGTCGGCGGCCGGTGGGACCATTCGCCCCACGGTCATGGTCAGTGGTCGGCCCCGCATTGGGACAGGGACCACGACGGCCACTATCACCAGACCAAGGGTGAGTGGCGCGACGACGGCCACGACTCCAGGCATTGATTGATCCCGGCATTCCCAAGGCGGGAATGCCGGTGGTTTGATCGCCAGGCGCCCATCGCGGGCGGTATCCGTCAGGGTCGGGCCGGAATCTCGCAACGAGCTTCTGGCCAATTTCTTACGGCCCTTACAATTTCGTTGAAGAACGCGGGGGCGGCACTAGCGTCCCCATGCTTTCCCCCGCATGACACGCGTTCTCCTCACCACGACGTCGTTCCAGGACACTCCCGGCGTTCACCACGAGCTTCTCGCCAAGGCGGGCTTTGAGGTCGTGCGCGAGCGCGGCCCGCTGCCCGAGGCGCGCATGCTCGAGCTTGCCGGGCAGTTTGACGCCTACCTCTGCGGCGACGACGCCATCACGCGCGCCGTCATCGCCAAGGCGCTGCCGCGCCTGAAGGTGATCAGCAAGTACGGCATAGGGCTGGACAAGATCGACGTCCAGGCGGCAACGGACCTGAGGGTGCCGGTCCTCTTCACGCCGGGGGTCAACCACGTTACCGTCGCCGAGCACACGTTTGCGCTCCTCCTCGCCACCGTGCGCCACCTGGTGGTGGAGGCAAACCACGTGACCCAGGGGCGCTGGACCCGGATCACCGGCACCGAGCTCTTCGGCAAGACCCTGGGGATCGCCGGGCTGGGCCGGATCGGGAAGGAAGTCGCGACCCGGGCCAAGGCCTTCGGGATGGAGGTCCTCGGCTTCGACAGCTACTGGGACGCGGAATTCGCGCAGAGGCACGGGGTCGCCCGGGTCGAGGCCTTCGACGAGCTCCTTCGCCGCTCGGACGTGGTCTCGCTTCACACCAACCTGACTCCGCAGACGCGCCATATGATCAACGCGGGCAACATCGGGCTCCTCAGGCCGGGGGCGGTCGTGCTCAACTGCGCGCGCGGGGAGCTCGTGGAGCTGACGGCGCTCGTCGCGGCGCTTAAGTCCAGGGAAAGGAATCTTTACTACGCGGCGGACGTGCTGGACGAGGAGCCGCCTCCCCCCGGCTACCCGCTTGTCGGGCTCCCGAACGTGATCATTTCGCCCCACATCGGCTCAAGGACCTTCGAGAGCGTCCAGAGGCAGGCCACCTGCGCCGTCGAGAATCTCACGCGCTACCTTGCCGGGCAGCCTCCCATCGCCCAGGCCAACAAATTCTGAAATCCCGGTGCGCGGGCCGGGCGTCCCGACGGGCGCCGACCGAGTGAAAGTCCTCCGAATCCTCCTGACGTGCATTGCGGTGGCCGCGACGCTCGCGGCCGTCGTCCTCCTGATTGCGATTGCGCCGCCCATCCAGACGTGGGCCGCGCAGACTGCGCTCTCCGGGAAATCGAGGTTCCACGGAACGCTGGGATCCCTGTCCGCGGGCTTCGGGGAGGTCGACATCGAGGACCTCCACGTGGAGGCCGACGGCGCGGACCTCACCCTGCCGTCCCTGAAGGCAAAGCTATCGGTGACGGATGCCGTGCTTTTCCGGAAGGTCCAGGTCCGCAGCCTTGTCGCGAAGGGATGGACCCTCGACCTGACCAACCCGGCCGTAACGGCCGATGAGCAGAGCCAGGGCGGCGCGGCGGTCCTGCGGGGGGGTGTCCCGGCGAAGCGGGTCGCCCGCGCGGTCCTCGGGATCCTGGGGGCATTGAGGCTGCCCGTGGACGGCTCGCTCGACGGCGTCGATTTGGACGGCGAGATCCTCCTCGCGCCGCTCCCCGGGAGGGGCACCGCGCACGTGCACGTGGTCGTGAGCGGCGGGGGCCTGGGCGCGGGACGCGAGGGGTCGTTCGCGGTCGACGCCTCGGGGACGCTCGCCGATGCAAGCCTTCCGATCAACGCCGTCGCGGCCCACGGCAGCGTCGCGGC
>Ga0302326_10006161_pt1 | contig 26986 bp, 25 predicted proteins | sample Palsa_T0_3_FD_202264 | JGI IMG/M metagenome (GOLD analysis project Ga0302326, IMG submission 202264) | Peat permafrost microbial communities from Stordalen Mire near Abisko, Sweden - Palsa_T0_3 | ecosystem: Environmental > Terrestrial > Soil > Palsa > Peat permafrost | place: Sweden: Abisko... | reverse complement strand
GACGGTCAGCGACGCCGGGCTCAGCGGGTCGATCCGCCTGCCGAGGGGGGCGTGGAGCGCGACCACGACGTGCGCGAGCGCCAGGATCGGATCGCGCCCGAGGTGCGGGTACGCGCCGTGGGACGGCTCGCCTTCGACGGTGATCTCGACCGCGTCGCACGAGGCATTGACGGCACCCGCGTCGAGCGCGACGGCGCCCCACGGCAGCTGGGGATGCACGTGCGCGGCCACGACCGCCGCCGGCGCGAGCACCGCCATCTCCGCACCGGCGAGCTGCTCGGCGCCGGACGGATAAGCCTCCTCGCTCGGCTGGAAGACGGCCAGCAGCGGGGTGGGCAGCAGATCGCGGAGCTCGTGCGCGGCACGGGTCAGTGCAACCAGGGCCGCCATGTGAACGTCGTGTCCGCACGCGTGCATGACGGCGCCGCGGGATGAGAACGGGGCGCCCGTGCGCTCCTCGATCGGCAGGCCGTCGAGCTCCGCGCGCACCGCCACGGGGGCGCGGCGGGCACCGTCGACGCTGCCGGGCTCCACGCGCGCGATCAGTCCCGTCCCCGCCGCCGCTTCCCAGGCGACCGGCAGCTCCGCCGCGATGGTCGCGGCGGTCTGCTCCTCAGCGTGCGCCAGCTCTGGACGCGAATGGAGTCGGTGGCGCAGGCCGACCGCGCGCTCGAGCTCGCGCTCGATGCCCTCCACCAGCAGCCCCAGCAGCTCGTCAGTAGATGTCGGCATAGCGCCGGCAGAGCTCCTCGAGCTCCAGCCCGTCGGCGGCGTCGAGCTCGGCGTGCTTGACGCTCATGTATGCGTCGTACAGCAGCGGGGTCATCCACGCGCGGGCGGTCTCGTCATCGGCGAGCGCGCTCAGCGACTCCCCCAGCGTCCTCGGCAGCGCGTCCACGCCGAAGCGCTCGGCCTCCTGCGCGTCCAGTAGCGCGGGGTCGCACTCGAGGATCGGCGGTGCGGGCAGCTGGGCGCGCACGCCCTCGAGGCCCGCTCGTAGGATCGCCCCGAGGGCTATGTGTGGGTTGGCGGTCGCGTCCGCACCTCTGTACTCGAGGTGCAGTTGGCCGGCCGGGTCGGCGCCTGCGAGCGTGACTAGCGGCGGGATGCGCAGCAGCGCCTCGCGGTTTTGCAGCGCGAGGCAGACGGCGCCCGCGCTCCAGCGATGCGGCGTCAGGCGCGCGCCCGAGACGGGGCTCGCCGCGGTGAGCGCGCTCACCGCCCGCGCGTGCGCCAGGATCCCCGCGGCGAAGCGCTCGCCGAGCTCGCTCAGGCACGCCGGTCGCGTCGCGTCGTACAGCAGCGACGAGCCGGCGGCGTCGAGCAGGTTGAGATGGACGTGCACGCCGTTGCCGGCCTGCTGCGGGTCGAGCAGCGGGGCGAAGCTCGCACGCATCCCCTGCCGGCGGGCGATCTCGCGCACGACCTCCCTCAATAGCACGCTGCGGTCGGCGCTGGCGATGCCCTCGGCCGCGGCGAGCGGGATCTCGAACTGGCGTGACGCGTACTCCGCGAAGAATCGCTCGGGCTCGAGCCCCGCGTCCTTGAGCGCCTCCATCACACGCGCCGGGAACGGGTCGACGCGCCTCTGCGCGTCGAGTGTGAACGGCAGCGCCGCAGCTGGAGGATCGGGGGAGCGCGGCTCGGACAGCTGGAACTCGTGCTCGAAGCTCGCCGTCACGCGCGCGCCCAGCTCGCGTTCGAGCTCGAGCAGGGCATCGCGCAGGAAGCTTCGCGGGCAGCACTCCCACGGCTGTCCGTCGGTCTGGACGATGTCGCACAGGACGAGCTCGAGCGCGCTGTGCTCGCCGTCGGGGGACACACGCGCGCGGGTTTCGGCGTCCGGCAACAGGCGCAGGTCGCCGGTCGACCCGAACGGGTTGGGCTCTGCGACCGGGCCGAGCGGCGTGAGCGCATGATTGGCCGGCACCCAGCCGACGCCTGAGCGCAGGTGCTCGTCGAGCTCGTCCGCGAACACCGAGCGCCCGCGCACGATCGCGCCGAGGTCACAGCACACCAGCGCCACCAGCTCGCTCGTGCTCATCTCGAGGCCTCGCGCGTGACCGTGCCGTTGTCCCAGATGCCCTCGTTCAGCCCAAGTGCGCTGGCGCCGGCGCGCACGCTCGCGCCGTCATCCGCGGCCACGGCCACGAGCATGCCCCCCGACGGCATGTCACGGCGCTCGAGCGCCGCCGCCAACCGCTCCTGTGGCTGCGCGTGAACGCCGCCGTCGCCGAGCGACGGGTACGTGTCGGCGATGCAGTACAGGCTGCCGCCGGGGCCGCTCACGCGTCCGACGACGCACGCGAAGTGCCCCACGTCCCAGTCCGGCGACGGCCCGTTCTGCTCGCCGTCGAGCAGGTAGTCGAGCAGCTGCTCGAAGCTTGGCCGCCCGCCCCACAGATGGCGCGTGGCGAGGTTCGCCACGAGCGTCACAGGACGCTCGAGCCCCGCAACGAGGTCGAACAGGCCGGCGAGCGTGCCCGCGGTCCACGGCCCGATGTAGGGGATCGCCTCGAGCGCGCCGCCGGAGAGCCGCTCGAGCGCGTCGCGCAGCCCGGCGGCGGTCGTCCCCGACGCGTCGGCGTCGTCGATCAGCGGAAGCGCGACGCGGTAGTCGCGCCTGCCCGTTTCGCCATGCGGCAGCGTGCCCGCCTCGCGCACGCCCGAGATGACGCTTCCCGCGGCCAGCGCCACGGCGTCCTGGTCGATCGCAGCGCCGTCGTGGGTGTCGATGCCGGCCGCGCCGAGCGCGAGCGCGCCGCAGAACGCGCCGCACAGATCGTCGCGCTGGGGCAGCTGGCGAGCGTGCAGGGCGAGCAGCTCCCGTGCCCCCGGAAGCAGGCTCACGTGCATCGGATCGGCTGCTGGCACCGAGGTCAATCTACACGCGCGACGCTCCCGTGCCCCACGATGGGCCTGCTCGCCGTATTCCGCATTGTAGGCCCATCAATCGCAGACAATCGGCTGCGTCCCGTTTGACAGAACTAGTTCCGTCTGGGATAGTCGATATCCTGTGGCCCAGGGAATCGAACTCTCCCAGCCTATGACAGTACTGTACGGGGTTTTGTAGATGAACAAGCTTCACGCCCTGTGGCTGGTCATCCATAGACAAAGGAGCAGTGGGACATCATGCGGCGCATAAAGACCATGCGGTACATCACGATGTTGGGGCTCGCTCTGCTCGCCGCGTCAGCGATCGCGGGCGCCGGTGCGATTTCCGTCTCCGCGTCAGGGGATGAATTCTACGCCAGCAAATCCGGCAAAGTCGTGGCCAAATCGACTAACGAACAGATCTTCAAAACCGCCGCCGGCACGATCGAATGCGAATCGGCGTCCGGGACAGGCGAAGTGACGGCGGGTAGTACGACGACCAACAAAGAGGTCGTCACGTACAGCGGCTGCACCGGCTTGGATACCGGCATCACGATCACGGCGGTGCATTTCGAATTCAAAGCTAGTGGCCTCACCAAGATCGAAAAATCCGTGACCGTCACGCCCGAAGGGGCCGGCTGCCAGGTGATCATCCCTGCCCAGACGGTTGAAAGCGTCACCTACACGAACGCCTCGGGCAAGGTGACCGCCGCGGCGAGCATCTCCAAAATCCACTCGCACGGCACAGGTGGCTTCTGCGGCAGCGAAGAAGAAACCGGCGGCTCTTACAGCGGCAGCCTCAAGTCCGAATACGAAAGCGGCACAGGCACGCTGGAATGGAAATCCTGACGCGGGGATAGCCTGCTGACGAGCAGCGGGAGCCGCAGGAGCAGCGCGGCTCCCGCTCTTCGTCGCTGGGTCATATTGTCGGCCAACCGGCACCGGAGTCGGTGGCCCGCGGATAGACTGCCGCGCGGAGAGGCTGATGCAAATGCGCGGAATGGCCCCGCTACTGGGCGGATCGATGAGCAGCTGGCGCGTGCTCTGCGCATGCACGCTCGCGCTCGCCGGCATTTGGTTGAGCAGCGTCCCGACGGCACCGGCCGCCGTCGCGTGCCCGGACGCCCAATTTCGCTCGGGGCCCTCCGAACATCTCCCCGACTGCCGCGCCTACGAGCAGGTCTCGCCCGCCGAAAAGGGAGGATTCGATGCGGCGACGCTGCAGCCCGTCCAGCCCGCCCAGAGCTCGGCCTGCGAAGGCGACGAAGAATGTACGATCGCGTACATGAGCGTGGGCGGGGCGTTCTCCGGCGCGCCGGCGAACGAGAGCGTCAACGCGTATCTCGGAACGCGCGGCGCCGAGGGCTGGCGGACGACCGCGCTCACCCCTCCGACGCCGCAGGCCCCTGCGAACAGCTTTCCGAAGGTCACCTACGCCTTCTCCGAAGACCTCTCGAAGGTGGTGCTGCGCGCACCGCTGCAGCAGCTGACCGAGAACGCGCCCGCTGGCGTGTACAACCTGTTCCTCCGCGGTGCGGGCGGCGGTTACTCGCTGATCACCGCTGCCACCCCGGCGCAGGCGCCAGAAGCGGGGTGCGGTCGCTGCTTCGAAGAGCAGGACGTGCCCGTGTTCGCGGGCGCCTCCGTCGACTTCAGCCGCGTCATCTTCGAGGCCAACGACAGCCTGGTCGCAGGAGCCCCGGGCGCGGGCGTGGAGAACCTGTACGAATCCGCCGGCGAACAGGTGCGGCTGGTGGGGATCCTCCCCGACGGCACTATCCCGCCGCAGGGCGCGAACGCCGGGGGTGGGATCGAAGTGGTCGAAGGGCACACCGGCGAGCTCGAGCACGACATCTCCGACGACGGATCGCGCGTCCTATTCGAGGCCGCATCTGATGGCGGCCCCGCCTATCTCGGCGGCCCGGAGGATCCCGCGCAGGCCGGCGACACCGAGCTGTACGACCGCATCGAAGGCTCCTCCACGGTCGAGATCTCCGCGCCCGGTCCCGGCGCCGAACCGTCGAACTGCGAAACCCCCGAAGGGAGCTGCGAAGCCCAGCCGGCGCAGTTCTGGGCGGCCTCGGCGGACGGGTCGGTCGTTTACTTCACGAGCACCGCCGCTCTGACGAAGGACTCGTATGCGGGCGCGGACGGGAGCGATCTCTATCGCTACGACGTCGACACGCGCACCCTCAGCAACGTGATCGCCGACGCCGAACCGGATGTTGGTCCAGCCGGCGCGAGCGTCCTCGGCGTGGTCGGCTCTGCCGAAGACGGCTCGTACGTGTACTTCGTCGCCAAGGGGGCGCTGGCAGGCGGGGGAGCGAGCGGGAAGCCGAACCTCTACGTGTGGCATGAGGCCGCCGAAAACGCGGGCACGGTCAGCTTCATCGCCACGCTGGAGGCGCCCAACGACCCCGAAGAAGAAGAACCCGACGAAGAAGAAAGCATCGAAGAGGAGGCGGCCCGCGCGTACCGCAGCGACCTCGCCGACTGGACCAGCAGGCCCGTCGAGTCGACGGCATACGTGACGCCGGACGGCAAGCATCTGGCTTTCATGTCGGTCGAACCGCTGACCGGCTATGACAACGACGACCAACTCACCGGCGAACCGGACCACGAGGTTTTCGCGTACAGCGCCGAAACCGGCCAGCTTGTGTGCGCGTCGTGCGATCAGAGCGGCGCTCGTCCGCTCGGCAGCGCGTTCATCGGCGCGAAGCTCGACGAACGCGCGAGCTCCCCCTTCCACCAGCCGCGGAGCCTGAGCGCCGACGGCAGCCGTCTGTTCTTCTCCTCACCCGACCCGCTCGGGCCGGGCATCTCGGGTGGAAGCGTGAAGCTGTTCGAGTACGAGAACGGCGGTGCACAGCTGATCTCGGGTACCGAAGCCGGCGGCGAAGCGGTCTTCCTCGACGCCAGCCCGAGCGGCGACGACGTGTTCTTCGCCACCCGCGAACGGCTGGCGGCGAGCGACGCCGACGAATTGGTCGACGTCTACGACGCGCGTGTAGACGGCGGCGTGCCGGCACGGCCAGCCTCGATGCTCTGTTCGGGCAGCGCGTGCCGGGAACCGTTCGCCACGCTGCCATCGTTCCCGTCACCGGCCTCGGTGTCGCTCTCCGGTGCCGGCAACCTCCAGCCGTCGCTATCTGTGAAGCCGACGCGCAAGCAGCTTCTAGAGCGAGCGCTCGCGAGGTGCAGGAGGTTGCAGAGCAGCAGGCGGCGATCGGCGTGTGTCGCCGCCGCCAGGCGCCGCTATGCGCCCGAGAGCAGAGGGGCACGCCGCGATGCAGCGCGGAAGCGGCCTGTGGCCAGGCGGTGAGCGCAATGAGCCGTCGGCACGACGGCGCAGCCCAGATCCGCCTCCGGGGGATTGCGCTACTTGCGGCGCTCCTCGGCACCGTACTCGTGCTGGGTGGGCCCGAGGCAGCCCCTTCGATGGCGGCGTCCGCGGCTCCGCACTGGAGCATCGTCTCCGAGTCGCAGCCCACCTATTTTCAGGCTGGTGGGAAGTCTGACGCCTACGTGCTGATTGCCCGCAACGACGGAGCCGCCCCGACGACCCCCGGCAGCCCCGTGAACGTCTCCGATACGCTGCCTGCCGGGGTCACCGCGACGAAGATCACCGCACATGCCGAACCCGCCAACGGCAGCGGGTCGCCCAGTTACACGCTGAATTGTTCGTCTCCGCCGGTCACCGGAACGGTCACGTGCGCCTACGAAGAAACCCTCAGTCAGGGCCGTCTCCTCGCCGGTGTAATCATCGTCGTTACGATCGCGGTCTCGATTGAAGAAGGTGGGCTCGCTGTAATTCCCACCAACTCAGCGACTGTCTCGGGAGGCGGCGCGCCGAGCGCGTCGACGGACGAAACAACGCCGGTCGACGAACAGGCTGCTCCCTTCGGTCTGTCGCTGTTCGACGTCAATGTGGTGGGCGAAGGCGGCGAAGCGGACACACAGGCGGGCTCGCATCCATTTGAGTTCACCGCGGCCCTGGCCTTCAGCGTGGCCGCCCGCGAAGCCCCGACAGCGCACAACGGCCACACGGAATCGTCACTCGCTATAGCGGCCCCGAAGAATCTCGAAGTCGCGCTGCCGCCTGGTCTCGTCGGTGACCCTGACGCCGTTCCGCGGTGCAGTCAGCAGGCCTTCCTGGAACGGGGAGGCCTCAATTGCCCACTCGACACGCAGGTCGGGACGCTCAGCCCGTTCCTCTATGGCGTTTTTCACCCGGCTGTGTATCCGGTGTTCGACATCGTGCCGGCGCCCGGCGAGCCGGCCGAGCTCGGCTTCTCGATTGCGCGAATCGGGCACATCCCCCTCGTCTTCCGCGTCCGCGACGGCGAAAATTATGGCCTGACTGCGCAACTGAACGAAATACCCGAGGCGGGTCCGTTGCAGGCCGCGATCCTGACCCTGTGGGGCGTGCCGGCGGCGGCGAGCCATGACCTCGAACGCGAAGGGACGCTGCGAGAAGGAGCAGCCGAAGGCGAAACGTGCGAGCCGTCGGTCAGTACGAACGGTGGCATCGAAAAAGCGATCGGCTGTCCGAGCGATGTCGCCGCTAAGCCCTTCCTGACGCTGCCCAGCGCATGCCAGACCGGCAAGCTGGCGGCCGAAGCGCACGCGGACTCGTGGGAGGAACCCTCACCGCCGCCGATGCGCTCGTCCTCGTTGGAAGCCGTCGTCGCCGAAGCCCTGACCGGCTGCGAAGCGCTGTCGTTCGCTCCCTCGCTCAGCCTCGCCCCCGAAACCCTGCAGGCGGGCGCGCCGAGTGGCTACACGCTCGACGTGCACGTGCCGCAGAACGAAGAACCGAACGGCCTGGCGACGCCGGACCTGAGAACGGCCGTCGTGAGTCTCCCGCAGGGCGTGGTCCTGTCGCCGTCGGTGGCCAACGGCCTGGAAGCGTGCTCGCAGGAACAGTTCCAGACGAGCTCACTGGAACTGAGCTCGTCGGTGCCCGCGGCTTGCCCGACGCGATCGCAGATCGGCAGCGTGAAGATCGCGACGCCGCTGCTGTCGAGCCCGTTGGAAGGCGAGGTCTTCCTGGGCGATCCGCGGTGCTCGCCGTGCACACCGGGCGACGCGCAGGAAGGCCGGCTGCTGCGACTGCTGGTGCAGGCGCAGGGCTCGGGCGTGACGGTCAAGCTCGAAGGCGACGGCTCGATCGACCGGGCCACGGGGCGGCTGACGGTCAGCTTCCGCGAAGCTCCGGAGTTGCCCTTCGAAGACATACAGCTGACGCTCGACGGCGGCTCGAACGCCCCGCTGGCCAACCCCTCGACGTGCGCCACCTCGCTGGCGGCGAGCGCGCAGTTGACGCCGTACAGCAGCGAAACGCCGGCGCAATCCTCGAGCGAACCATTCGAGCTGAGCGGCTGTCAGGCGCCGCAGTTTCACCCGTCTTTGATCGCGGGCACGACTAACAACCAGGCGGGTGCGCTCAGCCCGCTGACGTTGACGTTGTCCCGCGGCGACCAGGACGAGGACCTGCAGACGCTGAGCGTGCGCCTGGCGCCGGGCCTGCTCGGGATGGTCTCCAAGGTCCCCTTGTGCGCCGAAGCCCAAGCGCGAGCGGGCGCGTGCGCGGCGCAGAGTGAAGTCGGCACCGCGAGCGTGGAGGCGGGGCCTGGGCCCAACCCGCTGGTGCTCGAAGGGCACGTGTACCTGACGGGTCCGTATGAGGGCGCGCCGTTCGGCCTGTCGATCGTGGTGCCGGCGGTGGCGGGGCCGCTGAACCTGGGCACGGTCGTGATCGGCGCGAAGATCGACGTCGACCCGAGCACGGCCGCGCTGACGATCACGAGCGACCCGTTGCCGCAGAGCCTCGACGGCGTACCGCTGCAGATCAAAACGGTCAACCTGAACATCGACCGCGAAGGCTTCGTCGTCAACCCGACCGACTGTCAGCCGCTGGCGTTCGAAGGCTCGATCGCCAGCAGCGAGGGCGCCACGGCGCTGGTGTCCTCGCGCTTCCAGGCGGCCGACTGCGCGCGGCTGGCGTTCAAGCCGAAGCTGACCGCGCTGACGCACGCCGATCCCGACAAGGCGGGCGGCGTGCACCTGCACGTGAGGATCGTCTCAGCGCCCGGCCAGGCGAACATCGCCAAGCTGAAGATCGACCTGCCCAAACGCATGGTGCCGCGGCTGAGCACGCTGCAGAAGGCGTGCACGGAAGACGTGTTCGAGGCGAACCCCGCGTCCTGCCCGACGGCGTCGGTCCTCGGCAGCGCGACCGTGCTCACGCCCGTCCTGCGCCACCCGCTGAGCGGGTCGGTGTACGTGATCTCGCGCGGTCACGCGGCCTCGCCGGAGATCGCGCTGGTGCTGCGCGGCGAAGGCGTGGTCCTGCGCGTGATCGGGCAGACGAGCGTCAAAGGCGGAATCGACGCGGCCGTGTTCCGCTCGCTGCCGGACGTGCCGATCTCCGAGCTCGACCTGATGCTCGCCGCCGGTCCGCACTCGCTGCTGGCGGCCAACCTGCCGGCGAGCGCGCATGGCAGCATGTGCGGCCACAGGCTGTCGATGCCAACCGCGATCACCGCCCAGGACGGCGCGGTGATAAAACAGACGACGATCGTCGCCGTCTCGGGCTGTCATCCGGCAAAGAGCAAGGGGAGGAACAAATGAGCTGGGACTTCTCCACCGACCCCGACTTCCAGGAGCAGCTGGACTGGATGAACGAGTTCGTCCGCAGCGAGATCTGGCCGCTGGAGGCGATCTGGCGCGAGCTGGGACTCGACGGCCTGGCGCGCGCGATGGCGCCGCTGCGCGAGCAGGTGAAGGCGCGCGGCCTGTGGGCGACCCATCTGCCTCCGGAGCTCGGCGGCCAGGGCATGGGACAGGTGCGCCTGGGCCTGATGCACGAGATCCTCGGCACCTCGCCGATCGCGCCGCTGGCGTTCGGCAACGCCGCGCCGGACTCCGGCAACTCGGAGATCCTGGCGCTGGCGGGCACGCCTGAGCAGAAGGACCGCTGGCTGCACCCGCTGCTGGCGGGCGATCTGCGCAGCGCTTTCAGCATGACCGAGCCGGACACGCCGGGCTCGGATCCGACGCAGCTGCGCACGCGCGCGGTACGCGACGGAGAGGACTGGGTGATCGACGGGCTCAAGTGGTTCTCCTCCAACGGGTCGATCGCCGACTTCCTGATCGTGATGGCCGTGACCAACCCCGACGCGCGTCCGTCGCAGCGAGCGTCGATGTTCGTCGTGCCGGTCGACACGCCCGGCGTGGAGATCGTTCGCGACGTGCCCACGATGGAGCACCCGTGGGAGCACCTCGGCGGCTATGGCGGTCACGCGGAAATCGCCTACGAGGGCGCGCGCGTTCCCGCCGACGCGCTGCTCGGTGGCGAGGGCGAGGGCTTCCTGCTCGCCCAGCACCGGCTGGTGCCGGGCCGCATCCACCACTGCATGCGCTGGCTGGGCGTGGCGCGCAGGGCGTTCGACATGATGTGCGAGCGCGCCACCTACCGCCACGCGCACGGCTCGCTTTTGGCGGAAAAGCAGACGGTCCAGAACTGGATCGCCGACAGCGCCGCGGAGATGCAGGCGGCGCGCCTGATGACGCTGCACGCGGCGTGGGTGATGGACACACAGGGCGCGAGCGCGGCGCGCACGGACGTGGCACTGATCAAGTTCTACGGCGCGAAGGTGCTCCACGACGTGGTCGACCGCGCGGTGCAGGTGCACGGCTCGCTCGGCTACTCGACCGACCTGCCGCTCGAGCAGATGTACCGCTTCGCGCGCGCTGCGCGCATCTACGACGGCCCCGACGAGGTCCACCGCCAGTCGGTCGCGCGACACCTCCTGCGCGGCTACGCGCCGCCCGCCGACGGCGTGCCCAGCGAGCACCTGCCCACCCGCCGCGAGCACGCACGTGAGCGCTTCGCGGACCTGCTGGAGGCGGTCACCGCCAACGACTGAGCCGCCCGCCGGCGCCGCTGGCACACGTGACGCCCACCCCGCCTTCTACGCTTGGCGGAGATGGCAGCCAGCGCCGAGCGCACCCCCGCCGTGTTCGACCCGACCGCGTTCGACACCTTCCGCTTCCTCGAGCGCGAGCTGGACGCACGCGGCCACGTGACGCTCCGCTACGCGCTGGACGACCAGATTTTTTTTGTTGAGGAGCTCGACCTTCCGGTCGAGGAGGATTGGTCACGCGTGGTCGACCGCGAGCAGGTGGAGGCTCTGCTCGCATTGCTGCACTGGGTAGCCGGCGTGAGCTACTACAAGACCGCGCTGCCGGCAAACATCGGCTTCGAGACGGCCGCCCCGCCGCCCGCCACGGCGAGACTGCTCGAGGCTTTGTACTCGGAGGGCCTGGGCGAGCTGGCCTACACGAACGACCTCCACGGTTTGCCGCGCCCGGTTTTTGCCGGCTGCGCGATCGCCCCCGCGGCCGTCTCCGGCCGCGTCGACGACGCTCCGCCGGCAACCACGCCGCGACGGATCCTGGTGCCGGTTGGCGGCGGCAAGGACTCGGCGGTGGCCCTGGAGATCGTTCGGCGCTCGGGCTGCGAGCTGGCGCTGTTCTCGCTGGGCGATGCGCCCCCGATCGCGCGCACGGTCGCGGTTGCCGGCCTGCCGCGGCTGCTCGCGCGGCGCGTCCTGGACCCGGGTTTGGCGGCGCTGAACGGGGCGGGCGCGATCAACGGGCACGTGCCGATCACGGCGATCGTCTCGTGCGTGGCGTTGCTGACGGCGGCGCTGAATGGGTTCGACGCGGTGGCGATGGCCAACGAGCGCTCGGCTTCGGCCGGCAACGTTCGCTGGGACGGCGTGGAGGTCAACCACCAGTTCAGCAAGGGGCTGCGTGCGGAACGGCTGTTGAGCGCCGCGCTTGAGGAGCTCGCCCCCGCGCCGAGTGGCGAGCGCATGCCCGCCGGTGGGACCTCGCCCAGTCTGCGCCTGTTCTCGGTCCTGCGCCCGGCGTCCGAGCTGGCGGTTGCGCGTGCGTTTGCGCGCATGGAGGGCTATCACGGCGCGTTCACGAGCTGCAACGCGCTGTTTCGCAGCGACCCGGCGCGGCGCGCACAGTCGTGGTGCTGCGATTGTCCGAAGTGCCGCTTCGTGTTCCTCGCGCTGGCGCCGTTCAGCGAGCCGGCACACCTGCGCGAGGTGTTCGGCCACGACCTGCTCGACGACGAGCGCCAGTTCGAGGGCTTCGCGCTGCTGACCGCGACCGGCGGACACAAGCCGTTCGAGTGCGTCGGCGAGGAGCAGGAGAGCCTCGCGGCGATTCGTCTGCTCGCGGACGATCGGCGCTGGAGCGGTCATCGCGTCGTGCGGCGCCTGGCGGAGGAGGTGCTGCCGCGGTTCGACGTCGCCGAGGGCGACCCCGAGCGGGTGCTCGCGCTCAGCGACGAGCACGCCGTGCCGGCGGAGATGCTGGCGGATGTCCGTGCGCTTCTCGCAGCTTGACGGCGCGCGCGTCGGCGTGTGGGGCGCCGGTCGCGAGATCGCCTCGTTCGCAGATCAGCTCGCGCGCCGTCTGCCGTCGGCGCGGATCGCGGTGGCGGCCTTCGACGGGACACCACCCGAGGATGTCCGCGACACGCTGAGGGCGCCGGACGCGCGGATCCTGACCGTCGAGATCGACGGCGGCGAGGAGGTCGTCGCGGCGCTCGCCGCGTGCGACGTGGTCGTGCGCTCGCCCGGCGTGTCGATTCACCGTTCCGAGATGCGCGCGCTGCGCGAGTCGGGGATGCCGGTGACGACGGCCACCGCGCTGTGGCTGGCCGAGCACGGCGGGGAGGGCGTGATCGGCGTGACCGGCACGAAGGGCAAGAGCACCACCGCCGCGCTCGCCTGCCACCTGGCACGCGCCGTCGGGCGCAGGGCGTCGCTGGCGGGCAACATCGGCGTTCCGGCGCTCGACCTGCTCGATGGCGACGCGGCCGACGTGACGGTGCTCGAGCTCTCCAGCTACCACATCGCCGACCTGGACACGGGCCCTGAGGTGGCGGTGGTGACAAGCCTTTTTCGCGAGCACACCGACTGGCACGGCTCGGAGGAGGCCTACCACGCGGACAAGCTGCGCCTGCTGAGCCTGCCGGGCGTGCGCAAGGCCGTGATAAACGCTCGCGACGAGCGTCTTGCGCGCGCGATCGCCGAGCTCGCTCCTGCGGATACACCGACGCTCCTCTTCGGCGTGCCCGAGCGCTGGGACGTCAGCGCCGAGGCGATCCTCTCGAAAGGCGAGCCGGTTGCGCGCCTCGATCAGCTGCCGCTGCGGGGCGAGCACAACGCGCTGAACCTGTGCGGAGCGCTGACGGCACTGGAAGCGCTCGGTGTCTCGCCGCCGCCGCCGCTGCCCGCAGCGCTGCACGGCTTCCTGCCGCTCGCACATCGCCTGGAGACGGTCGCGGAGAGCGACGGCGTTCTGTGGGTGAACGACAGCATCTCGACCACGCCCGAGTCGACGCTCGCCGCGCTCGCCAGCTTCCCCGGCCGCGAGGTCGTCGTGATCGCCGGCGGACAGGACAGGGGCCAGGACTACGCCGAGCTCGGTCGCGTGCTCGCGGAAACCGGTGCGACCGTCATCGGCGTGCCGTCGACCGGGCCGCGCGTGATCGCCGCAGCCGCAGATGCCGGCGCGCCGTCCTCACGCGCGATCGAGGCAGCGGACATGCGCGAGGCGGTCGCGCTCACGCGCACGCTGGCGCGGCCGGGCAGCGTGATCCTGCTATCCCCGGCCGCGCCCAGCTACGACAACTACCGTGACTTCGAGCAGCGCGGCGAGCGCTTCCGTGCGCTGGTCGAGCAGCGCACGTGAGGGCGCCTGTGACCGCCGCTCAAGCCTCGGCCGGAGGGTCTTCCCCGGCCACCTGTCCGGCGGGCGCCGGCGCCGGCGTTCTGGGCGGTTCGCTGGGGATGGCGTCGGCGTGCGCGGCCGCGGCGGCGCGGTTCTCCTCACGGACCGCCAGCCAGATCTCCTCGCGGTAGATCGGCACGCCCGCGGGTGCCGCGATGCCGAGCCGCACGGTGTGCCCGCTGACGGCCATCACGGTCACGAGGATCTCGTCGCCGATCACGACGCGCTCTCCGGGACGACGCGTCAGGATCAGCATCGAGGCGGATTATGAAGCAATCTGCGACCGCGTACCCGTTCCGGCGGCACGCGCGGGCAGCGTGAACAGCTGCGCCTGCAGAGGAGCGTCCTCGCTCATGTTGAGCACCTGGTAGCCGACGCCTTCGCGGATCACCAGCGGTGCGCGCAGGTTGGCGGTGATGTCGAGCGGGTTGGGGGTCGCGCGCACGGTCACGTACAGATCCGCGCCGGCGATGTCCTGCAGGCCGGTGCGCTCGCGATCCTCGGGTGCGATCTCCAGCGTGAAGTCAGGGAAGAACGGGTGGGGGTCGACGACGGGCAGCGCGAGCGCCGGCTCGTCGACCGCGTGCAGCCACAGGAAGCCGGTGCCCGGGTTGCGGTCGAGCAGCGTGTAGCGCTGGCCGCCGAGGCCGATCAGGCCGAGCGGGAACTCGATCACCTGCTCGTCGTGGATCTCGACGGGCCCGAAGCGGATGCTCTGAAATGTCACGGACATGGTGCGGGTCTCCTCGGTCTCGTCTACTGGAGGAAGTTGAGCAGCGATTCCTGGACGATCGTCGCACCGGTGCGCAGCGCGGCGTTGTAGGCGGCTTGCTCGTTCGCGAACGCGATCGACGCGGCGGCCATGTTGGTGTCCTGGGTGTTCGAAAGCGCCCCTGCGATCGAGGTCTGCAGGTCTTCGTTGCGCGACAGCGCCGCCTGCAGCTGGTCGGTCGCGCTCCCCGCCGTCGCCTGCAGCTGGGTCAGCGTCTGGATGTTCGCGTCGAGGCTTCCCAGGTCGGTGGAGGACAGCGCTTTGACGTCTTCGGGGGTGCCCCCGCGAAGGTCCTTGGCGATCGTGCGCAGCGTGTCGAGCAGCTTGCCGTCTGCGGAGCCTTCGCCGTTACCGAGCAGCGTCGAGATGTCGGTGGAGATCGTGATCGACGCCGACGGTCCGACCGCGCGCGAGATCGTTTCCGCGTTGCCTTTGTATTCGTCGTTTTCGCCCTGTTCGTAGGGTGGTTCGGTCGTGGCCGTGCCTGCGAAGATGTATTCGCCGGCATATTGCGCGTTGGCGTCCTGCTTGACGCTGTCGGTCAGCTGTTCGACCTGCTCGGCGATCATTTCCCGATCATTCTGGTCGTCCGTGCCGTTGGCCGCCTGGAGCACCAGCTCGCGCACCTTCTGCACGACTTCGTTGATGCTCGACATCGCGGCGCTGGCGGTGTTCTCCCACGAAATCCCGTCCTGTGCGTTGCTTTCGTATCCGCTGAGACCGTCCAGCTGGCTCTGCAGGTCGATCACCTGGCTGGCGCCGTAGGGGTTGTCCGAGGGTTCGAGGATCGTCCTGCCGGAGGACAGTTCGTCGGTCGTGCGCTCGAGCGCTTCCAGCGAGGAGCCCAGGGCGCTCAGCGTCGAGCTGTTGACCATCGCGGGTGTGATGCGCTCGGTCATCGCTACAGCCCCACCACGCCGGTGTGCTCGATCAGCGTTTCCAGCAGTTCGCTCATCGCCGTGAGCGTGCGCGCCGAGGCCTGGTAGCCGCGCTGGAAGGTGATCAGGTTGGTCATTTCTTCATCGAGCGAGACGCCCGAGACGCTCTGGCGCTGGTCGTTGATCGCGGTGACGGTCGTCTGAAGGTTGTTCTGTTCGTCCTTCGCGCCCTGAACGTCGCTGCCGAGCTTCTCGACGAGCGTCGCGTAGCCGTGTTCGGCTGCGCCTCCGCGCAGGCCGGCGATCGCCAGCGCGACTTCGTTGCCGCCGGGGTTTTTGGTTCCGGAGGCCTGGACTTCGGAGGGTTTCACGGCGACCGCCAGCGTGGCGGCGCTTTCGCCAGAGAAGAACGGTTTCGCGAGGTGTTCGTTGACGGTCGCGATCAGCGTTTCCGCGACGTTGTCGAGGCCGCTCTGCAGGCCGGTGAGCGCACCTTTTGGCCCTGTCAGGCCCAGCAGTGCGCCCAATTGCCCGCCGCTCGCTTCGGTGATGGCCTGCGGCCAGTTGACGGTCGTGCCTTCGACCAGCGGCTTGGCGGCGTCGCCGAAGCTGACCGTGTCGGTGTGGTCGGGTTCTTCGGTGACGGTGACGTTGGCAAGCGAGGAGAGCTTGTCGAGCAGCAGGTCGCGACGGTCGAGCATCTCGTTGGGCTGCTGGCCGGCTTCTTCGGAGAGCTTGATCTGGCCGTTGAGCTGCGCGATCTGGTTGGCATAGTTTTCGACTTCTCCGCCTTCTCCGGTGAGCGCCGCGTACTGTTCCCCGGCCTGACTGGAGATCGTGGAAAGCTGCGCGCTGAGCTGTTTGAACGTGCTCGCGAGCTGTTCGCCGGCAGCCACCACGCCCTCTTTGGCCGCTTCGCTGGTGGGCGAGCTGGCGAGGCTGTTCCATGCCGTCCAGAACGAAGACATCTGGCTGGCGATGCTCGAGCTCGACGGTTCGTCAAACGCGGCCTGAGCCTGCGCCAGCTCTTCCGCCTGCGTGCTCGCGCCCCCGAGGGCGCTGTTCTGCGCGCGGTACTGCGCGTCGAGGTAGACGTTGCGGATGCGGGTGATGTTGGAGACGCTGACGCCGGTGCCGAGCTGTGCGCCCTCGCCGGTCAACGTCGAGATCGCGGGGATGTCCAGCGGCGGGTCCGGTTCCAGCAGGGCCGTCTCGCGCGAGTAGCCTTCGGTGTTGGCGTTGGCGATGTTGTTGCCGGTCGTGTCGAGCGCCGTCTGCTCGGCGACGAGCCCGCTGAGCGCGGTCTGAAGTCCTTGCAGGGTGGGGATCGACATGGCTTCAGGCGTGCAGGTCGAGTACGTGCAGTCCGCCGTGCGGGTGCGAGCGCGTGATCGGCGTGGAGGAGCCGCGGGTGTCGTAGCCGTTGACGCCGTCCAGCGCGAGCATCCCCATCAGGTGGTCGAGGAAGCCCAGCTCGATCTGCATCAGCGCGCGGTTGCACGCGTGTTCGCGTTGGATCTCGTGCAGCAGGCCCCTGAGTTCGGCGCTGCGCTCGCTCGCGCGCTCTGCCGTCACGCGGTCCATCAGCGTGCTCAGCAGCGCCAGCGTGACCGTCTCGGCGGGGACACCCAGGCGCTCGCCGCTGCGCGCCAACAGAAGCGAGCGCTCCTCCTCGAGCAGTTGGCGGCGTCCCATCTCCCCGCGCAAGATCCCCGCCAGACGCACGACCGTGTGCACGTCGCGCGCGCGAATCGCGGCTCCCTGCTCGAGCACCACCTCCAGCAGTCCTCGCGCGGACTCGATCTGCACGTCCAGGTGCGCCAGCACGTCCGCGCCCAGCGCGCGGTCCTGCTGGGCTCGCTCGTGCGCGATCAGCGTCGCGGGGCTCACGATGCGCTCGTGCCTCCGCTCGCAGCCGCGCCGCGGGCTGTAGGTGTCGCCTGCGTGCTGGCGATGCCCTCGAGCTCGCGCGTCATCTGCGCCGCCAGGCCGAGGCCACCGGCGCGCATGACGCCTCCGGTGAGCGCCTGCGGCAGCAGCGAGGACAGCTCGCCGGTGCCCGCGCCGGATTGCGGCGTGCTGCCTTCTTCGGAGCCGCCCGCGCCTTCCTGCGAGCTTTCCGCGTCCACGCCGCCGGTCTTCGCGAGCGACTGCGACAGCTGTTCGACGAGCACCTCTTCGAATGCGAGCGCGCTCTCGTAGGCCTTCTTGGTCGAAGCCGAGCCGCGGCGCACCCACTCGGGCTCGGATGCCTGGTTGACGATCGGCAGACCCGCCGCGCTGGGGTCGACGCCGCTGCTCATGAGCCCGGGCGCAGCTGGTTGGCGATCGACATCATCTGGCTCTCCGTCTGGATCGCGGTGCTGGTGAGCTGGTAGTTGCGCTGCGTGCTCGCCATCAGCGCCATCTCGCTGGCGATATTCACGTTGGAGGCCTCCAGGGCGCCCTGGTGGATCTTGCCCGTGGCCGGGTGCGGCTTGCCGCTTTGCGCGGTCGGCGTCAGCTCTCCGCCTGCGTCTGAAAGCAGGTGTTCGGGAGAGGTAACGGTCACGAGCTTGATCTGGCCGAGCTTGCGCGCGCCGGCGGTCACCGTTCCGTCGGGCGCGATCGACACTTCGCTGGCGGAGACCCCCTTGGGCAGCTTGATCGGCGGGGATAGCCGGCTGCCTTCGGAGTTGACGATCGAGCCGCTCGCGTCGACGCCGAAGCTGCCGTCGCGGGTCAGCGCCAGCTGGCCGTTTGCACGCTTCACCTCGAAGCAGCCGGCGCCTTCGATCGCCAGGTCAAGCGGCTCGCCGGTTTCCTGGATCGCCCCCTGCGCTTCGCTTCGACCGATCATGCGGGCGCTCGCACCGGCGCCGACGCTGGTTTCCGTGCCGGCGACATCTACGGGGTTGTAGAGGAGATCGCTGAACGCCACGCGCTCGGCCTTGTAGCCGGTCGTGGAGACGTTCGCGAGGTCGTTGCTGATGGCGTTCAGCTGTTCCTGCTGTGCCGACATGCCTGCTGCCGCGGAATAAAGACCTTCGAGCATCGGCCCATCCTGTGATCGTTGATCGTTAAGGGAAAGCCGGGCTTCCGCATGGCGGTCCAGCCCGGTTCGAGGTATCTCGTTCGTGTGATCGGCCGCCGCGGGGCGGACTTGAGCCGTGGATGCGGGCGGCCCGTCAGGCGGAGGGGTTCAGCGAGCCGACCTGCGAGGCGGCCGCCTGCAGCGTTTGGTCGATCGACTGGATCGCCTGCTGGCCGGACTGGAAGCTGCGCAGCGAGGTGATCATTTCGATCATCGCCTTGGCGGCGTCCACGCCCGAGCCCTCCAGCGAGCCCTGGCGCACCGTGCCGCCGGCCTTGCCGGCCGGTTTGCCCGTGTAAAGGTTTTCGCCCTGCTTGACCGCGCCCGGCACTTCGAACACGCCCACGGTGCTCGCAGGCACCGTGCCCGCGGCGCCGACCTTGATCTGCGCGCCTTTGGCGCCGAGCACGGGATCGCCGGCAGCGTCGGTCAGCATGCCCGTGGCCGACGTCGTGAACTGCCCGTCGCGGGTGTAGCGGATGCCTTGGGGGGTCTTGACCGCGAAGAAGCCGCTGCCCTCGATCGCGAAGTCGAGCGGTTCGCCGGTTTCCTGCAGCGTGCCGGGCGTCATGTTCGTGTACGCCTTGCCAAGCGCGACGCCCTGGTCGACCGAGCCGACCGCCGCTGCGCCCTCGGTGTTCGCCAGCAGCACGTCGCCGAAGCTGTGCTGTGGCGTTTCGTCGGGCTTGAAGCCCGGGGTCGAGGCGTTCGAGAGGTCGTTGGCCAACTGCTCCTGGCGGACCTGCTCGGCGATCATTCCCGAGGCGGCGATGTCGAGGCCGAGATCCATTCTCCCTCGGGTGTTCGACCGTGGCTGGGGATTCTTGAGGCGACTGCTAGCGTCGTCGTCCGCATTGGTGGACGACTGGCACGCGTGGCACTCTTCGTATGAGCAGCCGGACTCGGCGCTGTTCGCCCGGCTCGCGCTGGTGCAGGAGCAGGTTCGTGCGGCGCTCGACCACGCTCCGCCGGGTCCGATCCGGGTGATCAGCGTGTGCGCCGGGCAGGGGCATGATCTGATCGGAGCGCTCGCCGAGCATCCGCGTCGCGCCGACGTCAGCGCACGCCTGGTGGAGCTCGACGCGCGCAACGTGCTGCTCGCGCGCCTGGCCGCAAGAGCCGAGGGGCTGGACGCGGTGGAGGCGATCGCGGCGGATGCGTCGATCACCGATGCCTACGCCGGCGCGGTCCCCGCCGACCTGATCCTCATCTGCGGCGTGTTCGGCAACATCTCCGCGGACGACGTCCTGCACACGATCGAGAGCCTCACGCAGCTGTGCGCGCCGGCGGCCACGGTCGTGTGGACGCGACACCGCCATCCGCCCGACCTCGTGCCGCACGTCCTCGACGCCTTCGAGCGTGCGGGCTTCGCCCGGCTTGCGTGCGAGGATGCGCCACCGTTCGCGGTCGGCGCCAGCCGCCTGCTGGCAGCGCCCCGCCCGCTCACGCGCGGCGTCAGGCTGTTCGAGTTCATCGGGCACAGGGCGCTGTGGCCGCATCTCTCAGACGATCAGCGAGCGGCGTTGGACGCTCTCTTCCGGCCCGATTGCTCGCTCGTGGAACTGGTGGAAGCGGTGCGCGCGCTGCCCTACGGCCGTCCGCGGCAGGACACCGTCGACGGCATGCTCAGCGAAGGCCGTGGCACGTCCTCGAGCAAGCACCTGTTCCTCGCGCAGGTGCTGCGCCAGCGCTTCCCCGACACCGACCCGCAACTGGTGCACCGCGTCTACCGGCTCGAGCGCTCGCGCGCGCTCGAGCAGTTCGGGCCGGCGATCGCCGAGTCGGTGCCCGCACAGGGTCTCACGGACGTGCATCGTTATCTCGTGATCACGATTCGGGGGCGGCGCATCCCGCTCGACGCCACGCTCCCGGGCCGGCCCTGGGACGGTCGCTCCTCGCTCGCGCCGGTGTGCGGGCCCGGACGCGATCTCCCCGCCGGCGCCGACCCGGACGCGGAGCTGCTCACGCTCGAGCACGAGCACTGCGACGCGGTGTCTCGGCGGCCGTTGCTCGCGGCGATCGCCGCGGCGGGCGCGCCGCCTGCCTGATGGCGCGCGTCAGCTGACTGCCGTGAACAGCGCCAGCTCGTGTGAGAGCTGTTCGTAGAGGCGGCGGCGCAGCTGCGTGTGGATCTGCGAGACGCGGCTCTCGGAGACGCCGAGGCGCACGCCGATGTCGCGCAGCGTCCAGTCCTTGACGTACAGCAGCACGGCGACTTCGCGCTCCTGCTTGGGCAGGCGCGCGAACGCCTTGCGGAAGCGCTCCTTGGCTTCTTGGCGTTCGGCCTGGAGCAGGGGGTCGCACTCCTCGTCGGCGCTCTCGAGTGTGTCGATGCGCTCGATCGTCGCACTGTCGTCGGAGCGCACGATGCGGTTCAGCGAACCGACCTCCGCGAACTCGATCTCGTCGAGGCGGTCCGTCAGCCGGCGGGCGCTCATGCCGAGCTGCTCGGCGAGCTCGTGGTGGTCGGGTCGGCGTTCGTTGAGCGCGAGAAAGCTCTCGCGCGCGCTGTTGATGGCTCGCTCGTCGCGGCGCAGCGAGCGCGGCGCCCAGTCGTGGCGGCGAAGCTCGTCGAGCACCGCGCCGTGTATCCGCGTCCACGCGTACTGCTCGAGGGTGGCGCCCTTCTGCGGGTCGTAGCGCTCGATCGATTGGATCAGCGCCTCCAGGCCGCAGGAGAGGAAGTCCTCGACCTCGCACTGCGCTGGCACCTCGCGAACCTTGCGATAGACGATGTAGCGGACCATCGGCATGAACATGAAGATCAGCCGGTCGCGCACCTGCGTATCACCGGAGCGCCTGTACTCCTCCCACACGCTCAGCACCTCGGGTGCCGAGGACCTGGCAGTGCGCTTGCCGATGATTTGCATTCTGATGGTCTGGGTATCGAGGGAAGCGAAGGGTGGCACCCGCTGGTGTGGCGTGCAACTCGCGTCCGAGCATGTACGCCGCGGGGCCGATCGGCAGTAGATTCGTGATCCCGCGGACATTCCCTCCCGGTGTCGAGGAGGCCGCTCAGGTATCGAACGGTGCGGTCGATCACCAGGCCAGCAAACGGCCCGCGGGAGGCCACGCAAGACCGTTGTCAACCAGAGGAAATCCTCCGGAAATCCTTAAGTTTGCCTGGAGCACGTCGATCACCATGATTGAAACCAAGCGCGAGGCGGTCCATGGAGTGGGCCGCGGCGTAACACGTTTTCAGGGAGAAAACGCAACATGAGCTCGCCGATCCTGCCTGCAGAGGGCCTTCCGGGCCTACCCAGCACCACCCCCGCGACGAACATCTCAGTCGCCGCCGGCGCGTTTATCGCCGAGCTCGACGCCGGCGCGGGTACGCCGAGTGTCGAGGCGGCCCGAGGCGGTCCTCCGCCAGAGGTTCTCGATCAGATCCTCGCCGCCGACGAGCTGGCCCAGCAGCTTCGCGAAAGCGGCTATCAGCTGCGCTTCTTCCCGTCTTCGGACGGACGACGGACGAGAATCGAGCTCCAGGACACCGGCGGCAGCCTCGTGAGCGTCCTGACGCCCGCCCAGGCCGTCGCGATCGCCGAACCGGCGGAGTAGGCTCGTGTCGACCTCCTCGCTGTCGCTCGGCACCGGCTCCGGTGGTTCGCCGATCTCGGTCTCGGGTCTCGCCTCCGGGCTGGACACGAGCACGATCATCAGCGAGCTGATGAGCATCGAACGCGGGCCCGTCACGCACCTGACCGACGAGAAGTTGAAGCTGCAAGGCGGCGAGACGGTGCTGCAGAACCTGCAGAGCAGCCTTCAACAGCTGTCCTTCGTCGTCTCCGAATTCAGCCTGCCGTCGCTGTTCGAAAGCTCGCAGACGGTCACCTCCAACGAACCCGCGCGCGTGAGCGCGGTCGCGAGCAGCGGCGCCGCGATCGGCGGCTATGAGGTGGAAGTCACGGCGCTTGCGAACTCCGCACAGCGCACGTTCACCTTCACCAGCCCCGAAGCCGAACAGACGATCACGATCGACGGCAAGGAACTCACCCTCAAGGCCGGCGAGAGCGCGAAGAGCTTCGCGACCGCGGTCAACTCCGACGCCGAAGCGAGCGTATATGCGGCGGCGCTGGAAAACGGGACCGTGGTGCTCTCCAACCGCGCAACCGGCACGACCGGCGGCGAATTCATCACGGTCGAAGGCGCCGGCACGACGCTGGCGGAAGTCGAAGGAACCGCCAAGGAAGGCAAAGACGCCGAATACGCGGTCGACGGCGTGGCCGGGACGTCGAGCTCGAACACCGTCACCGACGCGATCGCCGGGGTCACCCTGACGCTCGGCGGCCTCACACCGGCCGGGCCGGTGACGATCGACGTCCAGCCTCCGGGCCCGAGCACCAGCGCGATCGAAGCGCAGGTGCAGTCGTTCATCAAGCTCTACAACTCGACCGTCGAAGCGATCCACCAGCAGCTCACCACCAAGCCTCCCGCCAAACCGCAGAGCTCCAGCGAACTCGCGACCGGCACGCTGTTCGGCGACCTGGAATTGTCAAGCCTGCTCGACAGCATGCGCGCCGCGATGTACGAACCGATCGCGGAACTCGAAAGCGGCATGTCCAACCCCTACGACATCGGCATCAGCACGGGGGCGCCGACCAGCGGGACCACCTCGCAGGGCTCGCTCGAAGGACTGCTCACGCTCGACCCGGCCAAGCTCGGCGAAGCCCTCCAGGCGAACCCCGCGGGCGTCCAGAAGATGCTCGAGCAGTGGTCGCAGAGTCTGGAAAGCCAGCTGAACAACGCGAGCGAGGCCGGTGGAAGCCTCGAAGCGAGAGCCAACGCGGACGCGAGCCAGATCACCCAGCTGACCAGCCAGATCAACAACATGAACGAAATGCTGGCGCTTCGCGAAAAGGCGCTGCAGCGCACCTACGCCGAGCTGGAAGCTGTGATCTCGCAGAACAACGCCAAAAGCGACTGGCTGACCCAACAGTCAGAATCGCTCAGCAAATTGAGCACGTAGTTGCTGCAGCCCTCAACCTTTCTCGCGCCCGGACGATCAAGGGTAGTGAGATGAGCAACCTCACGGCATCGCACGCCGCCTACCGCCGGGGCGAGGTGCTTGCGGCAACGCCCGCGCAGCTGGTCGTTCTGCTCTACGACGGTGCCCGCCGATTCCTGCGCCAAGCCGGCACGGCGATGTCCGACGGCGAGATCGAGCGTGCGCACAGGACGCTACGCCACGCCGAACGGATCATCCGTCATCTCGACGGCACGCTCGACTTCGAGCAGGGCGCCATCGCACAGCGCCTGCACACGATCTACCGCTTCTGCCTGAAACATCTCGACGCCGCCCGCATCAGCCAGGACCCTGGCAGGATCGAAGAGGTCGTCGAGCTGCTGGCTGAGCTGCGTGACGCCTGGAGCCAGGCTGCGGCCGAGGTCGAGCGCGGGTGAGCTCCTCCTCGCTCGAGCGCTCCGACCAGTCTTCGCTGCGGGCATACCAAGCGCTGCACGAGCACGCCGAGCTCGAGCTCGAGCTCGCCGGCAACGGCGACGTCGAGCGTCTGCACGTGCTCGGTGCGCGCTGGCAGGAGCTGATCGCCGGCCTGCCCGACCAGGCGCCGCCGCCGGCGGCGGCGCTGCTCGAGAGCGCGCTGTTGATCCACGAGCGCACGTGCGTCGAGCTGGTCCGCCTGCGCGCGGCGCTGCTCGCCGACGTGGCCACCGTCAAGCGCGCCAGGCGCACGGCTGACGGCTACGCCGGTCAGCTGCAACGCCGCCCGCGCCTGGACCGCCGCGCGTAACGCAGATCGCCAAACGCCTAAAGATCGATCTGCGGCTGCCGATCAAGTGGGCGGCCCCTCGATGGCCATGCAGTCAGCGACCTCAGGGAGAGCGTCGGTCTTTCAGCCCAGGGAGGGCGGAAAGGACACCCCTTCATATGGCTCTCGTCGACTCCACCCAGCAGCTGCTGGAGGCTGCTATGCGCGGCTCCTGGCAGCGCGAGACGGCCCTGACGAACAACATCGCCAACGCCGACACCCCCGGCTATCAGCCCCAGGAAGTCGACTTCGAGTCGCAGTTGCAGAGCGCGATGACCGGCGGCGAAGGCGAAGCGAGCGACGAATCGCTGAGCCAGCTGCAGTTCCAGACGGTCGCGCGCGCGCAGGAAGCCGGTCCCAACGGCAGCGGCGTCAGCATCGATCAGGAATCCGCGAAGCTCGCCGAAAACGGCCTCGACTACCAGGCGCTCACGCAGGTGCTGGGCGCGCGCAACAACATCGAGCGATCGGCCATGGGGGTCGCGACCTGATGGGCCTGTTCGACGCGATCGGCATCGCCGGCAGCGGGCTCACCGCCGAGCGCATCCGCATGGATGTGACCGCCGAGAACCTCGCCAACGCCGAGACCACCAAAGGCGCGAACGGCAAGCCCTACCAGCGCCAGGAGGTCGAGCTCGCGCAGGTCGGGCAGAGCGACTTCGGCGGAGCCCTGACCGGTGCGATGCGCCACACGAGCGCCGTCGCGCCGGGCGGCGTCGAGGTGACCGGGATCGTCAGCGACGCCACCCCCGACCAGCAGGTGTACGACCCGGGAAGCCCCGAAGCCGACGCGCAGGGCTACGTCAAGCTGCCGAACATCAGCACGGTCACGGAAATGACCGACCTGATCGACGAGTCGCAGTCCTACCAGTCGGATGTGACCGCGATGCAGACCTCCAAGTCGATGTTCACCGCGACGCTCGGGCTGCTCAAATGATCATCCCGGCGATCGGCGGGCTCGGCGGGCTCGGCTCCGGGCTGGGCGTGACGGGAGCGGAAGCCTCCGCGGGGGCCAGCCAGGCCGCCGGCGCGGGACAGGCCGGCGGCGCGGGCGCGGCCAGCGGCGGCGAATCCTCGAGCTTCGGCGGCGAGCTCACGGAAGCGATCTCCTCGCTGGAGAAGACCCAGGACAGCGCCTCCAGCGCCTCGCATGCGCTCGCCACGGGCAACGTCAGCGACCCCGAGAGCGCCGTCGTGACGGTCGAGGACGCGCAGCTGGCGATGGAACTGGCCTCGCAGATACGCACGAAGGCCACGGAAGCCACCCAGAGCATCTTCAACACGCAGGTCTGATCGGATGCCCTCCGCCGCCCAGCTCGCCTCCAGGCTCACCCCCCGCGGATGGCTTATCGCAGGCGGTGGCGCCGTCGCCGCGATCGTGTTCGTGTACCTGTTCCTGCACATGGTCTCCGCGCCCAGCTACACGACGCTGGTCAGCGGCGTGGAACCGTCGCGGACGGGCAAGATGACGAGCACGCTCAGCCAGCAGGGGATCAGCTACGAGCTCCAGAGCAGCGGAACCGCGATCGCCGTGCAGTCCAACCAGACCGCCAAGGCGCGCGTGGCGCTGGCCGGCGCGAACCTGCTCGGCAACAACCAGCCGGGCTTCGAACTGTTCGAAAAAAGTAAGCTCGGCGCGAGCAACTTCGAACAGCAGGTCACCTACCAGCGCGCCCTGCAGGGTCAGCTGGAGGAAACGATCAACAGCGTCCAGGGAGTCTCCGGAGCGCAGGTCGAGCTCGTGCTGCCGAGCTCACAGAGCCAGATCTTCGGCGAAAACCAGAACGTCTCATCGGCCGCCGTGCTGCTGTCGGGGACGAGCGCGCTCGACTCGAGCTCCGTGCGCGGGATCGCGCAGCTGGTCGCCTCCAGCGTTCCCGGCCTGCAGTTGAACAAGGTCACGATCACCGGCGACTCGGGCGAGCTCTTGTGGCCGGCGGGCGCCGGCGGTGGGGGCGGCGCCTCGGGCGGCCAGCTGCAGGAAGCCGAGCAGGGCTACGACGACAGCATGGAGGCGAGCCTCGACGCGATGCTCGCGCAGACGCTCGGCCCGGGCAAGGCGCAGGTGCTCGTGTACGCCAACATGAACGTCGATGCGACGACCAAGGAATCACTCGAATACGCCAAGGCCGGCACCCCGACGCAGCAGAGCAAGTCGACCGAAACGCTCACCGGCACCGGCAGCGGCGCCGGCGGCACGACCGGCACCGCCAACCTGACCGCCGCCGCGGGCGGCAGTGGCGGCAAGTCGAACTTCAAGCACGAAACCACCAGCTCCTCGCTCGGTGTCGGCAAGACCGTCACGCACTCGACGATCGCCCCCGGCACCGTCGAAAGCCAGCACGTGTCGGTGCTGCTCGACAAATCCGTGCCAGCCGCCTCGCTGCCGGCGATCCGCGAAGCGATCACCAACGCGGCCGGCATCCAGACCAAGCGCGGCGACACGATCTCGATCGGACAGGTCGCCTTCCCGAAGACGGCCGCCGCCGCCTCCAGCAGCCCGCTGAGCATGGCCAAGTACGTCCTGCTGGGCCTCGGCGCGATGATCTTCCTGTTCTTCACCACGCGCTCGCTGCGCAAGCGCGAACGCGAGACGATCGAGGAGCCGGTGTGGCTGCGCGAAATCGAGGCCCCGGTAAGGCTGTCCGAGCTCGAGCGCGAGACCGCCGTGCGCCCCTCCCCGGCGATGGCCGCGGTGGGACCATCGGCAGCCGGCGCCGGCGCCGGCGCTGAAAACGCGCAGGTCCAGAAAAACATCCGCGAACAGGTCGAGCTGCTCGCCGACAACGACCCCGAC
>Ga0302326_10006159_pt1 | contig 26987 bp, 23 predicted proteins | sample Palsa_T0_3_FD_202264 | JGI IMG/M metagenome (GOLD analysis project Ga0302326, IMG submission 202264) | Peat permafrost microbial communities from Stordalen Mire near Abisko, Sweden - Palsa_T0_3 | ecosystem: Environmental > Terrestrial > Soil > Palsa > Peat permafrost | place: Sweden: Abisko... | reverse complement strand
GATCAAACAGCGCGGTGGCGTATTCCAGCCCGCCTGTGATGCATCCGTCAACCTCGGCGAGGTTGAGCGTCAGATCAAATTTTGCAACCGAATGAGGCGTCTTCACCGCCGTCACGGTCAGCCCCGGCAGCTGTAGCGCGCGTGTGTCAGCGCCTCCCCAATCAAACATCACCTGAAACACGGGCGAATAGCTCAAGCTGCGTGGCGGCCGCAACAATTCCACCACCTGCTCGAATGGCAGGTCCTGGTGTTGTTGAGCTTCCAGCGCCCGGCTCTTGACCCGTTGCAGAGCTTCGCTAACAGTCGGACGTGCGGTGAAGTCCAGCCGCAACGCCAGACTGTTGACGAAAAAGCCGATCAGCGGCTCGATCTCGGCGCGGCCGCGGTTGGCGGCGGGAACGCCTATCACCACATCGTCCTGGCCCGACAGCCGCGACAGCAGCGCCGCCCAGCCGGCCAGCAGTGTCATGAACAATGTGGCGCCATGGGCTTGACTGAGAGCCTTCAAACGCGTCGTCAGGCGTGGGTTCAATTCGAGTGGCACAAAGGCGCCGCGATAGTCCTGCTGGACTGGACGGTGCCGATCGGTAGGCAGCTCCAGCACGGCCGGCGCATCCGCCAACGTGCGCCGCCAGTAGTCGCTCTGGCTTTGCAATAGCTCGCCGGCCAGCAAGTGACGCTGCCACAGGGCATAGTCCGCGTACTGGATCGGCAATCGCGGCAGAGGGTCGGGCTGATTCTGGCGGTATGCTTCATAAAGAGCGCTTAACTCCCGGGTCAAGATGCCCATCGACCAGTCGTCGGAAACGATGTGGTGCAGGGTGATGAGCAGCACATGCTCGCGCTCACCCAACCGCACGAGCCGCCCGCGGATCAACGGACCGAGCTGAAGATCGAACGCCGTATCGGCTTCCTCAACGGTCAGCCGCTGCAATTCCGACTCGGCGTCGCCGTGTTGACGCAGGTCATGCGCCTGGAGGTCAAAACCGCTGTCCTCGGCCGCAATACGCTGCACTGGTTGAACATCGGCGTTGCTGAAGCTGGTACGCAGCGCCTCGTGACGGGCAACCAGACGGTCCAGGGCGCGGCGCAACGCGCCACCATCCAACTCTCCGCTCAACCGCAGCCCCAGGGGCACGTGATAAGCATTATTGATGCCCTGCATCTGCGCCAGGAACCACAACCGTTGCTGCGCGTAGGACAGCGGCAGCGGCTGGTCGCGTCGCGCTGCCGTGATCGGCGGCACGAGGCTCGGCGCCGCCTGTCCTACCGCTTCCGCAAATTCCGCCAGAGCCGGCCGGTCAAACAACAAGGCCAGCGCCACTTCAACCCCCAGTGTCTGCCGCAGCCGGGATATCACTGTGATCGCGCTCAGCGAATCACCGCCGAGGGCCATGAAGTTGTCGAATATGCCGATGCGTTCGACTCCCAGCACCTCGCGCCAGATTGCCGCAATGCTGTTTTCGATTGGCGTGCGCGGAGCCACGAACGTGGCGCGCAGCCGCTCCTCGGACAGCTGCGTGAGAAGCCGTCGTTGCACCTTGCCCGTGGGGCCGCGCGGCAGCGCGTCCACGGTGATGATCTGCTGCGGGATTTTTATGTCCGTCAGCGACCCCCGCAGCCAATGGCGCAGATCGCTCCCGGTGATCATTGCTCCCGCTTGCAGCACGATGGCCGCCGCTACGTCCTCCCCAAGTGTCGGATGTGGGATGGAGAACACGGCGGCCTCCGCGATCGCTGCATGCTGCAACAGCGCCGCCTCAATCTCCAGCGGCGAGACCTTCTCTCCACCTCGGTTGATCATCTCTTTGAGGCGCCCGCTGATGCGCAAATAACCGCCGGTGTCAAAAAATCCCTGGTCGCCGGTGCGAAGCCATCCATCGTGAAAGGCGTGCACATTGGCGTCGTCGTCATGTTCGTACGCGCTTATCACCGTCTCGCCGCGAATGCAGATCTCGCCCTGTGTTTCTTGGGGCAAAGTTCGACCGTTCTCGTCGAGCACGGCGACCTCGGGTCCAGTCGGCAGACCGACCGATCCGGGCTTGCGAACCCCCGGCGGTAACGGGTTAATAGCGACCTGGTGCGACGCCTCGGTCATTCCATAGGCCTCCACCACCGGCGCATCGAACGTGCGCTCCAGCGCGGCCATGATGCTTGGGGGCAGCGCCGCCGAGGAGGAACGAACGAAGCGCAGATGCCGGCGAGCCAGGACCGCGGGGTAGCGCGGCGCCATCGCCAGCACCGCCTGGTGAATCGGCGGTACCGCCGTGTACCAGCTGGCCTGGCAGGCATCAAGCCAGTCGAAAAAGTGCGCCGCATCGAAGGCGCGCGGCAGAGCAACGCTCGATCCTGCCGCCATCGAGGCCAACAGGGCACCGACCAGCCCATGGATGTGGAACAGGGGCATGACGTTGAGGCAACGATCGCGCGGCGTCAGCGCCAAGGAGCGGGCAATGTTTCGTGACGAACAGACCAGGTTGGCATGCGACAGCGGCACGATCTTGGGGCGCGCGGTAGTTCCAGAGGTATGCAGCAGCAGTGCCTGATCCGCTGCGCCGCCGATTGTCGTGCGCCGCGGGACGATCCCTTCCGGGTGCAGCGCGACCGGTAGCCCTCGCTCATCGCACGTCAGGCGCAGGATCTGCAGCCCGAGTCCACTAGCCACGCCCAGCGCCGGGTGATCCTCGTGCTCCGGTACCACCAAAGCTGAGATAGCGAGATCCTTTAAATGAAACTCGATTTCGCCACGGCGATAACGCGGGTTCATAGGCGCGCAAACCGCGTGCGATGCGACTGCGATGAACGCGACGGCAGCATGCAACGCGTCGGGAAGGCACAGGGCGACTCGATCGCCGCTCTCGATACCAGCGGATCTCAGCGTCTCGCCCATGGCGAGCACGATCCGATAAAGAGCGGCGTGATCGAGGAATGGCCCATCCGGACGTCCGAGGGCGGCACCGGTCGGATGCTCGGTGCAGTTGACTGCAATGAGCTCAAGCAGGTCGGACATCAGGGAATTCGGCTTATGTGGCGCGCGCGTCTTGGGGCAGCGGCGACGACTATCGGCATGGTGTCAGGCGCCCCGTTCAAATCCGACTGTCACGGAACGACAAACCGCCATTACGCCCCGTCAATGGCGGTAACCAAGACCGCAGACGCGGCCGCGGCCGCGGCCGCGGCCGCGCCACGATCCGCTGAAGAAGATCTTACCGCACAGTACCCTAAGCTCCGGCTGGCGATCCGGGCAATTGACATAACTGGCATCCGCTATTGTGCCAGTGGCCCAGTGGGAGTGCCGCAGAATCCACGGCGTACCGGAAGCCACAGGGCCGCCGCGCCGGAGAACGTGTTGCCAGCCTGCTCAAGAATGACATACGTTCGCGCTCCTCGGTGCAGCCATCGAACAGTGCCTTGATGGAGATTGCCATTTTGCAACCGCTGCATTCCCGTGCATGCCCGGCCGCCTGCATCCTCGCTGTGGTCGTCTGTGCATCGCCCGCTTGCGCCGCGCCGGCGGACGTTGACGAGGCGAGGCTCCGCCAGGCCACTTCCGATCCGGCGAATTGGATGAGCTACGGCCGCACTTACGATGAACAGCGATTCAGCCCCCTGACTCAAATTAACGCCAACAACGTTCAGCAGCTCGGGCTGGCGTGGTTTGCGGATCTCGATACCAACCGGGGGCAGGAGGCCACGCCGCTGGTGGTCGACGGCGTTCTCTATGTTTCTACTGCCTGGAGCATGGTGAAAGCCTACGAGGCTGCGACCGGCAAATTGATCTGGGGGTTTGATCCGAAGGTCCCACGAGAGATCGGACCCGATATCTGTTGCGACGCTGTCAACCGGGGTGTCGCGGTCTGGAAAGGCCGGGTGTATGTCGGCACATTGGATGGTCGCCTGATCGCCTTGGACGCCGCGACCGGCCGTCCCGTATGGAGCGTGCAGACCACGGACAGAACAAAGCGCATCACGATCACCCAGGCGCCGCGCATCGTGAAGGACCGTGTGATCATCGGCATGAGCGGCGGCGAATACAACGTTCGAGGTTACATCTCGGCCTATGACGCGGCGTCTGGAAGATTGGCGTGGCGCTTCTTCACCATTCCTGGTAACCCGGCGCAGCCCTTTGAGGCGCCCATCCTGGCGCGGGCAGCGCGAACCTGGAGCGGGGAATGGTGGAAGCTGGGCGGCGGCGGCACCACGTGGGACGCAATTGCCTACGATCCCGACCTGGATCTGCTCTACTTCGGAACCGACAACGGCGATCCGTGGAACGAAAAATTTCGCAGCGAGAACCACGGCGATAACCTATTTCTGACATCGATCATCGCGGTACGCCCGGAAACCGGGACGTACGTTTGGCATTACCAGCTGGTTCCCGGGGATGAATGGGACTTCTCAGCCACGCAGCAGATCATTCTTGCCGACCTGCCGGTCAGAGGGAAGCAGCGCAAGGTTCTCATGCAGGCCTCGAAGGACGGATTTTTCTATGTGCTGGACCGTCGAACCGGCAAACTTTTGTCGGCCAAGCCGTTTTCGGTGGTGAATTGGGCATCCGGCATCGATTTGCGAACCGGTAGACCGATTGAGAATCCGGCGGCGCGCTACTCGCAAACGGGCAAGCCATGGGTGTCCCTTCCGGGGGCCATGGGCGCACACAGCTGGCAGCCGATGTCGTACAGCCCCGCGACTGGACTGGTCTACATCCCGACCAATGAAGCAGCCTTTCCGTACACGCCGGAGACGATTTTTGAAGCCAAGCCACGCGGCATGAACAATGGCCTGGATAAGCTTGCCGGCGATCTGCCATCAGACGCCGGCGTGCGGTCGCAGATCGCCGCGGGGCTTAAAGGATATGTCGTCGCGTGGAATCCTTCCCTTGCCAGCCAGGCGTGGCGCATCGATTTAAAGGGCCCCTGGAACGGCGGCCTTTTGAGTACCGCAGGCAATCTACTGTTTCAGGGCAACGCATCCGGTGAGTTCACAGCGTACCGCGCGGATAGTGGCGAGCGACTATGGTCGCAGGCCACGCAAACAGGTGTGGTCGCCGGTCCCATGACATTCGTGGTCAACGGAGTTCAGTACGTGGCGGTACTCGCCGGTTGGGGCGGCGTATTTCCGCTGGTCGCCGGGGAACTTGCCGACAAGTCCGGCAAGCAGCGTAACGTGAGTCGCTTGCTGGTCTACAAGCTCGCAGGCGACGAGTCACTTCCGGCTCAACAGAGCATCGATCGGCCCCTGAACCCGCCTGCTGAAAGCGCCGACGAGGGCACGCTGCGCGCCGGCCATGTGTTGTACGCCAATTTCTGTTCCGACTGTCATGGCGCACGCGCTCATGGCGGCAGTGTCATCCCGGACCTTCGCACCAGCGCACTGCTCGGCAGCGATGCCTGGTTCGACGTGGTTCTAGGCGGCGCATTGCAAAGCCAGGGCATGGCACCTTACGCTAACGTGCTCGATCGTAGCCAGGCTGCCGCTGTGCGCTCCTGGGTCCTATCCGTCGCACAGGCAGACAAGGCTGCCGGAGCCGTGGCGCCGATGCCCTGAGCGCCTCGCCAAGGTAGCAAGGTCCTCCTAAAAAGCGGCCGGGGAGATTCCATTGATGCAAACCGAGTTACCGCGACGAGTTGTCACCGGCCATGATGAGTGTGGCACATCGATGATCCTATCGGATGGTCCAGCGCCGCAACATCACCAGATGCAGAGCCCGGCGATCGGCGCGAACTTCTACAAGATATGGAACGCCGCCAGCTCCGTTCCGCTGCTCGCCGCAGCGGGGGCACACGAGCCAAACGAGCGCAACTTCGCAATTATGCCGATCACGGGTCATCTGTTGCGGATCATCGAAATCTATCCTCCGCAGCAAGGTGGCAAGCGCACCGTAATGCACCGCACGAAAACGCTTGATTATGTGGTGGTGATCGAGGGCGAAGCCGTTCCAGTGCTCGACGACACCGAAGTGATGCTGAACAAGGGCGACGTGGTTGTTCAGCGCGGCACAGATCACGCTTGGGAGAATCGTTCCGAAAAGGTCGCGCGCATGGGGTTCTTCCACATCGCCGCCGAATTCGGTCAGGAATTGCTGGCGAAGCTGCCAAAGCCGCTCGAGCTGATGCGCTGACGCCAAGCCCCAGTAGCGGCAGATGACATCACGCGCAGCACTGATTTGGAAATCGCGCCGGTTTACCATACGTCAAAATCTCTTCTGGCCGCCGAAAACTCACTCGTTATAGAGTCACGCGTATAGAGTCTGACGGCGCGGAGGACAACACAGCGAATGCAGAGCACCAGCACGGCAACCTCATTACCAATCCGGCGGGGAACCTGGTCTTCACCGCAGCGTCGCAATCTCGCCGGGGCATGTCTCGCGCACATGCTGCACGACGGGTACACGGACCAGCTTTACGCACTGCTGCCTGTCTGGCAGTTGGAGTTCGGTCTTTCCTATGCCGGTCTCGCGCTGGTTCGGGCGCTTTACTACGGCACGATGGGCGGCTTGCAGCTCCCGGGCGGCAGGCTTATCGCCAGGCTGGGCCCCCGCGCCGCACTTGCGCTGGCGACCTTCGTCGCGGCAGCGGGATATCTGGTAATGGCGCTCCCGTGCGGATTCTCGGGCCTGTGTACTGGCCTGATCCTCGCCGGGATCGGATCGAGCGTACAGCATCCGCGCGCCTCACTTCTGGTGACGAACACCTACGGGAAAGCCTCACGCGGCGCACTAGGCATATATAACTTCTCCGGCGATCTCGGGAAGGCCAGCTTTCCTGCTGTGATCGCGCTGCTGTTGACGGTGGTCGCATGGCGCCCGGCGGTCGGAATCATGGCTTGCGTCGGGCTGGCGGTGGCGGTCGCGTTGTTGCTCATCGTGCCCCGCCGGCCCTTCGTCGCACCAGTCGAGGACAAAGTCACGACAAAGGCACGAGGTGGCAGAGGCTTCGGCCTGCTCCTCACCATCGGCGCGCTCGATACGGCGACACGGATGGGCTATCTCCTGTTCCTGCCGTTCCTGCTGCACACGCGCGGCGGGACCGAGGGGATGGTTGGCCTCGGCCTGGCCCTGCTCTTCATGGGGGGAGCGCTCGGCAAAGCGACATGCGGCTGGCTCGGCCAGCATGTAGGTGTGGTGTGGAGCGTGATCGTCACCGAAGTGGCAACTGCAGCGCTAATCACGGCGACCCTGATCCTGCCACTCGCGCCGATGCTCGCGATCCTGCCGGTTCTCGGCATTGTTCTCAATGGAACCTCGTCCGTATTGTATGGCACGGTCCCGGAGCTGGCCCCAAAAGGCGACATTGGCCGCGGATTCGCACTGTTCTATACCGGCGTCATCGGCGCTGGTGGACTTGCGCCGATCGCTTACGGCGCGATTGCCGATCATTCCAATCGGACCGTCGGTATCCTGGCCGCAGCTTTGACGGCCGCCGTTATCGTACCGCTGGTTCTGGCGCTGCGGCCCGCCCTGGAAAACGAGCGCGATGCAGTGGCGGCGTGAGAACTACGAGGAAACATCTATGTCTCGGATCGAAGATAAACTTCGGACCCTCGGGCTGGTCCTGCCACCGCCGACGCAACCGCCGCCGGGCCTCATTCTCCCTTTCCAGTTTGTACGAGTCGTTGGAAATAGAGCTCTATTCTCGGGCCATGGGCCGCAAGATCCGGATGGATCTTTTGCTATGCCGTTGGGGAAGCTTGGGCGCGAGCTGACGGTCGAGCAAGGCTATACCGCGGCACGAATGACGGGATTATCCATTCTAGGAAGCCTTCGGCGCGCGCTCGGCAGCCTCGAGCGCATTGCCGCCTGGTCTCGGGTTTTCGGCATGGTCAACTCCGCTCCGGGGTTCAACCAGCAGCCGAGCGTGATAAACGGATTCTCCGATCTCATACTCGAGCTGTTTGGACCGCAGGTCGGCGCCCACTGCCGTAGTGCGGTGGGTCTTGCGGAGCTGCCCTTCAATATCCCGGTCGAAATCGAAGGTGAGGTTGAAATCTTCGGCAGCGATCGAGCGATCTAGCCACCGAACCGACCCTGAGCGGAGCACGAACTCCTCTCGCATAGCCTACGATCACTCTCGAAGCGCCGGCAGGCGCGGTATTAGGCGGCGGTCCTGTCAAGTATCTCGCGCCCCAACAATTGTTCGAATTCTGCGGCTGGCAAAGGTACGCTGAAATAGAAACCCTGACCTACCGGGCAGGCATGCTTCTGAAGAAACTCCAGCTGCTCTCGCGTTTCTACACCTTCGGCCACGACACGCATATGCAGGTTTCTTCCCAAGCCGATTACGGCCGTGACGATGCTCGCATCATCCGCATCCGCGGTGATGTTGCGTACGAATGAACGATCGATTTTCAATGTATCCAGCGGAAAGCGCTTCAGATAGCTCAAACTCGAATAGCCAGTGCCAAAGTCGTCGAGTGCAAGTTGCACGCCGATCTCTTTCAATTCTCGAAGCACATCCGCAGTGGATCTCGCATCCAGCATCAGGAACGTCTCGGTCAGCTCAAGCTCCAATAGACGCGGGTCCAGACCCAATTCCGTCAGGATCGTACGGACACCTGCCACAAATTCCGGGGCGCGTAACTCCACCGCGGAGATATTGACCGCAAGATATATCGTTGGCAGCCCCGCGACCTGCCAGGCGCGGACCTGGCGGCAAGCTTCCCGAAGCACCCACCGGCCTATCGGTACGATGAGGCCACATTCTTCCGCAATCGGGATGAAATCCCCCGGCGGCACAATCCCGCGTTCCGGATGGTGCCACCGGACCAGCGCCTCAGCGCCGATGATTGCGCCCGTCACCAGGTCAATTTTCGGCTGGTAATGCAACATTAGTTGCTGCCGTTCGATTGCATGGCGTAATTCGCCCTCGAGCGCCTGCCGCTCGATTGCGCGCTCGTTCATGTCGGTCTTGAAGAATTGGTAAGCGTCGCGTCCACTGTCCTTGGCGTCATACATCGCGAAATCTGCGTTCTTCAATAGCGTCTCTGCGTCCGCACCGTCATCCGGATAGGTGACTATTCCGATACTGCCGGTGATATGCAGTTCGTGCCCGTCTACGTAATGGGGTTCGCGCAACGCCTGAAGAATTTTTTCCGCCGTGGCGGCAGCATCCTGAGACTCCCTCACTTCCCACAGCAGAATCACAAATTCATCACCGCCGCGACGGCTGACGGTATCGGAACTGCGTACGCAGGTAAACAATCGGCGTGCCACGGATCGCAGCAAACCGTCGCCTACGACGTGTCCTAATGAGTCGTTGATGTACTTGAAACGATCGAGATCAAGGAATAGCAGCGCCAATTTTCTTTCATAACGGCTGGACAGGGCTATCGCTTCGACCAACCGATCGTTCATCAGCACGCCATTTGGCAGATCGGTGAGGCGGTCATGCTGTGCCAGGTAAGCCATTTTGACTGCCATTGCCCGCGCGACACTGACGTCGTGAAATACCATGACAGCGCCCGTCACGGCACCCTGGCGGTCATGAATGGGTGCGCTGGAATCCTCTACATCGGCCTCTCTGCCATCGCGGCGGATCAGCACGCAGTTCGGAGTAAGGGCGACGATTTTATTCTCGCGCATCGCGAGTATCATGGGGTTTTGCGCAGTCTCGCGCGTCCTGGCATCGACAATTCTAAAGATGTCCTGAATCGGAAGGCCAACCGCTTCCTCCTGCGACCAGCCTGTCAGCCGTTCGGCGATGATATTGAGGTAGGTGACTTCGCCAGACACGTCCGTGCTCATCACCGCGTCCCCGATCGAATTGAGTGTGACCTGTGCGCGCTCCTTCTCTTCAAACAGTGCGGCGGCAATTGCGGCGCGCTCGATCATGGCGGCCACCGCCTTTCGCAGAGGGTAGGCTTCGACACGGGCTTTAAAAAAGTAATCCTGTGCCCCACACTGCACCGCCAGCCGGGCGGTGTTCTCGTCTTGAGGGCTGGTCAGCACCAGCATCGGAATGTCGCGCGCTACGCTGAAGATCCGTTCGAATGTTTCTATGCCGCGACTATCGGGCAGGTAAAGGTCCACCAATATTGCGGCGATGCCGTCGAGCCTCTCCAGACCCTCAGAGCAGCGTCTGACCCATTCGACCTGGAAAGACTCATCGGTGGAATGACTCAGCGCGTCTACGATCGCCTTGGCAACCAAGGCGTCGTCTATCAGCAGGAGTATGCGCTGAGCCATGGGGCGCCCACTCATCATTCCGGGACAGAGAGTGCAGCACGTTTCATGCGCCGCTGTCTGTTCGGCGGCCAGCGCTACCGTACACAACGCCTGGGCAGAGCGATGGGGCTGAAACACGCGCGTCGGTTTTTATCGTAACTGATTGATTTCATTTGTTGTTGTGGCCTGATTCCGAGCTATAGGCGCGCAAGCATAGCCATTGGTTCGAATGCCGCCCGGAGTGGAGGGCTTCTATGGGCCGAGCCGTGACGTCCCCAACCTCGCCATCCACCCTCAATGACACAACACGCGGTCCACGATTTGACCCGGCACACAACTGCACACGCCGTTCGACGAGATTTTCTTCGAAGCACCTGTTACCTGGATCCTTAAGCGACCACCAGGTAGAACTCGCCCGCAACAAAGTGAATGTGTAACGGGCGGTCGCAGGCTGCCTCCCTGCCCTTAATGGGCCGCTCTGTGTTACATGCCAACTTGCGCCATCATGGGCAAGTGATACTTGCACCGGGTATTCATAGCCTCACAGACACGAAGTGCGCATGCCAAAGGTAGATGTCGTAATCGCCGGCGGCGGAGCCGTGGGATCCGCAACCGCCTATTTTCTGACCGAACCGAGGGGATTCACGGGCACGGTAGCCACGGTGGCGGTAGTGGAGCCCGATCCCACCTATCACCTCGCCGCAAGCACCCGCTCGGCGGGATCGATCCGCCGCCAATTCTCGACCCCGATCAACATCGAGATGTCGGCTTTCGGCATGGAGTTCCTACGGGCCTGTGGCCGCGGCCTCGCGGACGTCGACTTGAAGGAATCGACCTATCTCACGCTCGCCACGCCGGCCGGCGCGGCGGCATTGCAGCGCAACGTCGAAGTCCAGAGGCGCTGTGGCGTCGAAGTGCGCCTGCTCGATGCGGCTGGGCTCGCCGATTGTTATCCCTGGATCAACTCTAGCGATCTGGCCATGGGCGCCGATACGCCACACGGTGAAGGTTGGTTCGACGGTCACGGCCTGCTGCAGGGACTGCGGCGTGCTGCCTTGAAACACGGTGCGCGCTACATCCGCGATCGGGTGGAGCAGGTGTTGATGGATGGCGCGCAGACAGTGGCCGGGGTGCGACTTGGCTGCGGCGACACTCTGCAGTGCCGCTGGCTCGTGAACGCGGCCGGCACGAACTCGCGCGCGCTTGCGGCCACGGCCGGCATCGACCTTCCGGTGTTCGCGCGCAAGCGCGACGTGTTCGTCTTCAGTTGCGCGCAGACCCCTGCGAATTGCCCGTTGATCGTCGATCCTTCGAGGCTCTGGTGCCGGCCCGAGGGCAATCAGTTCATCTGCGGAGTCGTGCCGGCGGATGACCCGAACGTCGCCGTGAGTGACTTCGAAGTCAACTACCAGGAATTCGACGAACTCGTGTGGCCTGCGCTCGCGAACCGGGTACCTGCGTTCGAGGCCGTACGTCTCGACAGCGCGTGGGCCGGTCACTATGACTATAACGTGTTCGATCAAAATGCATTCGTGGGCCCCTGCGAATCCGTCCCCAACTTGATTCTCGCCTCGGGTTTCAGCGGCCACGGCTTGCAGCATGCTCCGGCGGTCGGCCGCGCGCTGGCGGAATTCATTCGCTTTGCCGAGTACCGCACAATCGACGCCGCGCCGCTTTCGTACAGCCGGTACCTGCGCAATCAGCCGTTACAAGAGCATAGCGTGATCTAGGGGGCAAGAGTCCGATGTTGCAACTGGATGCGAATGAAGTCGCAGCGAGGCTCGCGCGCGTGCCCCTGATCGACGCGCTGGAGCGCGCCTTTCGCTCGGAATTCCACTCGCCGGCGCGCCAACACTACACAGTGGGCAGCTCGGCCGACGGCGATCACTTCTTGCTGACGATGCCGGCATGGCATACCGGGCGATGCATCGGCATCAAGCTCGCGACCGTGTTTCCCGGCAACTCACGTCACGGGCAACCTGCGGTGCATGCCGTGTATGCGCTGTTCAGTGGCACCGACGGCTCACCGATCGCCACCCTGGACGGAACGGAATTGACTAGGCGTCGCACAGCAGCCGCTTCGGCACTCGCAGCACGCTTTTTGGCGCGGCCGGAAGCGAGCCGACTGCTCATGGTCGGAACCGGCGCACTGGCACCGCATATCATTGAAACCTATATGACCGCGCGCCCGATCACCGCAGTGCGCATTTGGGGCCGAAGCTCGCGGCACGCGCAGGCCGTGGCCGGCAGTTTCGCCGGCCGATCGATCGACATCGAGGCCATCGACGACCTGCAAGCCGGCGTGCGCTGGGCCGACATCATCAGTTGTGCAACCCTGGCCACCGCGCCTCTGGTGAGCGGCGCGTGGCTCAGTCCTGGACAGCACCTGGATCTCATCGGCTCATTTACGCCGAAGATGCGCGAAGTCGACGACGAGGCGCTCGCGCGCTCACGCATCTACGTCGACACGCGGGAAGGCGCACTCGCCGAGAGCGGCGAACTCGTCCAAGCACTGGCCGCCGGCGTCATCACGGCTGCCGACATACATGGCGACCTAGCCGCGCTCACTCGTGGCACCATTTCTGGCAGAGACTCTGCCGATGAGATCACCCTATTCAAGAGCGTAGGCTGTGCCATCGAGGATTTGGCCGCCGCGCAACTGGCGCTCGGACTTGATAGTCGGGCGTGATTCGGAAGCACTGCTTGGACGACAGCGACAGGCAGCCTCGAAATTATGACAAGTCCTGCACATACGCCAACGCGATTGCACGCCGGCTAGAAACTAGCGCCGCCACTTTCCATCTAAATCAATGATTTAATTGGTAGCGAGGGCATGATTCGGAATTCTAGGAACCTGAATTTCCACGGGATTTTCTTCGACTGAGAGTCGACGGCTACGCCGCCGGGAAGGCTAGGGAAGCGCCAAGCGTTGGCGGAGAGCACGCGCCCCACTCTGGCCAAAGCGAACGTCGTCGCGGCGATGCGTGGGGCGCGTCGATCCGCAAGAAGATCAAGGAATGCACGCTATTTGTCCCGATCATCTCAGCCGATACGAATGCGCACAGTGAGGGTCGGGAGCAACAATGGTGCCGCGTGACGCACGCAGCTTCCGGAGCCGCCAATTGCGGCCGTATGGATTCGATTTCATGGCCAATCGCAAGGTGCAAGAATGGCAGTAACGGAAGTGGAGGCGCTCATAGTCGGCGGCGGCCAGGCGGGCTTGGCTATGAGCGAGCACCTAAGCAAGCTCGGGGTGCCTCACCTTATACTCGAGCGGCATCGGATCGCGGAGCGCTGGCGCTCGGAACGCTGGGATTCTCTGGTCGCCAACGGCCCAGCTTGGCATGACCGGTTTCCGGGCGTGCCCTTCTCGGGGATCGATCAGGATAGCTTTGCCACCAAGAACCAAATCGTCGACTATTTTATCGCCTACGCGAAACGGATAGCCGCTCCCATTCGCTGCGGCGTTGAGGTCACGGCCCTTGCGGAAAAGACAGATGCCGAAGGCTTTCGAGCGGAGACTTCTGACGGTGTCATCGAAGCAAGGAACGTCGTCGTCGCGACGGGCCCGTTTCAGCGTCCGATCATCCCTTCCGTGGTCCCCGCCGATTCATCAATCGAACAGCTCCATTCCGCGGCATATCGCAATCCGGTTCAGTTACGCGATGGCGCGGTGCTGGTCGTCGGGGCTGGTTCCTCGGGTGTGCAGATAGCGGACGAACTCCTGCGCGCGCGCAGGCGTGTCTACTTGTCGGTGGGCCCTCATAACCGGCCACCGCGCCGCTATCGTGGACGCGATTTCGTATGGTGGCTCGGGGTGCTTGGCGAGTGGGATGCCAAGGCGGCCGCGCCGGGCACTGAACATGTGACGATCGCTGTCAGCGGCGCTCGTGGTGGCCATACGGTTGACTTTCGTGAGCTCGCGACGCGCGGAATTACCCTCTTGGGAAGGACGGCGCACTACCAAGATGGAACCATGCACTTCTCACCCGATCTTGCCAGGAACATTGCGCTGGGGGATGCCAACTACCTATCGGTCCTGGATTCAGCCGATGCCCATGTCGCCGCGAAGGGCCTCGATCTACCGGCAGAGCCCGCGGCTCGCAAGATCTCGCCCGATCCGCCCTGCGTGACTGATCCCGTCGGGCATTTGAACTTGGCTTACGCCGGGATCAGATCAATCATCTGGGCCACCGGATACGGGCTTGATTTTAGTTGGATGGACGTCGATGCCTTCGATGACAGAGGTCGACCGGCACATCAACGTGGCGTTTCAATCGTGCCTGGACTTTACTTCCTGGGGCTGGCGTGGCTGTCGCGAAGGGCCTCGCCCTTCATCTGGGGTGTCTGGCACGACGCGGAATATATCGCTGGCCACATTGCGGCTCGCAAGTGACGTCCGGTGTCAGATGACTGTGTTCAGCGTGCCTGACAACGGCTTCGCGCAGTCAGCGCCGAAATCCGCCGCACCGCTTCCCAACGCTGGGCAGCGGCGACTGACCGTTGAACCCAATAGATTTGGTAGCGAGGGCATGATTCGGAATTCTAGGAATCTGAATTTCCGCAAGATTTACCTCGACTTCGAGTCGTAGACCACGCGGGGAAAGCTGGCGACGCACCTGGTAGCAATCGTCATTTGATAGAGGCTACAGAACCCGCACCGTAAATCTCCCCTTGGATGAGGGCGCCGTTCGATCCTCCGCGCCACACGAATTGAGTCTGCTCGTCACTGATATCGTCCAATCGCCGGTGCCAGGCACGCGTCTTTGTGTCGCTTCAGCCCGAAGGTTTCAGCGCCCTTTATGGCCACGCTGCCGCTAAAATTGGCTGGCCCAAAGCATCTCTAAAGACGCTAGGGGCGAATTGGTCAATTTCTTTGCTAGCCAGGATATTCATGTCCACCACAGCAGGCTCGCAGCGCGGAATTCCGTTCATGCCCCTCATTATTGCGTCACTGCTGTGCGCTGTGCAGCTCCTGCTAACGTTCCCTGGCCAGCTTCTCGTCGACAGCGAGGAAGCGCTGCGCCAGGCATTGAGCCATCACTATGAGGACTGGCACCCGCCGGTCATGGCTCTTGTCTGGGGATACCTGATCGAAATCAGCGGCACTCGTGGCGCCCTGTTGGTATTGCATCAGGGGCTGCACTGGCTGGGATTTGGGTTGATCGCGGACGGCTGCTACCGCGCCAATATGGTAAGAAAAGCCTGGATCATCCTTGCTGCTGGCGCGTTCCCGCTGTTTCTCATATACGGCAAGATTTTGTTGAAAGATGTCGGTATGGCATCGGCGTTCGTCGCGGCGTTCGGCCTGATCTTCTGGTTTCTTATACAGAACCGAGCAATTCCTTGGTGGGCATGCATCCTGTCGGGCGTGTGCCTGTTATATGCAGGATTGATCAGAACTAACGCGGCCTTTGCACTTGGCCCGCTGGTCTATATCTATGTCACTCGCGGCCGCCAATTCGATCTAGCGAAGATCATTGGCTGCTCGGTCGTGGTAGCGGCGATTGCAATTCCGCTGTCGGGCCTAATCAACCATCGACTCATCGGAGCCAAGCCGCAGGATCCTCTGCAGTCCTTGCGGATTTTTGATTTGATGGGAATCGCGGTGCATGCCCGCGATACCCGGGTGTGGGGCGAGAATTCTCCGGAGTTGAGCTCGATCGATCCCTGCTATACATCTATTGAGTGGGATACGTTCAGTCCGTGGGGGAGATGCGCGCATATTCGCGGGCAGTTCGGAGCCTCACCCGACATTAATACGATCGATCAGGATCGCGTCAGACAGCGTGGTCAGCTGTGGCGCAGTGCAGTTCTGCGGCATCCGTTGGAATACGCGGCCCACCGCTTGAGCCATTTCAACTCCAGCATCTATTTCCTCGTTCCATCGCTGCATCTCAGGTACGCACAGGGCAGCGGGTTTAACTTTACTGAGCGGGACATCAGGCTGGATTATCTGAAGAGAACCTTTTTACTCTGGCCGGTGTTCTGGCTTGCCATCGGTCTGTGCGGTACCGTCTTGCTGGAAGCCCGAACGGAGCTTACAGCGGCAGTCGCCATCGGGAAATCGCTGATGATGTCCGGACTCTTATATTCGGGCGCTTATCTGCTGTTTGGTGTGGCGACTGACTACCGATATCACTACTGGTCAATAATGGCGATCCTGCTGGGAGCGATTTTGGCGGCGGATGAGTTTTCGAAGTCATACATCAAGCGGCCTTGGCGCGGCGGACTCGCGGCAGCCCTTGTACTGGCAGTTATAGTTGGCGGATACGCCGTCAGAATTGCGGATGTGCGGCCCTTTTAGCTCTCACGGGCATGTGCGCACTGATTGCCCGGCCCCGAGCGGCGGTCTTGCTTCTGGTTGCTCCGTTGGTCTGGGGCAAAGGCAGCTGCGAGTTCATCGAGGGCGGATCGGCGCGGCTTCGAAGCGACATTTCTTGCCGGCGTACGGCGGCAAGATTAGGATTAAATCGCTCTCGGTGATCGGTTCATATGCTCGAGGAGCACCGACGTGCGGTGACCTTGACCTTCTGCTCGATCTGGAAGTCGCTCGCGGTGCTCTCAACGCGCCCGCAGAGAGCGACGGGGGCATCGTTGGCGAGGTGCGCACGTGAAGATTCGGCTCGAAGCCCATGGAGCGGCCACGCTCGTGATTCCGGAGGGCCGGCTGGATTTCGGGACTGCCACGGGATTTCAGGCGCAGCTCGAACAGGTGCTGGCCGGCACGCGGACGGCGCCGGCGGCCGTGATCATCGACTGCGCGGGGCTTGAATACGTGTCGAGCGCCGGACTGCGCGTATTCCTGCTGGCCGCACGGAGCTCGCAGCGCGCGGGCCTCAGATTCGCGATCTGCTCGCTGCAGCCGGCGGTACGAGAAGTGTTCGAACTGAGCGGATTCAACCGCGTTATCGCCGTGCACACCGACCGGGCAGCCGCCCTGGCGCCGCTCCAGCAGGGACGCGCGTGACCGAGCAACGCATATGCGTTGCGAGGGATGCGGCGCAAGTGCCGGTGCTGATGCGGTTCCTGAAGGAGTTCTGGTCGGCCGCCGGCCTGCCGCCCGCCGACTCGGTGAAATTCGAACTCGCGCTTGAGGAAGTCTTCATGAACTTGGTGATGCACGGCTCGTCGGAGGCCGGCACGCAGGTCGAGGTATCAGTAATCTTGTGCGATGGGGGCCTCACGCTCATGGTCGAGGACGACGGCCCGGCATTCGATCCGCTGCTCCTGCCTGCGCCCGACGTCGCGGCAAGTCTTGAAGAGCGCAAGGTCGGCGGCCTTGGCGTGTTTTTGGTGCGACAAATGATGGACGCGGTCAGTTATCAGCGTGTCGCGGCCCGCAACCAGTTGCGAATGACGAAACGGCTGATCGCGGGGGGTGCTGCGCCGGGCGTCGCCTCGGGCGTCTGAGCATCCTTCAGCTGCGCGTGGCCGTCGGTGCAAAGCAGGCTAAATTCAAGTACTGTCGCTTGAGGCGGGTAGACATGTTCGAGATCCAAATGGGACCGGCAGGGGAAGTCGTGATGGCGGGGCGGCTCGATGCCACCCAGTGCGACGCTGCGCTCAGGTTCCTGAACACCGTGCCGCAGCTGCGAGTCATCGACCTCGGCCGGCTTGAATATATCGCCAGCATGGGATTGCGGGTGTTCTTGCTGACGCAGAAACGGGTCAAGGGCGTGGGGACGGAACTGAAGCTGATCAACGCCTGTCCGCAGATCCACGATATCTTCCGCTACGCCGGTTTCGACCGGATCATCGACATCAGCCGCGCGCCGGCCTAGCCAATCCACCCGCATGGTGCTTCACCGTCCGCGGGCGGCCAAATGAATTACTCGTGGCTCATGCGCGCGCCAGTCGCGCTTGCGCCGGTGCTGCTGTTCCTGCTCGTGCTCGTGCACGCTGACAGCTATAAGCTGCTGCGCCCCCGGACAGTACTGGCCCTGGTGGCAGCCGGCGCGGTTGCCGCGGGCGCAAGCTACCTGGCCAATATTGGTGCCTCGGCGCTGTTTGCCGGTGACCTTACGCTCTATGCGCGTTACGTCTCGCCGTGGATCGAGGAGGCATTGAAGGCAATGGTGCTGGTCTTTCTAATTCGCAAGCGCTACGTCGGACTGCCGGTGGATGCTGGCATCGCCGGCTTTGCGATCGGTACCGGCTTTGCGCTGGTCGAAAATCTCTACTACCTCGAGTCGCGGCCGGAAACGGCGCTGGCAGTACAGGTCGTGCGAGGCTTCGGCACCGCGATCATGCATGGCGGGACGACGACGGTCCTGGCGATGATCTCTGTAACACTCTACGAGCGGCGGCCGAACGGCGGCCTGCAGCTGCTGCTGCCGGGCTTCCTGGCGGCAACGGCGCTGCACGCGGGGTTCAACGTGCTTCTGGTGCGACCGGCGCTGGCAACGTTCGCGACCATCATAGTGCTGCCGTTGGTGATCTACCTGGTGTTCCAGCACAGCGAGCGCACGCTGCGCGGCTGGCTCGACCAGGACCTCGATTCGAAGGTAGAGCTACTCGAGCTGATCAACACGGGTAAGTTTCTCGACAGCAACTCTGGCCGCTACCTGCAATCGCTGCGAGAGCGGTTTCAGGGCGAAGACCTGGCCGACATGCTGTGCCTGTTGAGATTGCATGGTGAACTCGCGCTGCGCGCCAAGGGCGTCCTGCTGCTGCGCGAGAGCGACATCGAGGAACCGCCGCTTGACGATGAGACTCGGGACAAGCTCGCGGAACTCGCGCAGCTCCAACGCGCGATCGGTAAAACCGGCATCCTCGCCCTGCGTCCACTGATGATGGCAACAGGCAAGGACATTTGGCAGTTGAAACTACTGGCAGCTTAGCCATTTCGGGCAGCGTGCCCGCGAACGATTATGATGTTGAGGGTATTAGGCCATCCGTGGCTGAATCGGCCATCGACCCGGCACCGGAGCGGCGTCAGAGGGAATGTAAAATGAATACTGACCGTGGCGCAGCCTGCCGGCCACCAACCTTTTTGCCCGTGGCGTGTAATTGTGGATGAGAGCACGGACATAGAACTGGTGGAGCGGTACCGGCGAGGCGATCGGGCCGCTTTTACCGAACTGGTGATTCGCTACCAGAAACCGCTGTTTAACGTGGCGTTCTGGACCGTACGCCGGGTGGAGGACGCAAATGACATTATCCAGGAAGTGTTTCTGAAGGTTGCGGAACGGCTGAATGAATACAACCCGCAGTTCAAGTTTTTCAGTTGGATATATCGCATTGCCGTCAATGAATCGCTCAACATGCTGCGGCGAAACAGACGGGAAGAGACGCTGGATGAGGAGCACGACCTGCCTGCGGCGGACAGCGCCAACCCGGAGCGGCAGGTGGGCGATGCGCAGCTCTCCGGGCGTATCCGGGGTGCGCTGATGCACATGATGGCCGACGACCGAATGGTGCTCTCGCTGCGTCACTTTTCCGAGTGCAGCTACCAGCAGATCGGGCAGATCCTGCAACTTGATGAAAAGACAGTGAAATCCAGATTATTCGAGGCTCGGCAGCGCCTTCGGGGCAAGCTGGGGAAATTGCGAGGGGAATGGAAATGACGTCTGACGAACTCCTTGAACTCATGCACGAGGTCCTCGACGGGGGGGCTTCAGCAAGTGAATCACGCAAACTCGACCAACTCCTGTCGCAGGACCCGGTGGCGCGCGCTGAATTCGAGGATCTGCGGCGCCTGTTCGCAGCCTTGAACACCATGCCAAAGGAGCTGCCCCCTGAGGATCTGGTGTCCACCGTGGCTGCCAGAATACCCCAGTCTCCGCGGCCGAGCGTATGGCGGAGCCAACTTTTCTCTCGCTTGGGTGTACTTCGGTTATCGTCTGTACAAGCCCGGGCTAACACTGCAGGACAACCCGATAAAACGTGGCCAGTTTCCCGATTCGAAACATCTTCAAGGAACGATAAAATGAGCACAGATAAGGGTCTCTTCTCTAAGCGTATCGTCTGGATAGGTGCCGGTATCGCCGCCGTAGCGGTTGTCGTCGCCACGCAGTTTTTCGACATTCCGTCCAATAGCGGCGTCGGCACGATCGTGCCCGCCCAAAGATTCCAGGCGACGCAGCCTGGGGCGGGCGACGTTAATGCCAGTCTCGGGGTGGGCTCGACGCAGGTAGTTACTGTGGTTGGCGCTGACGGCGATCATGCGCTCAATGACCATGCGCTCAATGACCATGCGCTCAATGACCATGCGTTCAATGACCACGCGATCAATGACCACGCGATCAATGACCACGCGATCAATGACCACGCGATCAATGACCACGCGATCAATGACCATGCCGCTGCGGATGGTAACGCTAGCGCAAACTAATTCGGGCGTTGCATGAAACGGGGCCAAGAGAGATAAGAAAGCTGCGAGCGTTTCGAACGCATCGCCAACCGCCGGCGTCACAGCCGGCGGTTCGTTTTCAGACGCCCTTTGCCTATTCTGTAACCGCTCGACGGGTGCGGAGATCGGGTGCGCGCTAGCATTCTGTGGCTATTCCTGACCTTGGCCGCAACCGCTGCCTTCGCCGCGGACGATAGCCCTCTACATATCTGGGGCACTGAAACGCAAGATCTCAGGCTCTTCTATTACGATTACCTGAGCTACCTCGAGCCGCATGCAGTGGGCACCTTTACCAACTCGCTCGCCTGGCAGCGACGCATGTTTGACTGGGTGCCGTCTGAGAAGTCGATCGTCCTGCTGCAGGATTTCTCCGATTACGGCAATGCATCCGCCCGTCCTGATCCGCGCGACATGCTTACCTTCGACATCGCGCCGCTTTCCCATGCGTTCGAGACCTATCCGGCCAGTGAGCGCCTGTACTCGCTGATGAATCATGAGTTGATCCATCTCGTGCAAGGCGATCTCGCCAACGATCAGGATCGACGCTGGCGGCGGTTCTTCCTCGGCAAGGTCGCAGCCGGGCCGCAGAACCCAGAATCGCTGCTTTATAGCTACCTCACGGTGCCACGCCACACGACGCCGCGCTGGTATGGCGAGGGCACCGCAGTGTTCTTTGAGACCTGGATGGGTGGCGGCGTGGGGCGGGCACAGGGCGGCTATGACGAGATGGTGTTTCGGGCGATGGTGCGCGACGCCGCTCACTTCTATGATCCTCTGGGCCTCGTTTCGCAGGGTACGCGGGTCGATTTCCAGACTGGGGCAAACGCGTATCTCTATGGCACGCGCTTTGTGACCTGGCTTGCATATACCTATTCTCCGGAAAAGGTCGTCGCTTGGGTCAGGCGCGGCGAAGGCAGCAAGCGCAATTACACCGACCAGTTCCGCGCGGTATTCGGGATAACGCTGGAACGGGCCTGGCAGAATTGGATCGCTTTCGAGCACGAGTTCCAGCAACGCAACCTCGCCGAGGTCGGCAAGTTCCCACTCACGCCATACCACAGGCTGGTCGGCCGAGCGCTGGGTTCGGTATCGCGCATGTATTACGACGAGGGGACCGCTACGCTGTATGGCGCCGTGCGATATCCCGGCGTCGTCGCGCACATTGCGGCGCTGAACACGCGTGACGGCAGCATCCGGCGGCTGACGGACATCAAGGGCGCCATGCATTACCGGGTCACATCGTTCGCCTATGACGCGCACAGCGGCACAGCCTTTTTTGTCAATAACAACTCTGGGATGCGCGATCTGCTCGCGGTGGACGTCAAGAACGGCAAGCAACGGATGCTGCTCAAGCGCGCGCGCATCGGCGAGATCGCTTTCAATCCGGCTGATCGCTCGCTGCTCGGTGTGCGCCACATAGACGGATTGGCGACGCTGGTGCGTATTCCCTACCCGTATACGAACTGGGTCGCGGTCCACACGTTCCCGTTTGAGCACGTGCTCAGCGATCTCGACATCTCACCGGACGGGCGGCTGTTGTCGGCCACCATGAGCGAGGACAATGGTGACCAGTATCTGCGTGTGTGGGAACTCGAGAAAGTCCTGGCCGGAGATTTGAAGCCGCTCTCAGAATTTCGGTTCGGGCAGTCTGTTCCAGAGAGCTTCGTATTTTCTCCAGACGGACGCTATCTGTACGGCAGCAGCTACTACACCGGCGTATCCAACATTTTCCGCTACGAAGTCGCCACGGGTGCGATCGAAGCCGTTTCGAATACGGAATCCGGCTTCTTTCGTCCGCTGCCGCTCACCGACGGACGGCTGGTGGTGCTGACCTACACGGCCGCAGGCTTCGTACCGGCTATCATCGAGCCACACCCGCTAGAGGACGTCAGTGCGATCACATTTCTCGGCGCGCAGGTGGCGGAGAAGTTTCCCGAGGTGAAGACATGGCAGGTACCGCCCGCGAGCAACGTCGACGACCAGAAGCTGATTGTGGCGCAGGGGCCGTACATTCCGCTGCGAACGCTCGAACTCGAAAACGCGTACCCGGTGCTGCAGGGCTACAAGAACGCCGCCGGAGTAGGCTACCACGTCAACATCGAAGATCCGCTGGAGTTTGCGAGCCTAGGCGTTACCGCCGCCTATACGCCGGAAAACAACCTGCGCGGCGATGAGCGCGGCCACATAGACGTCACCGGCACCTACCGATTCTGGAACGCGGAATTGGCATGGAACCGCTCCGACTTCTACGACCTGTTCGGACCGACCGAGCGCAGCCGCAAGGGCTACGCCGCCAAGCTTGGCTACGATTGGCTGCTGATCTATGACACCCCGGAGCGGCTGGATCTCAAGTTCAAAGTGGCGTATTACGACAAGATAGACACGCTCCCGGGCGCCCAGAACGTTCCAACCAACTTTACGCGATTGTGGACGGGCGAGGTCGGGCTCCACTACACGAACGTGCAGCGCTCGCTGGGCGCAGTCGACGACGAGAAAGGCATCACCTGGGCGCTCCTATACGACGTAAACCAGGTGAACGGCCAGGTCATTCCGCAGATTCTCGGTAACCTCGATCTCGGCTTTCCACTGCCGCTGGAGCATTCGTCGATCTGGCTGCGCAGCGCCGCCGGCATCGCCAACGGCGACCCCGACAGTGTCGTCGCGAACTTCTACTTTGGCGGTTTCGGCAACAACTATGTCGACGACAAAACCATCAAGCGATTTCGCGAGTACGATTCCTTACCCGGATTCACAATCGATCAGGTCAGCGCGCTGAACTTCGTTCGCGAATTGGCGGAATGGGAGCTGCCTCCATACATCTTCGAGGCAGCGGGGAAGCCGGGCTTCTACCTGACATCGCTGCGGCCGTCGCTGTTCGGGATGGGCCTATGGTCGGATCCCGGCAATGATTCCCGGCGCACGGACTACGCCAGTGCTGGCGGACAGGTGGATCTGAACTTCATCGTTCTGCACCGCTATGACATGACGCTATCGGCCGGCTATGCGGTCGGCTATCAGGACGGCCGGCACCAGGGAAACGAGTGGATGATCTCATTGAAGATCATGTGAAGGGATGATCAGCGAAGCCGCGCGCGGCGACTGTAGCCCGCGCGCAATCGCCTCTCATCTCAGATGACGTGGTATACCCTCGGCAGCTCGTGGCGAAATCGTGGGTCGCTCTCCAGCTCCCACCCCTTGGGGTCACGAAGGAACGACAACTACCCTGATACAGGCTGTTGCTATGAACCGTTATCCATCTAATCGCTATAGACAACGAAATTTGTGGTAGCGGGGGCATGAATCGGAATTCTAGCGAGACTTTCTTCGACTGAAAGTCGACAGCTACGCCTGCCAGGAGGACTAGCCGAAGCGGCAGGCGTTGGGTGGGCAAATACCCCGTGCCCTCCTCCGGCCGCAGCGACGTTCGATTCGGTGACCATGCCGCCGAGCGAGTCCGTTCATTCTTCGCGTTCAGACTCCCAAGCGCGATCAGCCCAAATCAACGGCTCGGTCGCGGGTTGCCTGCCTAGGCCTGCATCGGCAACAGTTCGGCCAGCGCGTACAACGTCTTTTGCGGAAAGCGCTCTTTCGGGTAGTACTTGGTGATAACCGCAATAGCCTTCTCGTAGCTACGGATATCGAGATGTCGAAGCAGATAGCGGATGTCATCCTCGTCGTGAAATTCTGCGCCGATTCGCATCGCCAGACACTTCATCGCCAGCAGATACTCCGGTTGAGCCACCATTACACGCAGGTGATCGAGTTCAATGAATGGCGCAAACTCCCCCTGCGCACTTAGATAGCCCTTTACGCCGTCATTGAGCCAGTCCGGATTCAGACCTGCCCGAATGGCCACCCGAGCGGCCGCTGCGCGTACGTCTCGAGGCGGACGAAACAGCGCATCGACGTCTTGAGTCGACGGTCGGGCAGCATATGCAAGACACATGACCGCACCGCCGACCAGGAACAGCTCGCCCGCAGCGTCCGCGCCGCGCAACTCTTCATTCAAGAGCTCGAACAGCCGTCGTATATCCGCCTGGGTCAGTGGCCCCACGGGATTTCAGACCCGCTCGCCCACGGTCGCGTCTATGAAGATATTGCGAGCGCGAAATGGCGGCGGCGAGTGTGTGAGCAGATGCAGGCGCAGACTCTGCAGCGCAGTGCCGAATACGGGGTCGGGCAGCGGCGTAACCGCCCGCGTCCACGCGGGCAGCGCGACCGAACGCTTGGCGCAGGCATATTCCACCATCGCGGTGATGTAGTTCAGGACAAAGGGAGTCAGTCCGGGCGGCGGAGGCGCCGCAACCGCATCACGCAATTCCCCTGCCGAAAAGGCCGCGAGCAGCGAGTTGAGTTCGGCCAACGCAAAACCAGGTGAATGCGCACGGGCGCATTGCTCAAGACAAGCCTGAAACTGCGCCGCGGGAGCCGAGAGTACCCGGCTCAATACGTAGCCAGACATATCCATACCCGCACGCGCGGCAGCGTGCTGAATGGCGGCTTTTTCATGTCTGGATAGACGAATCTGCAGCTGCTCTGATTTTGCCAGCTTGTCCATGTTGGTAGCATCCGCCAAAGATAGATGAGTGTCAATACGAACGTATTGACACCGTGGAGGAGCATCATGCCGGCCATCAGGCAAACACCTCAAAATCGACATCGCCGACGGGGCGAGCAAAATCGCCCCAATTGCCCGACGCGCGCCAATCGGCGTGGATGCCGAGCTCGCGCAGGATGTCGTTACCGCCCCTCCCGTTCTGCAGCGCACGGGGATCCAGCAGATGCAGTCACAGGGATGAGCGCGCGTATAGTGCGGTCCGCGCCCGGACCAGCTGGGCCGGCTCGCCCACCAAGTAAGAACAAAACATCCACGGGAGACGGGCCATGGTAAGAATTGTTGCATTCGCCCTGCTCAGCACGCTGTTCTTCGGTACCACCGCTTTCGCGGCCGATGCCGTCGACGGGACCTGGAAGCTCAACGTCGCAAAGTCGAAGTTAAGTGGAATGGCGCCGAAGAGCGCGACGCGAGTCTGCACCGAGAGCGCCGACGGCCCGACCCTCGATCAGAAGGTGGTCGGCGCCGACGGCAAAGAAATGTCCATGCACGCGACCCTCACGTACGACGGCAAGGACCATCCGATCACTAGCAATCCCGACGCCGACAGCGTCACCAGCAAGGCAATCGACGCCCACACCAGCGACTTCACGCTCAAGAAGGGCGGCAAAGTAACCGGCACTGTGCACCGCGTCGTGTCGGCAGATGGCAAGACGCTCACGGTCCACAACACGGGCACGCACGCCGACGGGAAAACGTACGACGATACGCTGGTCTTCGACCAGCAATAAGGCCGCATAAGGCAGTGGCCGGGGCGTGAACGATACTCGCGCTCCGTTGCCCTGTTCCGGGGACGGCGGGGGCCCCGCGACTCGAATGCGAGCGCGGCTCGCGCAGGGCGGCGACGTCGCACGCGCGATGCTGCGCGAGCTGTTCCCGAATTCGATTTGGTTGGAGGCCGACTCTAGCGGTCAGTATCTGTGGGCGCAGTTTGACAGCGACATCGTGTCCTGGCTCTACGACAGTCCGGCAGATCGCGCTGCTGCAGACCGCGCGGACTTTGAAGCGCTCGCTAACTCAATGTGTTCTAACGAGTCAAAAGTGGTAGCGGGGGATAGTCTCGGCACTCATATTCGGCGGGTAGGGCTCGGGTAGGGCTCGCCGGCCGGGCCAAGCATACGCCCCCATGAGAGCCGGAGCCCCGGATGACGGCGCGGCCCCAAATCTGCAAGTTCATCCTTTAAAAGCCGGGAGTGACGACCATCGGCTCGCCACTCAAATTCATGGCCCCGGAGAGCCAGTACCCGTCTTCGGCTTCTACTTCGGCGGCGGCGGGGGCGGGGGCGGCGGCTTCGGTGGACCGTCCGTGTACCAACTTATAGGCAATTTGGCGGACTTCTTATAGGTCTTCGTGTCGCTCGTGGCGGCAGTCCCGGAGGCATTGGTCGTGACCGCGGTCGTGGTCTTGGGTACCTTTGCCGCAGGTATGCTCTGGCTCTTCGTCTTGTCGACCTCGTTGCTAGTGCCGGTCGTCGGCGCATCGGCCGCCATCGCGCCGGCGGCGAGGCCCAGAGTCAACACAGCAGCGGTAAGCACAGATCCTGATTTTTTCACGAGGCCTCCAACGGGTGTACTTTAGGCTAGCAGCTAGGATACGCGGAATGCCGCAGCCGCTATTCGTTATACGAAAACATAAGAGTGGTAGCGGGGGCATGATTCGGAATTCTAGGAGTCAGAATTTCCACGAGATTTTCTTTGACTGAGAGCCGACAACCAACGCTGCCGGGTAGGCTACTGGAGCGTTACGGGTTGGGCGAAGAGCAGGCACCCTACCCCACCCCTAATCATTCGGGCCGCCAAAGCGCCGTCGTGACGAGTATGGCTTTGGCCTTCGCCGATATCTTAGCGGCCAATGA
>Ga0302326_10006158_pt1 | contig 26993 bp, 11 predicted proteins | sample Palsa_T0_3_FD_202264 | JGI IMG/M metagenome (GOLD analysis project Ga0302326, IMG submission 202264) | Peat permafrost microbial communities from Stordalen Mire near Abisko, Sweden - Palsa_T0_3 | ecosystem: Environmental > Terrestrial > Soil > Palsa > Peat permafrost | place: Sweden: Abisko... | reverse complement strand
TGTAGGTCACGCTCTTGGATTTGCTGATGCCTTCGCTGTCGGTCGTGGTGACCGTGAAGGTATGACTTCCGAGCGTGCTCGTGTCGATGAAGGCACCGTTTTCCACCGTTCCGGTGCACGACGTCACGATCGCCGGCGCTGGTGCGCTGCACTTGTATTCGGCGAAGATCGAGTCGAGGCCCACCGTGTAGGAGGCGCCGTTCGCCGGCGAGCTGATCGTGATGCCTGGAGCCGAGGTGCCTGGAGCCGGGGGGGTGAACGCGTAGACCGTGCCCTCGCGCACGCGAGCTTCGCCTTTGGACACGTATGAAGCCACGTGGAAAGGCGCGCCCGTGGCGATCGTCTTCTCGAAGATCGCAACCGAGCTGCCGAGCCTGTCGCCCCCGGTGCCGTCTGAGGCGCTCAGCTCTTCGGTCTGGGTGGCGTTCGTCCAACCGCCCCCGGCCGGGGTAAACAGGTAGGTCATACCCTGAAACAGGTTCAAACCCAGGTCGTGATACGGCGCCCCGGCCACGATCGTGCCGTCGGAGATCGCCACCGAGCTGCCGAGCTGGTCGCTCTGGCCGCCGTCTGAGGCGGTCAGCTCGGCGGTCTGGGTCGTGCTTTCCCATCCCCCCGCGGGCATCGTGAACACATATGCGGCGCCCTGGCTCGTGTTCGAGCCCACCATGTGGTGCGGCGCACCGGCGACGACCGTGTTTTCGGCGATCGCGACCGAGTAGCCGAGCTGGTCGCTCTGGCCGCCGTCTGAGGCGGTCAGCTCGGCGGTCTGGTCTGTGTTCACCCAGCCGCCCGGCGGCGCCGTGAACACGTAGGCAGCACCCTGATTCGTGTTCGAGCCCACCATGTGGTGCGGCGCACCGGCGACGACCGTGTTTTCGGCGATCGCGACCGAGTAGCCGAGCTGGTCGCCGCCGGCGCCGTCTGAGGCCGTGAGCTCGGCCGTCTGGGTCGTGCTTTCCCATCCCCCCGCGGGCATCGTGAACACGTATGCGGTGCCCTGGCTCGTGTTCGAGCCCACCCTGTGATCGGGCGCCCCGGCGACGATCGTGCCTTCGGAGATCGCCACGGAGTAGCCGAGCTGGTCGTCGCCGGCGCCGTCTGAGGCCGTGAGCTCGGCCGTCTGGGTCGTGCTTTCCCATCCCCCCGCGGGCATCGTGAACACGTAAGCCGCGCCCTGGTGCGTGTTCGCGCCCACCTCGTGATAGGGCGCGCCCGCGACGATCGTGTCGCCCGAGATCGCGACGGAGTAGCCGAGGCTGTCCTCTTCGCCACCGTCTGACGCGGTCAGTTCGGCGGTCTGGGTCATGTTCGCCCACTTGCCCGAGCGCGGTGTGAACACGTACGCGGCGCCCTGGTAGAGGTTCGTGCCCACTTTGTGGAACGGCGCGCCGGCGACGATCGTGCTGCCCGAGACGGCCACCGAGTAGCCGAGCTGGTCGCCTTCGGCCCCGTTTGAGGCACTGAGCTCCGCCTGATGGATGAACGGGTCGATCCGTAGGGGGTAGGCCGCTCCACGGTCGTCGATGTGGATCAGTACATGGCCTCTGAGGAGTCCTAGCCAGGAGCGCAACGTGTGTCCCCGCGCGTCGGTGACGAGCAGACCGTCGTAGCGAAGTGCGACTCCCCGGCCCGCGAGAAGCACCGAGTCGTGTCCCAGCCGCGAGCTGAGGTTGCCCGAGATCGCGAGCGAGAGCGTGAGCGGACCGCGGCCGTTGGTGGGGCGTGCGGCGACGTCGAAGCCCTGCTCTAGTCCCAACGGACCGTTGACGTACCACTCCGTCAGCGATCGGCGCCGATAGCTCACGCGGTTGCCGCTCGCGCGCGGCGTGCTCGCTGCGAGCGGCTTCAGCGCGCTCGCGTAGCCATATGCCGTGAGCGCCATGCCGAGTCGCGCTTGCCCAGAGGCGACCGTCACACCCCGGCGCGAGAAGGCCACGCGCAACTGCTGGGCGGGGTTGCGGGCGTGCAGGTGAAGGACGCTATAGGCCGGTTCATCGCGGCCCAACGCCGCCGAGACCGGGCTCTGTGCCGCGGCCGGCAGGCTACTCAGGCCGTGGCGGGCGGCCGCTACCGGCCTTGCGGGCGCGTCAGAGCGCGCCACGAACGCGGCGACGCATCCGAGCGCTGCCAGACATCCGATCGCCGCGGCGGCACCGACCAGTGGACCTGCGCGCCCGTGGCGAGGCCACTCGCCGCGCCACCGTGCCGGTTGCGGCCCTCGCTCCCGCGGGGTGAAAATAGTAGGTGTGCTGAGACTCTCCATCCGCTCCTCTCCCGACGCTCGCTCAGCGTCTTGAGCGCCTGCGCCCGGCTTGGGCGCGGCGATCGATTAGTAGGACTGGGCGAGGCCGGGGGTCCGTGGGCAGCGCTCGCGCGCTCAGCAGCAGGGCCAGCAGGGTGGTGATTCCCAGGGCCGCGTAGAACCACTCCTCACCGCTGCGCGATTCCTGGCTGCTAACGCCCGCGGGCCGGATCGCGAACGCCGACTGGCTGGCTTGCTTGCGAGCCTTCTCCCGGCGCTCGGCCGCTGAGGGGCTCTGGGCATAGCCGCCGGCGCCGGGCGGGATCGGCTCGACCGGAGGCGTCGCCGCCGGCAGGATGGTGGCGGGCACCCCCAGCTGTTCCATCGGGGTCCCTGGCAGTTCCGGTGGTTCCGCTGACGGTCGTGCCGCTGGCGCCGCGAGCTTGGGCGCGGGCGCCGCCGGCGGAGCCTGCGTCGCAGGCGGTGGAGGTATGAAGTGGAGCGTAGGGTTGACGGCGGAGAGGGCCGCGGCTGGTGGGGGCGGCGGCGCGGCGGTCGCCTTCACCGGTCTCTGCGTCTGACTGGAGTGCAACGCGGTCCCCGCCTGGAGGCCGCCGGCAGGGGGGACGGTGCCGCAGGGCCTGCCGAAACTGCCGCGCTGGACCGTGATCGTCTCTGAGTAGCTCAACAGGCCTGCCGTGACCGTGACCGTGGTCGTGCCCGCGTTGTAAGCGCAGAACAGACCCGATGCGCTGGAGGGGATCGGGTGTCCGCTCGCGCTGAGCTTGGGGAAAGGCGACCCTTCACCGGTCGGTTCCACGAAGTTGCCGACCGCCGGTTCCGAGCTCGTGAAGGAGTAGCTCGGGGACACGCATGTCGCGCCGCAGTTGGGCGCTGGAATTTCGACGTAGTCGTCATAGCCCTGGAAGTTTTCCCCGACCTTCGTCGCCAGCGTTCCCGCCGGGCGGCGACCCACCGCTTCGAACTCCAGCGTCCGGCTGCGCGCGACGCTCAGCCCATCGATCGCCTTCAACGAGAGGGATTCGATCACGGGGACCGCCGCTACCTGCACCGAGCGGGCACCTGGGTTCGTGTCGATCGAGGCGAAGTACCACATCACCCCGTTGTTCTTCGTCTGCTGGTAGCCGAGCGTCGCGCCTTCGTACTCGGATATCTTTGGTTCTTCGGGGCCGGCATCTTCAGGGATGAGGTGGTGTTCGTCGAGTTCGTGGACTTCGCTGGCGCTGTTGCCCGGCAGCGAGCCGTCGGTCGTGAATACCGCCAGCACGGTTGCTTCGTGACCTTCGCGTACGCCGGCGTGTGCGAGCAGCGCGGCGAGTTCTTCGTCTTCCGTTTCACCGCCGCGGTTCAGGTTTCGCAGGGGGTGCGCGGTGACGACCACGACCGGCACGTTTTCCCCTTCGGCGTTTTGAAGCTGCCGTTCCAGCCACGGTCTCTGGCGCGTGCTTTCTTCAAGCGCGCCTTTGGGGTCGGCGTTGTCCAGCACGAGCACCCGCAGCGTGCCTCCGTTCTGGGCCGCGTCGAAGGCGTAGTAGAGGTGCGTTTCGCCGGTGGCCGGCGTTTCTTCGGGCGAGGACACGGGCGCGATCCCGGGTGCGTCGGGGCCGGACCCGAACGGCGCCGGCGCACCGGCGAACGCTTCGGCCCACGGCAGCGTCGTGTTGGTCGCACCAGACACGGGGTCGAACGGCCCCAGGGCGGCGAACGTCGGCACGCCCGCAAGCGGTGCAAGCAGTTCGGGCAGGTGTGCGAAATCGGCTTCCTGCTTCGCTGCCGGGATCTTTGCGCCTTCGAGCGGCCCGACCGCGTTGCCGCCCAGCATCGCGAACGCCGGCCCCCCCGGTTGCGCGGCGTAGGCGGCGATCTGCTTGGCCGCCGAGGTCAGGTTGACGTCGGGCTGCGCGTCCGGCGCCGGTGCGCACTCTTCCTTGCACATCGGGCTCGTGAAGAAGGCGAAGGACACCGTGCCCGGTTCGGCGGGGAGGCTCGGTGTCGTGGACTGCAAATCGGGAGGCTGAGCGCTGCCCGTGGTGTCGTAGCGCCAGATCGATGCGCTCTGCCAGCCGACGGGCCGGCCTGACAGTGGTTCTTCGGTTCCCTGTCCGGCCGCGTCTTCGGTTCCGTCATAGCCGCCCGCCGCCCAGGCGTGTTCGCCGGCCGGGCCGGTGGCGAGGGCCAGCACCGGATCGCTCTTGAGCGCCCCGTCTCCGGTGATTTCATTGCCGGCATACTGCGCGTGGCTCAGGTCCTGCCATCCGCCTTCGGTCTGGCGTAGCAGCTCGCCGTCGCCGGGAGGGAAGCCGCCGACTTCGGGGGGGTTTCCGCGCCCGGCGGCCGGTGGCGCGATCGATACGTAGGCGCGCAGCCTGCCGCCGGCGTCGCGAAACGGGGCGAGGGCGACGGCGATCCCCTCGAGCGGCTGCGCGGCGTAGGCAAAGCTCTGTCCGGCCGCTTCGCGGACGAGCACGAGCGACTTGCCCGCGGCGACGATGCCTCCATCGGGCAGGCCGGCGACCACGCGCAGGTTGCCGGGAGTGAGCCCGCTGGGCAGCACCGAGGCGTCGACTTCGCTCCAGTCTCCGTCAGGCGAAAGAGTGATCAGGTTGCCGGCCGCGACCGCGAAGACTTCCGAGCCCGCCACCGCGACCGAGGTGATGTCGACGCCGGAGTCGGCTTGCGGAGGCTGTTCTTTGCTCCAGCTGCTGCCGTCGTAGCGCAGGATCGTCCCGTCGGCGCCGACCGCCCAGCCTTCGCCCGATGCTGCGAATGCCACCGCGTTCAGCTGTGAGTCGGTGAGCGAGGTCGACTGCGGGTCTTCTGACCAGCTCGCGCCGTCCCAGTGCAGGATGACGCCGAACTCGCCCACCGCGAAGGCGCTGGCCGGGCCCGCGAAGGCGACGCCGAGCAGGTTGAGTCTGCGCGCGCGTGGGGGGGTGGGCTGCACCAGCCAGCCCGCGGAGGCGTCGTAGCTCAGCGTGGTCCCATCGAACCCGACCGCCAGCGCACCCGATTCGCCTGCTTCACCTGGGCTGCCCGGGGGCAGCGCGACGCTCATCAGCGGCGAGCGGTCGGGCAGCGGCCAGGAGGTGAGCGAGCCGGATGCCCCGTTGGCGGTCCAGTGCCCGAGCGCCTCGGCGCCGCCGAGCCAGCCTTCGTTGGGGCTGGCGAACACGTCGTCTGCTCCCGTCTGGCCGGGGAACGGTCCGTAGCCGGGCGCCAGGACGCTGGTCCACTCACCGTGGGCGAAGACGTCGACGGATCCTTCCCTCAATCCCAGCGCCACCGGTCCGCTTTCCGTCTGGAAGATCGCGTCGGGCACCGTTGCCCGGCCACTCGAGGTTTCGAGCGGTTCTTCGCAGGAGTTGGTCCCCGGCAGCGTGCACCACGAGTTGGTGATGTGGCCGCTCGCGCCTTCAGCTTCGTAGCGCGCCACCACTCGGCCGCTTTCCTTGCCGGGAGTGAGGTCCACCCTCGCTTCGATCCAGACACCCTTGCCGTCGGCCTTCAGCGCTTCGGGCAGCACTTCACCCTTCCCGTCGCTCTCCGTTGCGAGGGCTCCTGTGAGGTCAAGTGCATCCAGGCCGGTCGGCGAAAACGTCCATTCGCCGCCTTGGAGGTGACCGAGGATGAGCCCCAACCCGGGCGGATGTCCCTCGACTTCGAACGCGCCCCAGCCTTCGCCCGGGCCCTGCACGTCCTCGAGCTTCAGCCTGACCGGGTCTGCGGAGCTGAAAGGCGGTCGCGGCTCGGTTGCGGTCTTGACGGTTTCGACGGTCCACTTGCCATCCCGCAACAGCCCATAGGAGAGTTCGCCCAGCGCCGCGTACTGACTGGATGCGCTGAGGATGCCGTACGCGTGCCCGCTTTCGCTTTCCCCGAGCCGCAGGGTGACGTCCTGGCGGCCGGGATCTTCCGCTTCGGATCCGAGCAGTGGACCCAGCGTCCGGGTGGCTTCGGTGTCGAGCCTGAACTGGTCTTCGTCGGGGGCGCGGTGGAAGAGGCCCACCACCGGCGGCTGTCCCTCCTTCGTCGAGGCCTCGGCCACTGATAGCCAGGCTTCTCCGGAGGGCGTCATCGCGCCCGCGACATGCACCTGGTTCGCGACATGCACTCCGCCGGTTGTGTCCGAGACTTCGTCGGCTTTCAGCAGCTTGAACGGTTCGCCCTCCGGTCCGCGCGGCACTTCGGCTATCTGCCAGCCGTCCTTGTCGGTGTAGCGCAGCAGCACGAGCTGTTCGCCACGGGCTTCGTAGGGCAGCGGGCTCCCGTTCACTTCCGCGGGCGGCGCGCTCGTGAATCCGTATGCCCAGGCTTCGTGTTCCGGGCTGCCCGCGATGGCGCCGAGGAAGCTGACGTCCCGCGCCGGAGCCGCGACGCCGGCGATCGATGCCGACACCGCGGGGGTGAGCGACGGGTTATCGACCTCGACGTCGGGCACCACCTGAGAGGTGGCTTCGTTGCCCGCCCCATCTTCTGCGATCGCGCGGAAGTCGTAGGGTCCGTTCTGCAGGGATTCGGTATCGAGGGTGTGCGTGTAGATGCCGGACCCCGATGGCTGCGGAATGGTCGTCTTGCCGCCGACGTTGATCCACGCGCCGGCGCTGGCCACCGAGCGCGCTTGGAAGCGAACCGATGCGACGCCAGAGAGGGCGTCCGTGGCCTTGGCCGAGAGGGTGGCCTGTTTGCCGAGCTGCGATCCGGGCGTGGGGCTGGTCAGTTCGACGGCGGGCGGCGCGTTGTCCACGAGCAGCTTGCGGACGGGGACCGAGACGAATTCGCCGGGATTGGCTGCTACGACGCGGAAGTCGTATTCGCCATCGCCTTCATCCGGCAGCGTCTTCGTGTCGAAGCTCTCGGTCACGAGATCGGTGGCGGGCACAGGTTCGCCGATCGTCGTCCACCTCGCACTGCCGGGGGGGCTGTCGGAGTGGGCCCACTGGAAGCTGACCGAGGCGACTTCTGCGCTGGTCGGAATCGCGGCAGCGAGGACGATCGTGCCTCTGGCATCCGCGCTGGGCCTGGTGGTGAGCGTGACCACGGGCGAGCTGTTTGCGATCAGACGATCGGTCAGCTCGGCTTCATATTTGCTCCCTTCGGCGCTCGTCACGATCACGCGCAGGTCATAGAGGCCGTCGCTCACTGGTTTATCTTCGATGTTGGTTTCAAAGATCGTGCTCGAGCTCGTCGTTTTTTCGATCGTGGTCCAGTCTTCAGATTCCGGGGATTCGGCGGGCCTGTACTGAAACTCGTATGAGGCGATCGACGAGAGTCCCCTTGTCTTGGTCACGAGCTCTGGGTCTTCGGTCTTTTCGGTAAGGACGCTGCCGGTGCCCGGAGTTTCGAGGACCACTTCTCCTCCTGAGGTCAAGGGCGTGGCGGCGGGCGCCGCCAGGTCAAAGGGGGAGACGTCGGAGCCGCTCTCACTCCCGATCGGGCTGGGCTGGAGCGGATGCCCAGTGACGGTGGCGCTCCGTCGCGAGGTGGCGGGCGGGGAGGCGGGGAGTGGCACTGCCGAGGTGCCCGACAGCTCCTCGGCGCTCGGCAGGGGTGAGTCCGGGTCATCCGCGACAGTCGAGCTTGTCGGTGCGCTCGGCACGTGGGGCTCTGTGATCCGCGATATGCGCGTCAGGAGCTTGCGCCACTGCGCCGCGTTCAGTTCGGGATCGAGCCGCGCGGCGCTCGATGACGCTGTGGCCTGCGCCACCGTGGCGGCCGAGCCGATCGCGCCATCAGCCTGCCCGTGGCCTCCTGTCTGCTTCTGTTGTGAGGGCGTCTGCGTCGCACCTGCGGGTGCGGGCGCCGTGAAGCCGATTTCGAGACGGTCGGGAGAGCCCAGCCGCAGGAACGTCCCAACGGTAGCGCGCAAGCTCGGCGGACCTACGATTTGGTTCGGTCTGATCGCGGCGGGAAGGCTCAGCAGCCGGTGCGCTGCGAGCTCGACAAGTGAACCGGGACCATCGTGGCCGCGGATCGGGAGGCCATTCAGTGCCGAGATAGCGAGCACGTTGCCACTCCTAGGCGCCGAGATACCTGCGGTGCTCGCCTCCTCGCCGTGGCCGCACGCGAGCTCCGAGACAGTCGGCTTGAGCCCCGAGGCGAGGAGAAAGTCGAGCGTCGCGAGTACGCGCCGGTCCACCCGGCCGGCGACTATGTCTCCTCGCTGGCATGCAGACAGCCGCAGGCCCGAGTCAGACAGCACACGCGACTGCAGCTGACGCTCGCTCAGCAACTGAATCTCGCTGATCAGGGCGTCACTGGAATCGGGGCCGAACAGCGGCTGTGCTCCCTCCTGGGTGTGACCCTGGGTTTCGCCCAGCAGCTGCCAGCTCTCAAGGAGCGGGAGCGGGTCGATCGGCCCGGCGCCCGCGGGTGCGATTGCGAGGAGGAAGTGCACCCGCGAGCCCGGTGGCCCAGCGCCCACGCTACCCAGCACCGTGCCTGGCGCAAGCCACGTGCCCCGACGCAGTGGCGCAAGCGCCGTGTGCCCGTCCGATCCGCCCTGAACGTGCTGAGAGTGCCCGCCGCGGATCGACTGCACGGGCAGCGAATATCGCTCCAGGACACGGCCGAGATTGGCATAGGTGTAGGTGTTTCCGTAGGCATCGCGCAGCTCGATGAAGCGCCCCAGCGTTGCGTTGCGCCCGATCTGGACGACCTCCGCGGTCTGCACGGCGAGCACTGGTGCGCCCGGTGAAGCGGCGACGCTGGCGCCCAGCACCGCGGGGTCCGGCGCGCTCGTGCTCGCGGCGGCGGCAAGCTGCGGCGGTGGCGCAGGCGCCCCGGCCGCGGAGGAGCGCCCCGCGCTCGCCGCACGGGCAGCGCTGGACTGTGGTGGCTTGCTCCAGACCGCTGTTAGGGCGTGGGAGCCGCCGCCTGCCACCGGAAAGCGTCCGCTGACGATCGCGCTGAGACCGCTGATCAGCGACTGCGGAGTGGCCGCGAGCAGCTGGGTGCGCAGGATCACGGATTCGACATAGCTCGCGGAGTGGTTGTAGGCGTAGATCGCTCCCCGCAGGTCGTTGCCGGCGCCGGCGGCCGCGAGGTAGCGGGCGGTCGCAAAGATCGCGTCGGCCGGGTTGTTCGGATCGCGTACGCCTGCTCCATTCGCGTCCACGCCGTATATCAGCCACTCTTCCGGCAAGAACTGCATCCAACCCTCCGCTCCCGCGCTCGAGGGGCCGAGATCCAAGCCGTAGTTGGTCTCGACTTCGTTGATCGCGGCCAGCACCTGCCAAGGCACCCCGTAACGCTGGGCGGCCGCCAGGTAGATAGGCAGCAAGAACGGTGGCGTGCGGTAAGTGTCAAGGAAGAAATTCAGCAGCGGGCTGCCGTCTCCGAACGCCGGGGGAGAGCCGAAGAGCGCGCTCGGACTTGGCGCGGGCGTCGAATGTTCCGCCGGGTTCGGCGCCGCCGGGCGCCCGGCGTTGCTGCCCGCCCTCTGCACGACCACTCGCCTGGCATGCTCGTGGGCGTGGGGGTGCGAGATGGGCTCCTCTGGTAGCTGTGGCTGTGGCTCCTGCGCCACCACCGAAGGCCCTGGGCTCGAGGCCGAGGGCGAGGGGGTAGTCGATGATGAAGGAGGCGTCGAGGTCTGCGCGGTCGATTCAGATGGCGGCGACGGCGTTTGTGAGCTTGACGTTGAGTCTGAGCTTTCAGGGGCTGAGCCTTCAGGGCCACTGCCGGCCGGCGCGGCGCCTTCGCCGTCAGGCGTGGACGCGCCGGCTTCCGTGGTGATCGTCAAAGCGCGGCTGTCTTGCGGCCAGGACGCGGCGGCGCCCGCAATCGCGAGCGCGAGCAGCACCAGAGCAAGCCTTCTGATCGAGTGCGCCCTGTTCATGCGAAGAAGCTCACCTTGGTCGGCCAGTGCCTGCGATTGAGGCTCAGAACAAGCAGGCCGCTATCCCCGGCGAAATGTCGCGGGCGCGCCTGGCTGACGACGTGCCCGGAACGAAGCGCCCGCGCCCCGATCGTGACCGGCCTGCGTACCTTGAACGTGATGTAGAGGCTCAGGTACACCTGCCCGTTGCGCTTGACCGTGTGGAGCTTTGCCTTGACGTCATAGACGGCGGGCGCCAGCGTGACCGTGCGTGTCTGGGTCACGGTTGGCGGTGCTTCCACGGGTGGTGGTGGTGGTGGAGGGGCTTCCGCCGCGGGGGGCTGTGGTTCTTCTTCTGTTCCTTCTTCTTCTTCTTTCAGCCGTTCTGGTTCTTCTTCGTTGCCTTCGGGTGCTTCCGGCGGTTCTCCGTTGGTCAGCCGGTAGAGGTGCGGGAGCTCATCGCTCGCGGTCAAAGGGCCGCCGCTTGTTCCGGAGCTCGTGGCCGCCCAGGCGTCGTTGGCGGCGTTGGCGGCGAGGGCGGTCACGCCGCCCGCGCGGTCGACCGGCGCCGAGGAATCTTCGGAGAAGCGCGTCAGGGTCGTGGTCCCTTCGCAGTTGGCCTGGGCGATCACGGGTTGACCGGCGGGTTCTTCGTGACCGGCGGTCTCTTCCCAGGCCTTACCCCCCGCCAGCGCTTCGCCGGCGCTGGGAAAAACCGCGATCGAAGACCACAGGAAGGCCCCCGCCGAGGAGATTTGTTCGTAGTTCGGCGTATACGTGAAGCGAGTCGCCGGTGGGCCGGTGCACGCGGCCGCCGCGCCGGAGGTGGACACCGCCTGGAGCGGGGAGGGCTGCGGCGATCCGGGCGGCGCGAATGGCCGCCAGCCCGCCGTTACGAGCTCGCCCCCTTCTGAGGATGGTCCCTCGCTGCGTTCTTCCAGGCGAAGACCGGCTGGGTTGCCCGCCACCCAGCCCTGGCCCGTCGCGTCGAGGTCGGCGGCGACGAGGTCGGTCCTGTAGGGATCGCCCGCCTGCGGGCTCGTGAACGGGGTGAACGGGAGCGGCGAGAAGGCCTGTCCACTGGAGGCGAACAGCTGCGCCGGCGGCTCGCCTTGCAGTGTCGTCAACGGCCCATCGGCATACGTTTCGCTGGTCGTGCTGGCGGCGATGCCGAAGCGTTCGCCCGCAGGGCCTTCGCGCGCCGCGGCGGCGGTGTATTCGCCTTGCAGCAGCCTCTGCGAGGGATCCGGCGAGGCGTCGGTCAGGGTCTTGCCGTTCCAGTGCACGACCGTGCCGTAGGTACCGAAGAACCAGCAGTCGTTCCAGGCATAGCAGGCGGCCGAGGTGATGCCGCCCGGATTTGTTCCTATGCGCTCCTTGGTGGCCTTGGGGAGTGCGAACGGCTCCCATTCGTGGCCCACCTCGCCTTCGAAGCGGCAGAGGTCTGCCCATTTTCCATCGTTGCCGTCTTCGGGGCCGGGTCCCACGAGCCAGTAGTCGAGCTTGCCCGCCCACACGATCGTGTTCCCCGGGCACTTCTTGCTGCCGGGAAACGTGGGGTCCGGATACCAATGGTTGCCGTTGAAGATCCAGACGCCGTAAGTCGTCGCCGTCGCGTTGCTGCCCTGCTCCGTCGTGGCCGCGAGGCCGCGGTTCCAGGCCCTGAAGGCCATCGACGTCACGATCAGGGGGCAAGTCACTTCGCCGGTGGCATCGTCGCAGTTCGGCACGGAGGAGCTTTCGAGGGGCCCGCCGGCGCTGCCGAAGGGATACGGCTGGACGTCTTCCCAGCAGGAGCCTCCCCCGGATGGTGGCGAGCCCGGTTCGATGATCGCCGTGCCAGAGATTCCGCCCGCTGTCGTGGTGGTGCTCGCGCCCGCGCAGCGGACGGACGAGTCCGCCAGGGCACCACTGGTCGCGGGAGTCGCGGCCATCTCGAGCCCGCTTAAAACCGCGCAGCACGAAAGGAGCCCGAGGAGACGGTACATGACACGGAGCTTAGGTTGGGCTGGTCGTCGCGAGAGTCGGCGTTCACAGGAACTTAAGCTGCGCACCAAAACGAAGGATCGAGCCCGGCTCCCAGGCAGCGAGCTTGTTCACTGAAAGGAAAGAACAAATCACGAAAAGGCGACAATGAGCCCCGATCCGCCACCAATAATCCGCCCGTGCTGGAAGACTTCGCAACTCAAGTTCGGAGCAAATCGGCCCTGATTCCGTCATCTCGACTCAAGCAAGGTGGGAGAAACAAACATGGACATGTCACTTCGGAAGCGCTTTGGTCGCGGCCCGCGTGCCCTGCTTGTCGGGCTGAGCGTGCTCGGTTGTTCTGTGCTCGCAAATCTGGTGCTTGCGGGCGCGAGCTACGCGATCCCGCCGGCAGCCGGGCTCGCCTGCCAGACAGGCAGCCAGGCAACCAACGGCAAGATCACGGGTCGTGGCTCGAGCTTCAACGCCCACGCTGAAGCGCTCTTTTCACAGCTCTACGAGGAAGACGTGTGTGGCGGCACGCCTGAAACCTTGGGAGGCCCCGCGGGCAATACGATGGTCGCGTACAATATTCCGGCCGCTGAAGCGGCGAGCGCCACGGGTGCGAAATTCGGACTGCAGGCGGCCGCCTGCCGCACCGACGCTTACGCCGGCGACGCGACTCCGTATACCGAGGCAAACCTTGCGGGACTCGACGGGACACCCGGCGCGGCGGCGGCGGGTGGGGGCTCGTGCGCGGCGAACCCGTTCACACAGCCGTTCGAGCCGACGCCGGGACCGTATCCCGACACAACCTCCGGCCAGGCGGACACGCTGGCAAACATCATGTCGTTTCCGATCGCGGGCGAGTCTGTGGCGCTGATCGTGAACCTCCCGAGCGCGGCCTGCAAAGGCACACCACCGACTTCGCTCGACTTGACAGCCGCAGAGGTCTCGAGGATCTATGGCGGCGATGCTCTGAAATGGAACGACACAGAACTCGTGGCAAACAACGCGTCGCTGGCGAACTGCGAAGGGGCAATCACGCGCGTGGTCCGCCAGGACAGCGCGGCGCAGTCGGAATTTCTCAAGAAGTACCTGGTCAACGCGGACAACGAACGGACAGGCCAGAAATGCGCCGAAGGTAAAAAATGGTCCGCCTACATCACGACCAACACCGAATGGCCTGGCTTGCAACACGTCGGCTCTGAAGGCACCTGCAGCTCGATCATAAAGACCGCCTCGAGCGGCGGCCCGGAGGAGGTCAAAACGGTCGAAGAAACCACAGACGGCATCGGCTACGCCGATCTCGCCGACGCGGTGGCAGGAGGAGGAGTAGGGCAAGGCCTGATCGACGCCAGCGTCGAGAACGCTACGAACACGGGCTATCAGTCTCCGATAAGCGGCTCGGCGGCCAACTGCAACTTCAGCACGCTGACCCTCCCGAGCGGCGGCAAGAACGGCGCCGTGGGCCTCAACGCCGAAGACGACAACTGGGCGAACAACAACGAAACGGGGGGGTTCCCCAACCACGAGAACGCGACGGACCTGGGCAACCGCTACCCGATCTGTGCGCTGGCGTTCGACTTGGTGTACACGGGACTGGACGATACGAGCGGAACCGAAAACGCGATTACAAGGCTCACGAACAATCAACGCAGGACCCTGTATTCGTACTTCACCTACGTTCTGTCATCGACCGCACAGGACAAGCTCACCGCTCACGACTACGCACCACTGCCAATTGCCTGGCTACCTCTCCTGACAGAAGGCTTTGAGTCGAACTTCTAGTGAGGTGGCGGATGGCGGGAGACTGGTACCGTCGAGAGAACCGAAGGGTGGACGGGGCCGGCTATGCCGGCTCCGTCCATGTGTATCGGCCGGGGCGCTGGGATTCGGTGGTGAGTATGCGCCGGTGTAGATCCGGATGGCTCCTCGCGCTCGCGATGTTGTTGGCAGCCGCCTGTGCGGGATCCGCGCGGGCGGCGTCCTACGACGCCGACGACGGAGCGGCCCTCGAAGCGGCGGTTGCGCACGCGGATGCGAGCTCGGCGCCGAGCACGATCGACTTGAGCGGAGGAGTGTTCGTGCCGTCGCTCACGCTGCACATCAGCGGCAACCTCACGATCGTCGGGCCGTCATCCGGACGGGGAGCCAGGATTGACGGTGGCGCGGTCGAGCCGTTTCCCTCGGATCTGCTGCTCGTGGAAGCTCATGCGAGCGTGACCCTTTCGAACGTGCAGCTGACCACGGGGGGCGGAGGAGCCTTTGCGGCCGCGATCGACGACTTCGGTGCCGTGGACCTCGAGAGCTCGACGATCGAGGGCAACGATGGGCCCGGCCTGGAGGTGGAGTCTGGAGGCTCGGCCACGGTGCGGAACTCAACGCTGAGCGATGGCTCCGACTTCGGACTGATCGACGATGGCGCCGCGAGCCTGTTCAACTCTACGATCGCGTTCAACACGAACGGAGGCATCGATGACTCCGGCGGTGTGCTGAAGCTGACGAACACGATCGTCGCGGACAACAGCCCGTTCGACTGCACGAGGCACGCCACGACGAGTGATCACAGTCTCGACTCGGACGGCAGCTGCGGGGTGGGTCCGCTCAGCGATGTAAATCCGCTGCTGGCTGTCGAGCTCCGCAACAACGGCGGCCCGACGCCGACGCACGCGCTGGAAGCGGGCAGCCCGGCGATCGGCGCGGGCGATGAGTCCCAATGCCCGCCGGACGATCAGCGCCACTTCATCCGCCCGAACGGCCGCTGCGACATCGGCGCCTACCAGGTGGATGCTGTCCAAAGCGACGCCCAGCAGGGTCCGGCGAGCTCCGGGCCGGGATCGGCACCTCGCTCACGCGGCGTGGGCGCCATCTCTCTGGCGGTCAGCGGACACGGCAGGCTGCGCGGAGCACGCGGCTCGCGAATCACATTCAATCTCCGGGCTCAGGCCGGTCACAAGAGCGCCACATTCCTCTATGCGGACAGCGCTCGCCACGTTGTGCTCGGCGCCCTGACCGTGACGTCGCTGTCGATCGACCGATCCCGGGGCGTCGCGACCCTCGACGGGACCGGCGTGGACAAGGCCAATCGACGACGGGTTCGCATACAGATTGTGCTGGAGAGTCGCGCTGGGCATGCCACGCTGAGCATTCGCCTCTCGAACGGCTACTACGAGAGTGGGCGCCTGCTCAGCGGCTCGGTCACGTTCGCACAAATCATTTCCAAGTCGTGAACAAGCCGCGCTCGCCCGCCCAACCCTCTGGTAGAACGGACAATCTGATGATCATCGATGTAGCTAACTGTCGTCGCCACGTCGTCGGCCTCTTGGTCCTGGCCATAGGTTTCGGCATGCTCAATGTGCCCGGCGCGAGCGCCGAAACATATTCGGTGAAAAACACTGCCGAATTGACCGCGGCCGTGGCGAAAGCCAACGCCAACGCAGAAACGAACAAGATCGTCCTCGAAGGCGGCAGCTACACGCCCTTGAAATCGCTTGTACTAACGAATACCAGCGGGGCACTGACGATCGAAGGGCCCTCGGGCACCCCGGCGACAAAGGGAAAGGCCGCCACGATCGCTGGAACGTCGGTCGAACCCACCTTCGAGCAACTGTTCGTGATCGAAGCGGGGGTGTCGGTCACGCTCAGGAACCTGGAGATCGGGAACGCCGGCGGCCTGGGGACGGCGGCGATCGAAGTCACGCCGAAAGGCAACCTCACGATCGAAAGCTCCTCGCTCGAGGGCAACACCGGCTCGGGCGTGCTCGTCGATGATGAAGGAGCCCTCACCGTGCGCAACTCGACGATCTCGGACGGCTCGGAATTCGGTGTGCTCGTCGACGGCACGGCGAGCTTCTTCAACTCGACTATCGCGTTCAACACGGACGGCGGCATCCAGAACCTAGGCACGTTGAACCTGACCAATACGATCGTCGCCGAGAACACCGAAAACACCGGCTCCCACGACTGCGACGGAAAAGCAACCACCAGCGATGACAGTCTCGACTCCGATGGCACCTGCGGCGTCGGAGCGCTGAGCGACAAGAACCCGCAGCTGCAGAAATCACTGCTCAACGATGGTGGCACGACACCGCTGCATCCGCTGAAACCGGGCAGCCCAGCGATTGGCGCCGGCGACGAGGCGCAGTGCCCCACAACCGACCAGCGCGGCGCAAAACGTGCGAACCCGTGCTCCATCGGCGCGGATGAATACAACAGCACCCCGCCTACAATCACGGTGCCGGCGGAAATCGTCGTGGAAGCGCAAAGCGACGCGGGAGCGGAAGTGTCCTATGACGCGAGTGCCGCCGGTTTCGAAAACACGATCCGCACCTTCAGCTGCGTGCCGGCATCGGAATCGACCTTCCCGATCGGCACCATCGCCGTCGAATGCACGGCCGTGGACGGCCACGAAAATACGGCTACCAAGTCGTTCAACGTCAAGGTGACGCCGAAAGGCGTGACGCCGGTCGCCCCGACCGTTGCGACCGAACCGGCGTCGTCGATCACGCAGACCTCGGCGACGTTGAACGCCACGGTGAATCCGAACGGCTCGAACGTCACCGAATGCACGTTTGAATACGGCACGAGCACTTCCTACGGGAAAACCGCGTCGTGTTCCTTGCTGCCGGGAGCGGGTACGAGCGCGGTCGCCGTGTCGGCGTCGATCACGGGACTCACCGCGAGCACCACCTACGACTTCAAGATCGTCGCGAAGAACGCGGGCGGCACGAGCGGAGGCCTGAACGCGAGCTTCGCCACGTCGGCGCCGCCGGTCGCCCCGACGGTTGTGACCGGCGCGGCGACGGCGATCGCGCAGACCTCGACGACGCTGAACGCGACCGTGAACCCGAACGGTTCGGAAGTCACCGAATGCACGTTTGACTACGGCACGAGCACCTCCTACGGCAAAACCGCCCCCTGCTCCTTGCTGCCGGGGTCCGGGTTCACTGCCGCCGACGTCTCGGCGTCGATCACGGGCCTCACCGCGAACACCACCTATCACTTCCGCATCTCGACGACCAACGCGGGCGGCACGAGCCAAGGCTCGGATGCGACGTTCACGACGGCCGAAGAAACAAAAGTCGAACCGAAACTCGAAACAAAAGTCGAACCAAAAGTTGAACCGAAAGTCGAACCAAAAGTTGAAGTGCCGCCGAGCGTAACAAAGCAGGAACCCGCCCCCGACGTCACGTTGACGGTCAACTCGGCGACCGTGAGTGCCCAAGGCGCGTTCGCGCTCAAGCTGAGCTGCCCGGAGGAAGACGGGAGCTGCTCGGCCACGGTCACGGTGCGCACGCTCACCGCGGTGCTCGCTTCCCGTGGGTATGAGGCCAAGAGCAAGAAGCCGAAGGCAGCGATCCTGACACTTGCGAGCGGCTCGTTCACGCTGTCTGGCGGGCAGGTCAAGGTGCTGACGCTGCACCTCTCGAGCAAGGCTCGCGCGCTGCTCTCACGCGCGAAGGTGCTGCGGGTACAGGTCACGATCATCGCTCATAACGCGGCGGGTGCCATGCACACAACTCAGGAGACGGTGACGCTGCGCGCGGCCCGCGCGAGGTAGCGGAGGGCAGCGTGCGCATCCGCTCGGTGTTCGTGTGGCGCTCTCGATGAGCCGCGCCGAGGCTCTGCGCCTGACGGTTGCAGTGGCTGTGGCCGCGGGCGCGGTGGCGCTGGGCGAGAGCCTTTCGCATGGGAGCCACCAGTCCCGCGCTTCGGCGTCGCGGTCCGCTGAGCGGGCGCCCGGCGCCGGCTCCGTGCGTGCGGGGGGGGCTGGGTCAAACCGGGTTTCCGCGGTCGGCAGATCGCCGTCGCGGGCCGGTGGTGTCGCGGTGGCAGGCGGACCGGCGGTGGAACGGTCGCTGGCGGGTGGGGCGATGACGGTGGTGGTCGATCAGCCACCCCCGGGTCTCTTCAGCGAACAGAACGCTTCGATTGCGCAGGGCGCCGAAGTCGCGGTCGGTGAATTGAATGCCGCGGGCGGGCTGGCCGGGCATATTCGTATCAAGCTTGTGCGTCAGAGCTTGGATGGTCTGTCCGCGGCGGCTGTGCAGAGCCGGCTGCGTTCGGAGGCGGCCGCGGTTCTTGTTCTGCCGTGCGACACGAATTCGCAGCTGAGCTTGGCTGCCGGGGCGTCGCGGTGGGGGCTGCTGATGCTCGCGCCGTGCAATCCCGACGCAACGGCTGGTGGCCGCTATGCGACCTACTGGCCTGTCGGCGCCGCGGCGACCGACGAAGCCACGGAGCTCACCACCTTCATGCGGGTGGCGGGCTACGGAAGCGCCTTCGTCGTCAGTGCTCCGGGCACCCGCTATGTCGAACTTCTGACCAGCGACTTTCGCAGCGCCGCACAGGCGAGCGCCATCAAGCTCTGGGGGAGCGCGTCGATCGCCACGAGCACCGGAGATTTCTCGGGCTTGGCTCGTGCCATCCAGGCAACCCGTCCCAGACCCGCGCTGATCTTCACCGCGCTCCCTCCACCGCTCGTCAATCGGCTAGCCGCCGGCCTGCAGGCTCAGGGCGTTGAGCAAACCATATTCGGCACCACCGCGATGGATACTCCGCTCACACTCTCGAGCGGTTCCAAAGCACTCGAAAACGCGACCTTTGCGTCCTACGGCTTCCCGCGTGAGAGTGCGGCGGCGGCGCGCTTCGCCGCCGCTTACCGTGCGCTTGTCGGCCATGAACCCGTCGGCGGCTTCCCAGGTCTCGGACTCGAAACGATCCGCCTGCTCGAGAGCGCGGTGCGCAAGGCCGGGTCGGCTGAGCCGAGCGCCATCCAACGTGCGCTGGCCGGCGGCATCAACCTGGAAGGAGTCGGGCTCGCGGGGCGAACCTACCAGCCCGGAGGCGATCACAACCCGGTGGGTGAAGTGGCCGTGAGCAAGGTTTCCATGGGCAGCTTCCTGCCGCTGTTGGCGAGCATACCGAGAAACCCGCCGTCACACTAGAACCCGTCGTCGTCACACCAGATGCAGATGATGCCACTCCGCCCTCGCTCGGACGGGCGTTCGAGCGAGGGATGGCTAGTCGTCGATAAAGGGACCCGAGTCCTCGGTTGGTGCCTCACCGCCGGCACCGACGAGCTCCCGCATTATCACGGTGGGCGCATTGCCGTTGAGGCCGGGGACGAGGGGATGCGGCCACGGTTGGATCGCGTCGAGGAAGACTTCCAGCGCCGGTCCCGCCAGCGTCTCGGCATTCACGAGCGCGTTGGCGAGCTCCTCCAGAACCTGGCTGTTCATGTCGATGATCTGCTTGGCGGTGTCCTCCGCCTCGTGGGTCAGCCGGCGCGTCTCTGAGTCCACCAGTTCGTGCGTCGCCGCGGCGACGTTCGCCGTGTTCGCGAGTTCGCGCGCGATGAACACCTCACCGGGCTTTTCGCCGACGGTCACCGGTCCGATCGCCTCGCTCATTCCCCAGACCGAGACCATCGCATGCGCGGTCTTGGTCGCCTCGTCGAGATCGTTCTCCCCGCCGGTAGAAAGCATGCCGAACACGTAATCCTCCGCCGCCACTCCGGCCATCGCCGTGACCAGGTTCTTCGTGAGGTCGAGGTGGGTCAGCATCAGCTTGTCCTCGCTCGAGTAGACCGTCGCGCCGCCACGTCCGCGGGCGCGGGCGACGACCGAGAGCTTCTGCAGCGCCGCGGAGTTGTCGATCGCGCGGGCGACGATCGCGTGTCCGGACTCGTGCACGGCGATTCGCCACACCTCCTCGCGCGTGAGCACGTGGCTCTTGCGGGCGGGTCCCGAGAGAACCCGGTCGATGGCCTCTTCGAGCTCTTCCTGCTCGATCAACCGCTTCCCGGCGCGCACGGTGAGCAGCGCGGCCTCATTGATGATGTTCGCGAGGTCGGCGCCCGTGAAGCCCGGCGTCTGATGGGCGATACGCACCAGGTCGGCGTTGGGCGAGATCGGAGACCTGCCGGCATGCAACGCGAGGATCTCGGCGCGCCCGTGCACGTCCGGGACGTCAACGACGACCTGCCGGTCAAAGCGGCCAGGTCGCAGCAGGGCGCTGTCGAGGATGTCCGGCCGGTTGGTCGCGGCCATGATCACAACGCCGGTCTCCGCGCCGAACCCATCCATCTCGACGAGAATCTGGTTGAGCGTCTGCTCGCGCTCGTCGTTGCCCTGTCCCATCCCGGCGCCTCGCTGGCGCCCGACCGCATCGAGCTCGTCGATGAAGATGATGGCCGGCGCCGCTTCGCGCGCCTGGCGGAAGAGATCGCGCACGCGCGCCGCGCCCACGCCGACGAGCGACTCGACGAACTCCGAGCCGGAGAGGGAGAAGAAGTTGGCCTGGGCCTCCCCGGCGACGGCCCGTGCGAGCAGCGTCTTGCCCGTTCCCGGGGGTCCGGTCAGTATCACTCCCTTGGGCGCTTTGGCGCCGAGGTGTGCGTAGCGACCGGGGTTCTCCAGGTAGTCGCATACCTCGCCCAGCTCGATCAGCGCCTCCGGAGCGCCGGCCACATCGGCAAACGTTGTCCGCCCCTCGCCGGCCTTCTGCCCGCTCCCGGTCCACTTGGAGAATGCGGCGAACGCCGCGCCCTGGTCTTTGAGCAGCGTCATGAAGAATGCGAACAGCGTGACGAGGATGAGGATCGGTATGAGGAACTGAACAGTCGCGTGCAGGCTCGCCTTCCCCGACTGCGCGTCCACCGAGGTCGACACGTGCTCGCGTTGAAGGAGGGCGAGCAGCGTGCCCGTATAGGAGTCCGACTGCGGGTAGCTTGCCCAGACCTTTTCGCCGGTTTGAGCGCGTAGTTCCAGGCTGGAATCCTGATCGAGCAGCGTCGCGTCCGCCACGTGTCCCCTGGAGATGAGTTCGGTGGCGCTGCTGAGCGCGATCTGCCTTCCGGAGGGCGAGCGCTCGACGAGCGAGAGGCCGACGAAGAAGAGGATCAGCAGAACGGCCGCCGTCCCCGCCAGGCCGGCCAGCAGCGGGCTGGCGGTGACCACGTCCCGAACAGCCTTCGCGCCGGTGCGAAGCCAGCTGAATGGAGGTTTCGTGAGCATGGTCGAGGTGGTGAGCGTTCTTGGATGCGAAAACTACTGCCGATTGCTCGCGGGACCGGTCCCCCCGACCGTGCGAGCGGCGGAAGCCCGTATCCCCAGACGGGCCATTCTGTCGCATCGAGTGGCGCCAAATCTAAACGACTCGTGAACAAGCGCGGGAATCGCATAGGTGCATAGAACCTAACGATCTTGTAACCGATCGTAACGATCCGGTTAAACAACTTGCTTTCAGCCGAGATGCCTTGATAGGACTTTGATAGGAGTCCCGTCGATGCTGACTGGACTGGGAACCTGCACACTGGACTGGAGAACAGAATGAGGTATGGATTTGTGGCGCATCTGCGAGTGGCATTGGTCGCGTTCGCGGTCGCTGCGGTGTCGTTGGCGGTGCTCGCCGCTGGAGCGAGTGCCGCAACGTTCAATGTGAGCAACACCGCCGAACTTGAAGTAGCGGTCAGCACGGCAAATGGGAATAGCCAGGCGAACACGATAGTGCTCGCGAGCGGCAGCTACGTCCCTAAAAAAACGTTGGCGCTGACAGATACGAGCGGTGTGCAGACCATCGAAGGGCCGTCCGGTGCGCCATCGGTCAGGGGTAACAGCGCCCTAGTCAGCGGCAGTTCGGTCGAACCGACCTTTGACCAGCTGTTCATCGTCAACGAAAGCGTATCCGCGACGATCAAGAACTTGGAGATCGGCGCCTCGGGTGGGCTGGGGACATCTGCGATCGAAGACATAGGTAAACTCACCATCGAAAGCACGACGCTCGAGGGGAACATCGGCTCCGGCGTTCTCGTCACTGACAAAGGAACGCTGACGGCACGCAACTCGACGGTTTCCGAAGACTCGGAATTCGGTGTGCTGGTTGACGGCACGGCGAGCTTCTTCAACTCGACTATCGCGTTCAACACGGACGGCGGTATTCAAACTGTGGGCACGTTGAACCTGGCCAACACGATCGTGGCGGAGAACAAAGGCTCAGGCGACTGTGTTGGCGCAGCCACCACAAGCGATCACAGCCTCGACTCGAACGGCAGCTGCCATGTGGGCACGCTCAGCAACACGAATCCCCTGCTGCAGGCGAATCTGCTCAACAACGGCGGTACCACGCCTGTGCACTCCCTGAAACCCGGCAGCCCAGCGATTGGCGCCGGCGACTCTGCGACCTGCTTGGCGACCGACCAGCGCGGCGCAACACGTGCAAGCCTGTGTTCCATCGGCGCGGTTGAATACGGTGCGCCGCCGACGATCACGGTGCCGCCCAACATCACGACTCCGACGGCGGGCCCAAGCGGCGCTGTGGTGTCATACACGGCGACCGCGACGGCCTCGGAAGAACTGCTCCACTCCTTCAGCTGCACGCCGGCATCGGGCTCGACGTTCCCGAACGGCACCACCGTAGTGAAATGCACCGCGGTGACCGGCGACGAAAACACAGCGACAGCGTCCTTCAACGTGAAGGTGACCACTCCAAAGCACGCTCTCACCGTGACGGTCACCGGCGAAGGCACCGTGACCTCGAGCCCGGCCGGTATCAGCGCCTGCGGCCCGCTCGGCGGGGTTGGGTGCACGCACGAATTCGAAGAAGAAGCCGTCACATTGACGCCCACGCCGGCAGCCGGCTATTCCGTAGTGTGGAGCGGGGCCTGCACGGGCACCGGATCATGCTCGTTCAATCCGCTGAGCGCGACCGAGGCGGTCACGGCCACCTTCAGCGCGGTGCCGGTGAACACCGGCCTGCCGGTGATCAGCGGCACGCCGTACAACGGCCAGACGCTGAGCACGACCAACGGCATTTGGACCGGGTCGCCGACCTCCTACACCTACCAGTGGGAGGATTGCAACTCGTTGGGCGCATCGTGCACGAGCATCGCCAGCGCGACGAGCCACGAATACACGCTGACCAGTGCCGACATAGGTCACACGATCCGCGTCGTGATCGTTGCACACAACGCGAGTGGTCCGTCAGCACCAGCCGAATCGGCGGCGACCGCGGTTGTGACGGCGTCGGTCGCGGTAGTCGTGGAAGGCACAGTGCCGTTCACGCAGACGCTGGCAACGACGTGCTTGCCGGTGGTGCTGGGTCCGTTCGTTCCGGGCAAAACGCAGGAATACCACAACACCTGCGGTCTGAAGGCGACGAGTACGGCAGCTGAAAGCAAGCTGGTCGCCGAAGACGCGAGCGCCACCGACACCGGGCATCTCGTGCAGGTGTACAACCACGGAAATATCAGCCAAACCTACGAGCTGCCCGAACCGCTCGAAAGCAAGGCAACATCCACGCAGGGAGGAACTGGCAGTCTCCTCCCCGCGTCGCTGGTAGCACCGGCAACGCTGCTGACATACGCCAAACCGTTCAGCGAAGATGAAATGACGGTGACGTTCAACCAGAAGATCTGGCTGCACGATGCTCTGCACACCGGCACCTACTCCAAGACGATCACGCTGACCCTGTCAACAACGGAACCGTAGTAGTAGCAACAGCAGTGCGCATGGATGCATAATGGGTGCGCAATGATGCGCGCAGGAAACATCGTCGCCGCCGCGATCACCGTGATCGCGGCGGCGGCTCTTGCTACGCCCTGCGCATGGGCGACGGTGCCGGCCACGCTGTCATCGACCGCGCCCTTCGCGCAGAACAGCTCGCCGCCGACGGGAGCCGTCAGCGGGGTGCGCAGCCCCATGGAACCCGGCTCCACGCTGAACCTCATGATCGACGCCAGCGACACCACCGCCGGCCTGACAAGCGCGCAGGCCTCGATCGGCGGCAACACCGCCTCCGTGTCGGTCTGCCCCCCGCCCGCCTCCGCGGGTGGCGCGGTAAAAGCTTCTCCCGGTGGCGAATGCCCGGAAAGCGTCTCGAACGTGCCGCTGCCGATCGACGTCGGAGGCGAAGGCTCACACGTGCTGCTGGTCACGGTGACCGACGCCGGAGGCAATACGACGACGCTCGTCGATGAGACGATCGTGGTCGAAAGCCCCTCGCCGCCCGGCTCGAACACCGTCACGATCGGGATCGGCAGCGGGGGCTCCCCCAGCAGCAGCCCCGCCGCCGGCGGCGTGCTGGGGTCCTTCTCGAGCTCCACCCCGGGCGGTACGCCGGTCGCCTGCCAGCTGCCCGAGCTTTCGATGAGACTCACCTCCAGGCCCCTGCGCTACGCCAAGGTCGGCAAGCGCCGCGTGCCGGTGCTACTGGCCCGCCGCCACTACGTCTACAGGGGAGCGCTCACGTGCCTGCTGAACAACCATCGCGTGTCCGCGCCGACGGGGACCGTCGTGCATGTGCTCGACGAGGTCGGGCGGCGCATCCTCAAATCGGGCCGGGGCACGATGACCGTGCACAAAGGCGCCCTCAGGGCGAACCTCGGCTTTACCAGCGCGCGCACGATCATCTTCCGCTACGGTCCAATCGATGGTGAACTCGTGCAGGTGAAGCTCCCCATCGAGATCGGCCGCAAGCGCGCGAAGACGAAGAAGAAGGGGCTTGCAGCGAGATGAGCACGACGCTCCCACGATCCCGGGTGGCCGCGCTGGCGCTCATTGCGACGGTCGTGGCGGCGCTCGCTAGCGCGACCGCCGCGCACGCCGAAGAAGGCACAAACATCGGGGGCACGGTGGAAAGCACGCTCGGCCTCTCGCTGGGCGAACCGAGCCCGTTCACGCGCGTGCGCGCCGGCCACCGGCAGAGCATGTACGACGCGACGATCGCCGTGGAAGTGACCGCCACCGAAGAACCGACGCGGCTGAGCCTCGCCGACGGGGAAGCGTTCGCGGGCAGGCGCCATGGACACCTGGTGAGAGGGGCCTCGACCCTCGCGATCCCGCTGCTGGCGGCGGCGGGTAACGGCCCGTACCGCTCGCTCGACGCGACGGTGGACCCGGTGCTCGAGCAGTGGGGCGAACCGGTCTCGCTGGAAGCGGCCACGATCCGGCTGCGCCAGACCGTGCGCGGCGCCCACCAGCCGCCCATCGGCGGCTACCACAAGCTCCTGCTGGTGACCGTCACCGCCGCGGGACCGTGACACGCGCGGCGCGGTGACTGCCCATCGACACAGACACTCCCCAACCACGAGAGAGGAAGCAGCGATCATGAGACTTCACAACATCAGGCGATCGATGTTCGCCACGACGGTCGTGATGCTCACCGCCGCCGGCGCAAGCCTCGCGGCGGGCGGCGGCCTGTCGGTCTCGCCCGGCATCTTCGAGCACACAGCCAACCCCGGAAACGTCGGCTCGCTCGAGATCTCCAACACGACCGGCAAATCGATGGCGGTTAAGGTCGCGCTGCGACCGTGGGTGCAGTCGCCCAGCGGCGAAGTCTCGCCCAACCGCGGGCGGACGCTCGGCGAAGTGCGCCTCAGCGCGAGCTCGTTCACGCTTGGCGCCGGCTCCTCGCAGTCGGTCGGCGTCTCGCTGACGCGCACCCCCGCGGGCCGCTCGCTGTATGGCGCCGTCGAAGTCACGGGCACGCCGAGCGGGCGCGCCAGCAACGGCATCAAGATCGCCTACCGCCTGGTCTCGAGCCTGCGCCTGGACGCGCCCGGCGGCGCGCAGTCCTTCCGTGCGCAGGGAGGAAGCCTGATCGAGCAGGGCAGCGTCAAGCACGGCACGCTGCTGCTCGCGGTGCGCAACACCGGCAACACGATCGCCCCGATCGGCGGCAAGGTGCGGATCAGCGGCTCGGGCCACTCGCTGAGCGCCAACGCCACGGCCAAGGTGATCGTCCCCGGAGCGACCGTCAACGTGCCGCTCACCGAACTCGCGGGCTCGCTGCCACGGGGCCGCTACACGGTCTCGGTGGCCCTGTCGCAGGGCGGCCACGGCCTCGGGACGGTCACGCGCACGATCGCGCTGCGGTAGCGGCCTCAGGCTGGCTCGTCGAGCTGCGCGCGGGCTTCAGGCCAACTATTGACGCCGGCTTGACGTGTCCAAGCGCGCCAAGTACCAGTCCAAGCGTCGTGTTCACCGCGCAGCCCTGGCAGCAGAACGTCTCCGACTCCTCTGGGGTCGGCTGCGGCGCCAAACGCGCCGTCGCGGACGTCGCGGCTGATACGGATCCCTATACCGGGGTCGCCGTCCACGACACGAGCCCGGAATGCGAGTACTCCTACGAAGAAGCCAAAGTCAAGCACGTCCTCTACTGGTGCACGATCGGCGGCACCAGCGTCGCCAGTCCGCTGATCGCCTCGACCTTCGCGCTCGCCGGGGGAGCCAACAAAGTCGAATATCCCGCCAAGACGCTGTATGAAAATGAGGTGAAGAGCCCAGGATCGCTGCACGACGTCGCCACTGGGTCAAACGGGGAATGCACGAAACCCTTCTCTGAAACAGGTCTCTCGGGCTGCACGACTGCCTACGGACCTTCAACTTGTTTGTCATCGACTCGGGTGCAACCAGCCTCACCAACACGGGCGACGGCTTCACCTATACGCCCTAGTGAGACCACAATCGGGCTCTGCCAGAGGAGGCCTATGTCGTTGTCGCCGGGTCTGGGCGGGTGCTGCTGTTAGAGGTTTGGTGCAAGCAGCGGTCTCGACGACGCACAGAACAGCTGATCATGCCCTCGGTGAAATGAGGGCTATGAGGACTTGGCTAAAGCGCATCTACTGGACCGACGAGCGTGAAGACGCCGCTTTCTGGCAAAGGTGGGTGAGCGTTGTCGCGCCAGGTTTTTGACGGTATCCCCCATAAACATTGGGTCTGGGTGTCTGGCTGGCGGTCAAATCGAGCGTTTCGTCGTAGGCGCTGCGTATGGTCGGGTCGATGCCATCCCCAGCTCTCACCGCGTGGAGCAGCGCAGGGACGCGACGTTTTCATTTCGTCCGGAGACGGACGAAATGAAAAGTCCGCCCTGCTTTGCTGATGTGGATAAAACCCCACTGCTGGGGGTCACCACCCTGCCTCGAAGAAGCAAGCAGTTCAAGCC
>Ga0302326_10006157_pt1 | contig 26994 bp, 24 predicted proteins | sample Palsa_T0_3_FD_202264 | JGI IMG/M metagenome (GOLD analysis project Ga0302326, IMG submission 202264) | Peat permafrost microbial communities from Stordalen Mire near Abisko, Sweden - Palsa_T0_3 | ecosystem: Environmental > Terrestrial > Soil > Palsa > Peat permafrost | place: Sweden: Abisko... | reverse complement strand
ATGGGGATTCCAAGTGTGGGTGGGAGGCGATCCCTCGAAACCACAGATCCCTGACGCCGGTCACGCCATTACGGCTTGCTTTGTCTGCCATACGCCGCAAAAGGTGCAGGACTACGTGTTTTCTACATACATTCCGTGAGATCTCGACCAGAAAGTATTCACAATGATAGGCCGGCAGGTTGGGGTGAGCCGCCAGGCCGCGTTTTACGGGGCCCGAGCCGGCTGGAAGCGGGCTGCGGGCAGAATTGCCCGCCCTACACTTCACTCAGCCGGCGCCGGCGACACGGAAGTCTTCCTGGTCCGCAGCGGACGGGTTGTGCCAGCCCCCAGGCGGCACAATCTGCTGGTCGACCTCAGCCGGCCCCCATGTGCCTCTGTCGTATTCGTGGACCGGCGTTTCCGCCTTCAGCACCGGATCCACAATGCGCCACGCCTCTTCCACATAATCCTGGCGGGCAAACAACGTCGAGTTTCCGGCCATGGCGTCGCCTAAGACCTTCTCGTACGCATCCATCTCCTCCGGCCGGGGATGCTGGCTGGCGATCATTTCCACCAGATCGCCGTCCAGCGCGTCGCTCTGGCGCATGACCGTCGTGCCGATGGCGATGGTCATCTCAGGGCTGATCCGGAACCGCAGATAGTTTCGCAGCAGGGCACACTCCGGAATAACCGCCGGAGGCTTTCGCAACCGCCCGACAACCTCGGTGCAGGTCAGCGGCAAGTTCTTTCCCGCGCGGATGTAGAACGGGACGCCCTTCCAGCGCCACGAATCGACTTCCAGTTGCAGCGCCGCATACGTCTCCATCTGCGAATCGGGCGCAACTCCATTTTCCTGGCGATAGCCGCGGAACTGGCCACGGACCAGGTTTTTCGGCTCTACTGGCGGAATGGCTTTCAGTACTTTCACCTTCTCATCGCGCACGGTCTCGCTGTCGATGCGCACGGGAGGTTCCATGGCCAGATTGCACAGCACCTGGAAGAGATGATTTTGGACGACGTCGCGAATCGCGCCAGTCTGGTCGTAAAAGGATACTCGCCCTTGCACCCCGAAATCCTCGGCCATGGTGATTTGCACGCTCTCGACGAAGTTTCGATTCCAAAACGGCTCCATGAAGGCGTTCGCGAAACGGAAAACCATCACGTTGTTCACGGGCCGCTTGCCAAGATAGTGATCGATGCGAAAGATCGCGGATTCCGGGAAGAACCGATGCAACGTCTGGTTGAGTTGCTGCGCCGAGGCCAGATCGCGGCCGAAAGGTTTTTCGACGATCACACGCGCGCCCTGTGCGCAACCCGACTTGGCCAACTGTTCGACGACGGTTCCGAACATAAGCGGCGGGATCGCCAGGTAGTGCGCCGGCCGTTGCGCGCCGTCGAGTTCTCCGCGCAACGCATCGAATGTGGCGGGATCGGAGTAGTCGCCATCCACATAGCGCAGCAAAGCGTTCAGCTTCTCGAAGGCCGCGGGATCGACGCCACCGTGTTTCTCGAGGCTGTCCTGCGCCCGCGCCCGGAACTGATCGAGTCTCCACCCGGCCTTGGCGACTCCGATGACGGGCACGTTTAGGTGGCCGCGCTTCAGCATCGCCTGCAGCGCGGGGAAGATCTTCTTATATGCCAGGTCGCCTGTAGCGCCGAAGAAGACCAGGGCGTCGGAATGGGAATCGTTCATCGCAAGTTTCCTATCGTGAACTAAGCTTGCGGTACCGGCGGATTAAGTTATTCGTCGAGCTATCGTGACTCAGCGCGGGATCCGGGCTCTCGAGTTCCGGAATGATGCGCTGCGCCAGCACCTTGCCCAGCTCCACGCCCCATTGGTCGAACGAGTTGATTTGCCAAATTGTGCCCTGCGTGAAAACGCTGTGCTCGTAAAGCGCCACCAGCTTGCCAAGAGTCTCGGGTGTGAGCTGGCCGGCCAGAATCGTGTTCGACGGGCGGTTGCCATCGAAGACGCGGTGCGGTACCAGCCAATCCGGCGTGCCCTCGGCTTTGACTTGATCGGCCGTCTTGCCGAACGCCAACGCCTCGGCTTGCGCGAACACATTTGCCATCAGGATGTCGTGATGCCGGCCCAATGGGTTCAGCGGCTGGACAAAGGCGATGAAGTCACAGGGGATGAGTCCCGTCCCCTGATGGATCAATTGATAGAAGGAATGCTGGCCGTTGGTTCCCGGCTCACCCCAATAGACAGGGCCGGTCGCGTGAGTCACCTGGCCGCCATCGAGCGTGACGTGTTTGCCGTTGCTCTCCATGGTCAACTGCTGCAGGTAGGCTGGAAATCGCTTCAGATATTGCTCGTAGGGCAATACCGCAACCGTCTGGGCGCCGAAGAAATCGGCGTACCAAACCCCCAGCAGTCCCATCAGCACCGGCAGGTTGCGGTCGAAGGGCGCCGTACGGAAATGCTCGTCTATCTGGTGGAAACCGTCCAGCATGGCGCGGAAATTCTCGGGCCCGATGGCCAGCATGGTCGAAAGACCGATCGCCGAGTCCATGGAATAGCGGCCGCCAACCCAGTCCCAAAACTCGAACATATTCGCGGTGTCAATACCGAATCTGGCTACCTCCCTGGCATTGGTCGACACCGCTACGAAGTGACTGGCGATGGCCTTCTCGTCACCACCCAGTCCCGCCAGAAACCAGGCCCGCGCGGAGTGCGCGTTGGTCATGGTCTCGAGCGTGGTGAACGTCTTCGAAGAGACGATGAACAGCGTCTCCGACGGGTCCAGATCGTGGACGGCTTCCGCGAAGTCCGTGCTGTCCACGTTGGATACGAAGCGGAAGTTCATTTCGCGATAGCTATAGTGGCGCAAGGCCTCGTACGCCATCACCGGGCCGAGATCGGAGCCGCCGATGCCGATGTTGATTACGTTACGAATTCGCTTGCCCGTGCTGCCTTTCCACTCCCCGCTCCGTACACGATTGGAAAAGCCGGCCATCTTATCCAGCACGGCATGCACCTGGGGCACGACGTTCTCGCCATCTACCACGATGGACGCGGCCTTCGGCGCGCGCAGAGCCACATGCAGGACCGCGCGCTTCTCGGTGACGTTGATCTTCTCGCCGCGAAACATGGCGTCGATGCGCGCCCGCAATCCAGACTCTTCCGCCAGATGCAACAGCAGTTTGACGGTCTCATCGGTGATGCGATGTTTCGAGTAGTCCAGGAACAGGCCCGCCGCATCTACGGTCATCCGCTCGCCCCGGCCGGGGTCGCCGGCGAAGAGTTCTCGCAGATGCAATCCACGAATCCGCTCGTAATGGGCCTGAAGAGCCTGCCATGCCTCGCCGACGCCGGCGGGGGCTGTGCTTGTTGCCATAATTGCTCCTTGCCTTTCTTTTTGTGGGGCGTGCCCCCCTGCCCTAGCTCGCGGCGCTCGCGGCGAGCGCGGCACTCTTGGAAACGATCACGCCCATCAATTCATTCCAGGAGTTCACAAACGATTTCGCCCCTTCATCCTGAAGCTGCGCCGCCAGGGCTTCGACATCGATGCCGGCCTTGGCGAACTGCGCCAGCACCTCCTCGCAATCGCCGCCGTCCGCCGGGAGGATGGCATCCAGTTGGCCGTGATCCGCAAGCGCTTTCAAGGTGCCCTCCGGCATGGTGTTGACCGTAAAGGGCGCCGCGAGGGCCTTGATGTATAGCACATCGGACGCTAAGGGATCCTTGGTTCCGGTGCTAGCCCACAAGAGCCGCTGCGGTCGCGCACCAGCGTTGAAAGCGCGCTGCCATCGCGGGGAAGCCAGCAGGGAGCGATATGCCTTATACGTCCGCTTGGCTATGGCGATGCCGAGCTGGGCACGCAGCGTCTCGGGCGTTTTGCCCATCACGGCGGCGTCCCAACGGCTGATAAACACCGAGGCGACCGAGCCGACATTTGGATTCAGCCCCGCGTCGATGCGCCGCTCTACCCCGCGCAAGTAAGCTTCGGCAGCCGCTACGTACTGCTCGCGCGAGAATAGCAGGGTCACGTTGATCGGCACGCCGGCGAAGATGGCTTCCTCGATCGCCGGGAGGCCTTCGGTAGTGCCCGGTATCTTGATGAACAGGTTCTTTCGTCCGGCGCGGGCATGCAGTTCCTTAGCCGCGGCCAGGGTGCTGGATGTGTCATGCGCCAGTAAGGGCGATACTTCGAGCGACACCCAGCCGTCCACCCCGTCCGTTTCGTCGTGGATCGGCCTAAACAGGTTGGCGGCGCGCGTCAGATCGTCGAGCGCCAGCTCGAAGAAGAGCGCCTCGCCGGATGTGCCGCTTCGCATCTTTTCGCGGATGGCCTCGTCGTATGCCGCGCTGTTCTTGATGGCGTGATCGAAGATGGTCGGGTTCGAGGTAAGCCCGGTGACCGACAGCTCGCCGATGTAGTGTTGCAGCGTACCGCTGTTCAACAGGTCGCGTGTAATGTTATCCAGCCAGATGCTCTGGCCCAGATTGTGCAGCAGTTGTGTCGCTTTCATCTTTCCACCTTCTCACATCGCGAGTGACCGTCGGTAGTGGGTCAGTTTAGTTTTGTGGGGCGGGCAATTCTGCCCGCAGCCGGTTTTCAACCGGCTCTGGCCGCCCGGGGTCCCCTCCTGGGGGCGGCGGCTGCGGCCAAGATTGGCCGCCCTCCAAAAGCAAACTGACCCACTACCCGACAGTCGCATTACTGCCATCCGCCGCCGAGCGCTTTGTAAAGCTGCACCACGGTGAGCAGTTCCTGGAGCCGGATGCCCGCCAGGTCCAACTCCGCCTGAAATAGATCGCGATCCGCGTCCAGCGCGTTGAGCTGCGTGTCCACGCCTCCGCGATATCGCGCGTAAGCCAGCACCAGCCGGTCCTGCAGCGCGGATACCAGGGCCTCCTGCTTTTCGCGGCTTTCCCGCACGCGCTGGTGGGCGATCAACGCGTCGGAAACCTCGGTGAAGGCGGTCTGAATGGTCTTCTGGTATTGCACCAGCGCGTGTTCCCGCTGGGCTTGCGCCAGTCTGACGCCGGATTTCAGCTTTCCGGCAGTGAAGATCGGTTGCGTAAGTTGCGGCACCAGGCTCCAGGCGCTGCTCGGCCCGCTGAACAGGCTCGACAACTGCGTGCTCTGCCCGCCCAGGAACCCGCTCAGGCTCAAGGTTGGGAAATATGCCGCTTTGGCTACGCCGATGTTGGCGTTGGCGGCGATCAGATCCTGCTCCGCCGCCCGAATGTCGGGACGGCGTTCGAGCAACGTCGACGGCAAGCCGGCGGGCACCTCGGGAGGCAAACTCTGCTCCGTGAGGCTGTGTCCGCGAACCACTCCGCCGGGATTCTGTCCCAGCAGCAGGGTGATCTGATTCTCGGTCTGCTCGATCTGCCGCTGAATCGCCGGGATGGTTTCTTCCGCCGTGTACACGAGTTGTTCCGCCTGGCGCAAATCCAGACGGGTCGCCACGCCGCCGACCTGCCGCTGTTTGGTGAGTACCAGCGACTCCTGGCGTGTTTGCAGAGTGCGTTGGGAGATCTCCAGCGTGTAATCGAGTTCCCGCAGGGTGAAGTAAGCTGTCGCCACGTCGCTGACCAGGGTGGTGATCACGGCTTTGCGGGTTTCCTCGGCGCTCAACAGGTTGGCTCGGGCCGCCTCGGTCGCGCGCCGCAGATGTCCCCAAATGTCGACCTCAAACGACAGCAGGTCGAGCGTGGCCGTGCCGAAGTTGCGGTTCTGGTTAGACAGAAGTTCCACCGGTATCGGCGTCTCGCCATTCCGCGACAGCCGGTTGATGGCGACATTGCCGCTGGCGCCGAAGTTTGGGTACTGGTTCGACCGGATAATCCCCAGATTGGCGCTTGCGGCTTCGACACGGGTGACCGCATCCCGCAGATCGTAGTTCGCCACGAGCGATTGACGGATCAGTTCCTGCAGCTTGTCGTCTTTGAAGACTTCAAACCATTTGAGATCCGCCAGCGAAGCCGCTTGCGCGGGCGGCAGTGGCGCCGGCGCGCGGAAATTGGCGGGGACATCGGTCGCCGGGCGTTTATAATTTGGCCCCACCGCGCACCCCGCGAGCAGGACGGGAGCCACGGCCAGGAGAAGGTGGGGCTGGCCTCCATGCCTGCGCGGGTTCTCCAGAATCCGCTCTTCGGCGAGCGAAACAGCCTTGCGAAAGCGAAGTGACATGGCGTCAGTCTCCTTCTCCCGGCAAAGGTTCTCGAGGCAGGATCGGCGCCGGCTGCCGCGCCGCGCCCGAAAGCTTCTCCACCACGTAGAAACACGCCGGAACCAGGAATATGCCGATCCCGCTGGCGGCCACCATTCCGCCGATCACGGTGGTTCCCATAATCTGGCGGGACACCGCCCCCGCGCCGCTGGCAATCCACAGCGGCACGCATCCCAGGATGAACGCGAACGACGTCATCAGAATCGGACGCAAGCGCAGCCGCGCGCCTTCCATGGCCGCCTCCGCCAGGGGCCTGCCTTTCTCGAATTCGTCCTTGGCAAACTCGACGATCAGGATGGCATTTTTAGCCGCCAACCCGATCAGCATGACCAGCCCGATCTGCGAGTACACGTCGTTCTCGATCTGCACCATATAAGCCGGCGCAAAAAGCCCATAGATCGTGCGGCGCAGCCACAGGACCGCAAACGCGCCAAAGACGGCCACCGGCGTGCTCAACAAGACGCTGAAGGGCAGAGTCCAACTCTCATAGAGCGCCGAGAGAATCAGAAACACGAAGAGCAGCGAGAAGCCAAAGATGACTCCCGAGGATACGCCTTCCTGGGCCTTCTTCTCCTGGAAGGACATACCGGAGTAATCGAAGCCCATACCGGCCGGCATGGTCTGCCCGAAAGTCTCCTCCAGAGCCTTCATGGCCTGGTTGGTGCTGAAGCCGGGCGCGGCCCCCCCATTCAATTGCGCCGACCGGTATTCATTGAAACGCAGGGTGAACTCGGGGCCATCCCGCGCTTCGAACCTGGTCAGGGCGGATAGCGGAACCATCTCACCGGCCGCATTCCTGACATAGAACTGGCCCACGTTCTCGGATCTGGTGCGGAAGTCGCCTTCGGCTTCGATATACACCTGCCATTGGCGTCCGAAGCGATTGAAGTAGTTGATGAACAGCCCGCCCATGAACGCCTGGATGGTGCGGTACACGTCGTTGATCGGGACGCCCTGCTTGATCACCTTATCGCGATCCACCATGACGAATTGTTGCGGAACACTGGGGAGGAACGTAGTGCTCAAGCTGGCGATCTCGGGGCGCTTGCGCGCGGCGGCCATGAACTTGTTCAGATTGTCGGATAGGAACTCTACGTCGCCCCCCGACCGGTCTTCGAGAATAAACGTGAACCCGCCGGAGGTGCCGACGCCTGGGATCGCGGGCGGCGAGAAGCCAAAAGCGACTCCTTCCGGAAGTTTGCTCAAGGCCGCATTGAGATGCGCTTTGATAGCCTGGAACTGCACCGCCCTGGTTTTGCGGTCGCCCCATTCCTTCATACTGACGAACCCGAACGCGTTGTAAGTGGTGCGCACGAAACTGAGCAGGCTGAAACCCGTAATGCTGGTGTAATGTTCCACGCCGGGCGTCTCCAAAACGATTTTTTGAATCTTCGCCACTAGCGCTTCCGTCCGCTCCAGGGAAGCCGCATTGGGAAGCTGGACATTCACGTAGAAATAACCCTGATCCTCGTCGGGAACAAAACTGTCCGGCAGCCGGCCGCCGATCCACAGGCCTGCGACAGCGAAGCCGGCCAACAGAATCAGAGCGATCGCACTCTTATGCAGGAGCGCCCCGGAGACGCGGACGTAACCATTGGTCGCCCGCGTGAAGGAACGGTTGAACCAGCCGAAGAATATCGCCAGCGGACCTCTGCTTTGCTTTTTCGGCCTCAGCAGGAGAGCCGCCAGCGCGGGGCTGAGGGACAGCGCGTTGAATGCGGAGAGGATTACAGAGACCGCGATAGTCACCGCGAACTGCTGATAAAGGCGGCCGGTGATGCCCGGGATGAACGCCGTCGGTATGAACACCGCGGAAAGCACCAGCGCGATCCCCACCACCGGGCCCGAGATCTCCTCCATGGCCTTAAGCGCCGCTTCCTTGGGAGTCATGCCGTCCTCGATGTGGCGCTCCACGGCCTCCACCACCACGATGGCGTCGTCCACAACCAAGCCGATCGCCAACACCAGTCCGAATAAGGAAAGCGTGTTGAGGCTGAAGCCGAACAGCGGAAAGAACACGAAGGTGCCCACCAGCGATACGGGCACCGCCAGCAGTGGAATCAGCGTAGCTCGCCAACCTTGCAGGAACAGGTAGACTACCGCAACCACCAACGCGATGGCAATGAGGAGCGTCTCGACGATCTCCTTGATCCCCTCATTGACCGCGCGCGTGGTATCCACCGGGATCGCGTAGTCCATGTCGTCCGGAAAGCGCTGCTTCGCCTGCGCGAAGAGCTTTCTGACGCCGGCGGCGGTGTCGACGGCATTGGAACCCGGCAACTGATACACCGCAATGACCGCGCTCGGCTTCCCATCCAGGTGGCCGCTCACGCTATAGTCTTGCGATCCTAATTCCACCCGGGCCACGTCGCGGACGCGCACAATTCCCGTGTCGGGAGTCTCGCGCACCACGATTTGCTCGAACTCCTCCGGCGAAGTCAGGCGGCCCTGCGCCCGCACGGAGTAGGTGAATGGCTGTCCGCTGGGAATCGGTTCGCTGCCGACCTGGCCCGCCGGGTTGACGGTGTTCTGGGTCTGGATGGCGGAGACAATTTCGGGAACGGTGATCTGCAGCTTCGCGAGTTGGTCGGGTTTCACCCAGAGGCGCATGGCGTACTGCCCGGAGCCGAAGACCTGAACCGTGCCCACGCCCTTCACGCGAGTTAGCGGGTCGTTCAGATTGATATACCCGTAGTTCGCCAGGAACTTGGCATCATAGGTGCCCTTCGGCGAGTACAGGGCGACCAGCATGAGAGGCGCCAGCACCGATTTCTGGACCGTGATGCCGTAATTTGTCACGTCCACCGGGAGCTGCGACGCAGCCTGCGTCTCTCGGCTCTGGGCCAGAATCAAATCCGTGTTAGGGTCCGTGGCGATGTCGAAATCCACGATCATCCGCATCTGCCCATTGGCCGTGGCATTGACGGAATACATGTAATTCATGTTGTCCACACCGCTCATCTGTTGTTCGATGGGCGTGGCCACGGATTGCTCGATGGTTTGGGCATCCGCGCCCACGTAGATCGCGGAAACCTGAACCTCGGGCGGCGCGATGGCGGGAAACTGGGCCACCGGCAGGGTGGCCACCACCACGGCCCCCACAATCACGGTGATGATGGCGATGACGATCGCTACGATCGGGCGGCTAATGAAGAATTTCGACATCGCTGGTCACCTCGCTTCGAACGGCTTTGGATCGACCTGCATTCCCTGCCGGACTTTTTGCAAACCTTCGACGATTACACGTTCGCCGGGTTTGACGCCCTGGCGCACGATCCACTCTTTGCCGACCGTTTCGCCGAGCTGCACGGGTCGAACGGCGACTTTGTTGCCGCTGTCTACCACCGCCACCAAGCGCGTGCCCTGCAGTTCCATGACAGCTTGCTGCGGGATAAGTATGGCGCCAGGCTGAACCCTGGCTCTGCGCACTCTTCCGTACTGTCCGGGCCGCAGGATGTCCCCTGGGTTTGGGAACAATGCCGCGATCCGAATAGCGCCCGTCCTTACGTCTACCTGGCGGTCCGTAAAATCGAACTTGCCGTTCTGCGGATAGGTGGTGCCATCGGCCAGAATCAATTCGAGGTTCAGCTTGCGGAGGTCCGCCTGACGGAGTTCCGGCGTCGCAAAGCGGCGCGCGAAATCGAGATATTCCTGCTCGCTGACCGTGAAGTAAACCTTGATCGGATCGAGCGTCGAGACGGTGGTGATGGCGGGGCTGGCCGGACTTACCAACGCACCGACCTGCAATTGCGCAATTCCCGGAATGCCGTCGATCGGCGAAGTCAGGTGGGTGAATCCCAGGTTAATCTGGGCCGTTTCGACCGCGGCCTTGGCCGATTGAACGGCGGCCTCGCTGGCCGTGATCTGCGCCCTGGCTGTCTCGACTTGCGCGCGGGCCGCTTGCACCTGGGCCTTCGCCGCCATGTTGTACTGGGTGGCGTTGTCGAGATCCTGTTGGGTGATAGCTTGCTGCTGTACCAGCGGTGTGTAACGATCGACGTCGAGCTGCGTCCGGCGCTCGTTGGCTTCCGCCACGGCCACTTGGGCTTCAGCCTGGCTTAACTGCGCATGCGCCTGTGCCAACTGCCCCTGCGACTGGGCGAGCTGCCCGGCGGCTTGGTCCAGCGCCGCTTGAAACGGCCGCGCATCGATTTGGAACAGGAGCTGGCCCTTCTTGACGAAAGAACCCTCGGTATAAGCCTGCTGGACGAGATAGCCCGATACCTCCGCCTTGATGTCCGCGTTGACCAGTCCATCCAGCGTGCCGATCCACTCCTTGTAGACCGGGACGTCTCGTTGTGCGGCTTCCACGACTCGCACCTCAAGTACTGGAGGCGCCGTCGCGCCCGATGTATTGCGGGAGCAGCCAGGCGCCATAATGAACATACCGGCGGCAAGCATAGCCAAGGTTAATTCCGAAGATCCCGTTTGCCAGCGCAACATGAATCCCTTCCTCCGTAACGTCCATTTAACGCGGATTCCCACAGCACTCCGCGTTCTCTTTCTGATGCGAGTTGCCAGCCAGCCGATTCATCGGCGTATTCACGCCGCCGTTGGAAACTCGCGGCCCTCGGCGCGTCGACGCGACGCAACCCGTTGCGCCGGATTCGACACGCGCACGGCTGGCACAGTGACACACGGACGGTGCCGCGCCGCCGCGCCGGCGCCATGATTTCGCAAGTCCGACCACATCGGCTGGAGATGGGCGCGCATGCGCAAATTGGCGCGAAATAGCCGCGTCTTGACCGTGGGCAAAGTGAGCCCGAGTGTCCCTGCAACCTCTCTGAGCGACAAGCCCGATCCCGCGTAGAGGGAGAATACCACCCGCAACGGTTCGGGAAGCCGGGAAACGCCATCGGCCAGAGCTGCTCCGATTTCGCTGGACAGCGCGAGTTTTTCGGGCGTGAATCCCGGCGACGTAAGCTTATGCGCCGAGCCGCTTTCGTACAGGCCGTCCAGATCCACCCAGCCCAACTTGCGCTCAGGTTGGCGCAGGTGCATGAAGCACTGGTTCACCACGATGCGCCCGAGCCAGGTTTTGAAGGTCGAGTTTCCACGGAAGCTATGCAGGTGGCGAAACGCGGACAGCAACGCCGATTGTACGGCGTCCCGGGATTCCTCTTCGGAACGCAGAATTCTGCGCGCCAGGCGCAGACAAGACGCGTAATGCCGTCGGAACAGCTCGGATATGGCCGCCTGATCTCCGCGCTGCCCATCCGCGATCAATTCGGTTTCGTGTTTTTCCAGCATACCTATCCTTTCGTAATTCTCACTCCAAAGCTTTCAATAAAGTTCACCTTGGTGGGGCAGACGATCGGTTTGTGTCGTCTGCCAACGCTCTCCGAAGGAGCCAGACCACGAAAAGCGATGGTCTGCCCTACGAAATGGCCGGCACTTTCTGCGGTACCATACGTGCTGATCGATGCCCTCGGATGCCGCATGAAATGGAACAAGACTCGGATCGACTGAAACTGGCTGCGGCCGAATCCGCCGTTGCCCAAGTCAGAGATGGGATGATTATCGGGCTGGGAACGGGATCCACCGCTGCGCCCGCCGTGCAGATATTGGGAGAGCGGGTCCGCGACGGTTTGCGCGTCATTGGAATCCCGACATCCGAGCGCACCGCGGCACAGGCCAAGGCGCTGGGAATCCCACTGTCGAATCTTGACGAATATCCGGAAATCGACATGACGATTGACGGCGCCGATGTCGTTGACGAGGGCAACTTGAACCTGATCAAGGGGCGCGGCGGAGCCCTCTTGCGCGAGAAGATCGTGGCCAGCGCCACGCGGCGCCTGGCGATCGTGATCCACGGCAGCAAGTTGGTTAGTCATATGGTTGTGAGCGAACCCATTCCTGTAGAAGTGGTGCCTTTCGGCTGGCAAACCACCGCGCGCAGACTTTCGGATCTCGGGGCGCGGCCTTTGCTCCGCCTGGACTCGAACGGCCAGCCTTTCGTGAGCGATGGCGGCCATTACATACTCGACTGCCCATTCGAGCCGGCGATCCCTCCGGAATCGCTGGCCCGGGAACTCGACCACGTGGTCGGCGTCGTAGAACACGGCCTTTTCATCGGCTTGACGTCGGAGGTGCATGTGGCGACCGCCGACGGCGTCCGGGTGCTGAAGCGCCGGCCCGCGAGCTGAGGTCTTCCGGCTGCGCAGCCGCCGCGCCGTTTTCACGCAATTGTTGCTCGGCGCGGAACCAATCCTCCTCCGCGGACCCGATTGGCCGGCCCCGCTCTTCCCAAAGCCGATACGCGATGCTCTCGATTTCCGTGTAATCGGGCTCCCAACCGTTGTGGCTCATGTGTTTTCTCCTGAATCGCTGCGAAATCTCACTAGGCAACTGCCGCTGCCCCTACAGGTTGGCTCTGGGCGATCCCCAGCTTGCGCATCCGATAAAGCAACGTCGTGCGTGCGACGCCAAGCCGCGCTGCGGCGCCCTCCCTCCCGCCCACCACCCCGTTGACCTCGCGCAACACACTCTGGATGTGATCCTTTTCCACGGCGGCCAGCGTCCGCATCGCGGATGGCGTATTGTGTTTCACAACATGCCTCAGCTCATGCGCTGGCAGATGCAATTCCGGCCCCGTACTCATGATCACGGCGCGCTCCACCAGGTTCTGCAGTTCCCGGACGTTGCCCGGCCAGTCGTGGAGCCGCAGGATTTCCATCAGCTCCACCGGGATGTGGTTGATCCTCTTGTTCATCCGCTGCGCGAACTTGCCGACGAAGTGGCGCACCAGAAGGGGAATGTCTTCGCGCCGTTCCCGCAACGGCGGTAGCCCGATCGGGAAAACGTTCAGGCGGTAGAACAGGTCGGCGCGAAACCTGCCCTGCTGGACCATGAGCGCCAGATCCTGGTTGGTCGCCGCCACCACGCGGACGTCCACACGAATGGTCCGGGTACTGCCGACTCTCTCAAATTCCTGTTCCTGCAGGACCCGCAACAGCTTGGGCTGCAGTTCCAGGGGCAGATCCCCGATTTCGTCCAGGAACAGGGTGCCGCCGTGGGCCAGATGAAAACGGCCTGTGGTCTGCATCAGTGCGCCGGTAAAAGCGCCCCGTTCGTGGCCGAACAGCTCGCTTTCGAGCAGCCCGCCGGGAACCGCGGCGCAGTTGAGCGTAATAAACGGCCCTACCCTGCGCATGCTTTCGTCGTGGATGGCCCTGGCGACGAGTTCTTTTCCAGTGCCGGTTTCCCCTTGGATCAAGACCGCCGAATCGGTTGGCGCCACCATCTTGATCGAGTTCCAGACGCGGCAAAGGGCCATGCTGGAGCCAATTAATCTCCCGCCAATCGTTGAGTCCGGTTCGGACCAACGGATCAACTCGGCTACGCGTGCCATTTCGATTCCCTCCAGTTGCCCGCGCGATGCGGTGAATTCAGTTTTTGCTTTTCTTGATATTAGCCGCAGCCGTTGAATTGGGCATCCCGCGATCGATTGTTTTTTTTCTACCGTTTTGGATGAGTATCGAAGTACGCCTATAGTGTTATCTGTGGATACTCCCGAACTTCTGAACCGGCTGGAGTCCCATTACGGCAGCCAGCAGCCATGCTGGCCGACCGATCCGTATCTCTTTCTCGTGTGGTGGCACTGCGGCTATCCCGCCAGCGACGCCGCGTGCGCCAAGGGCTGGGAGTCCGTCACCAGGAAAATCGGAGTCGGTCCGGAGCAAATCCTCGCGGCATCGACCACCCGACTGACGAGCGCCTTAAGCCCCGGCGGCATGGTGCCCGAAGTCAGAGCCATGCGGCTGCAGGAGATCGCCGCACGCGTACAAAACGAGTTCGGCTGGGACCTCCGGACGGGCCTCTTTGGGCCTATCGCGAAGATTCGCAAGACGCTGAAAACGTTTCACAGTATCGCCGATCCCGGCGCCGACCGAATCCTGCGCTTCGCCGGCATCGCGCCGGCTGCCGCGGTCCCTTCCAATTGCCCGCATGTGCTGGTCCGCATCCAGCGCGGCCCGGAGCGGGAGAACTACGGCCTGACTTATCGCGAAGCCCAGCAGGCGATTGCGGTCGAAGTCCCGGAAAAGTTCGATGCACGCACGCGCGCGTACTTACTTCTAAAACCGCACGGCCAGGAGCTTTGCAAACGTACGAAGCCAAAATGCGAGCAGTGTCCTATCCGCGATTCGTGCGCCTTCGCCGCGGGAAAGCGGCGCCTATAACGCAATCGGCTTGTTAACGGAAGCCCCGGCAGGCCACGTCCTCATAACATGAACACTTTCCGCCTGCTGCGCGACGATGTGCGCTTCGCCCTGCGAACCCTGCGGCGAAGCCCCTTGTTCACCGGCGTAGCCGTGCTGGCGCTGGGAGTGGGGATCGCCGCGAATACAGCCATCTTCAGCCTGATCGATGCCGTGCTGCTGCGTCCCATGCCCGGTGTGAAAGCTCCCGGTGAGCTGGCGGTCTTCGAGCGTTGGCAGGCGGGCCAGTTCCTGGGCAACCTGGGATATCCCGATTATCTGGAGTATCGCGATCGATTGAAAAGCTTCGCGGGAGTGGCCGCCGAGGCCGGTGCCCGCGTCAGCTTTTCCAATGGCGGTGCGAGCGAACGCGTGGCGGCTGCGCTGGTTTCCGGAAACTACTTCACGGTGCTGGGCGCGAGCGCGGCCGCCGGGCGGCTGTTCGCATTCGCGGATGAAAGTGAAGGAGGTCCGGCCGTCGCGGTACTTCGCTACGCATTCTGGAAGCGCGCGTTCGGCGGAGATCCGCGCGTGGTGGGAAGCACGATTCGCCTGAACGGCCACCCCTTCTCGGTGGTTGGAGTGGCGCCGCGCGAGTTCCGCGGCACGCGCACCCAGTTTCAACCCGATGTGTGGGCGCCCATCACGCTCCAGCCAATCCTGATGCCGCGCCTGACGCCGAATACGCTGCGGAACCGCGCCTCCGGATGGTTAAGCGTCTTCGGACGGCTCGCGGCCGGCACCACGATCGCGGCGGCGCAGGCGGAAACTACGGCCGTAGCGGCGCGCCTGGCGCAGCAGTATCCGGTCACCAACCACACGCGCACCGTAGCCCTGGTTCCCGGCCTGGGCCTCGACTCGGACGACCGCGCGGAGGTGCGGAGCTTGCTGGGATTGTTGCTGGCGTGCGTGGCATTGCTGCAGCTCATTGCCTGCGCAAACGTCGCCAATTTGATGCTGGCGCGGGCGGCGGCGCGCCGTCGCGAGGTCGCGGTGCGCATCGCGCTGGGCGCGGGCCGCGCGCGCCTGGTGCGATTGTTTCTGGCGGAAGGCGCGCTGCTGGCAGGGTGTGCCGGGCTGCTCGGAACCCTGCTGGCGCCGGCGGCGGCGCAACTGGCGTTGTCGACCAACCAAAACGCTTACAGCATGCGCGGCGTGGACGTGCATCTCGACCTCCGCGTGCTGGGCTTCGTACTGGTGCTCACGCTGATTTCCGGGCTGCTCTTTGCATGGGCGCCCGCACGCCGCGCCGCTCAAGTGGATCTGACCGCATCGCTGAAGGATGGATCGCCGGGCGCAGGCCGGTCCGGTGCCCGCCTTCGCGGCGGACTCATCGCGGCGCAGGCCGCGCTCTCGCTGGTGCTGCTGGCCGGCGCGGGAACCGGCATCGCCACCATGCGGCGGGCGCTCGGCGCGAACCCCGTGGGCCAGCCGGAAGAGGTGCTGCTGGCGTCGGTTGACTTGGACATCCAAGGATACTCAGCCGCGCAGGGCCGGATCTTCTATGCGGCTCTGCTGGAACGGGTGCGCGCGGTGCCCGGAGTCACCGCGGCGAGTCTGGGGCTGACCGTCCCGCCGGAAAAGTTCTTCGGCCGCCGCGCGATTTTCCATCCGGGCGAAGAGCCGCCCCTGCAGACGGTCCAGGGCAACGAGTTCGCGTTCGGCTTGCGCGTGGACGACGATGTAATCGCACCCGGCTTTTTTCGCACGCTACGCATCCCTCTGGTCGAAGGGCGCGAATTCGACGACAAGGACAGCGCCGATGCGCCGCGCGTGGGAATCGTGAACGAGCGGCTGGCGCGGCGCTTTTGGCCGGACCGCAATCCCATCGGCGAGCGGATTGTAGCGCCGGATTTCAGCGGACCGGCGCGGCCCCCGATCGCCATCGTGGGTGTCGTGAAAGACGCGGTGGTGCGGTCGCCGGCGGGCGAAGCTACGCCGCAGCTCTACCTGCCGCTGGCGCAGGAGTATAGCGGGCGCGCGACTCTGATCGTCCGTGGCGGCACCGCCATCGCGCTCCGCGCGGAGGTCGCCCGGCTCGACCCCAGACTGCCGCTGTTCGCTATCGAGAGCATGCCCCAGCACATCGCCACGTCGCTTTGGCGGCAGCGCCTCGCCGCCGGGCTGCTGGGAATCTTCGGCGCATTGGCTGTAGCGCTGGCTGCGATGGGGATCTACGCAGTGGCGGCCCACTCAGTCTCCCAGCGGACGCGCGAGATCGGAATTCGCATGGCCATCGGCGCGCGCGGCGCGCAGATCTCCGCGCTGGTGGTGCGCGAGGGGATGGCGTGGGTCCTCGCCGGCGCCGCCGTGGGCCTGCCTCTGGCAGCGTTGGCAACGCTGGCGATGCAGAAAGGGATTCCCGGCGTGCAGCCGTACGATGGCTGGGTGCTCGGTGTTACCCCCGCGCTGCTAGGCGCGACCGGCATGCTGGCAAGTTATCTTCCGGCGCGGCGCGCGGCGCGGGTGGATCCGATGGCCGCCCTGCGCTGCGAGTAATCCACACAAGCCCTACCACCCGACACGGTTATTCAATAGCAGGCTCGGTCAACGATCTACGGCGCCACCGGGTTCGGGCTTAAGGTCCAACTCTAATAATACACGCGCGTCTGGGACAGCTTCTCGATCTCGGCCGCCGGCATTTCCTTGGTGCGGCGGGTGCGAAATTCATGTTGCTCGATGTGCATGGCCGCGCGCTTCTCCTCGGCCCGCACCACCCGGCCCACCGCCACGAATTTGAGGGGACACCCCCCATCCAGCAGGGCCGGCCAGTTCACCGACACCTCCACGCGTTTGCCGGGGCGCAGGCGCTGCTGCGTTTCGAAGAGCACGCCTCCGCTACTGATATCCAGTGTTTTCCCCACGCCGCTCTCGGGGACCGCGGCCCTGTGGTCCAGGATCTTGTACAGCACTTCCTGCTCAATTGCAAATCGCCTGGTCGCCCGCCGCTCCGCTGCCGCGTCGAGTCTCTGCTGTTTGTCTGCCATGAGCCTATGATGCGGGTTCGTTCACTGCGCGACAATAGTATCGCAGCATCAAAATCGAGCTTCATACTTAGTACGAAAGACGTGGCCGCAATGGATGGAGGACCCTCGCAGGCCCGGATGCCCGCCCACGACTAGAATAGAGTTTCATATGTGGAAAATCGCGGTAGTCCTAGTCGCATTCTGTGGCCTCTACGCGGCTGCCATCCCCCGCCCCGAGTATCCCCAGCCGCAATTCCAGCGCGCGCGCTGGCTCAGCCTGAATGGCGCCTGGGAATTCGAATTCGACGACGCCAACGCCGGCCTGGATGCCGATTGGGCTTCCGGCAGCCGCAAATTCACCCGGAACATCACGGTCCCGTATTGTTTCGAGAGCCGCCTCAGCGGCATCGGCGATCCCTCCTTTCATACCTGGATCTGGTACCGGCGCGCCGTGACCCTGCCCGCGGATTGGAAAGGCCGGCGCGTGCTGCTGCATTTCGGCGCCGTTAATTACTGGTCGATGGTCTGGGTCAACGGGAAACTGGCGGGCAGCCACGAAGGCGGCAATACGCCGTTCACCTTCGACGTCACGCCGCTGCTCCGGCCCGGAGCCAACGTCCTCACGGTACGCGCGCACTTCCCGCCCACGGATCGCTATATTCCCCGCGGCAAACAGTATTGGGAGCCTAAATCGAAAAGCATTTTCTACACGCGCACCAGCGGTATCTGGCAGCCCGTGTGGATGGAGCCTGTAGGCGCAAGTTACCTTGACCGCGTCAAAATCACGCCCACGACCGACGGCGCCGTACGCCTGGAATTCGGCGTCGCGCGCCCCCAGCCCGATCTGGAAATCACCGCATCCGCCGCCTTCGCCGGTCAGCCCGCGGCATCCGCCACCGTCCACTCGATCGACGCGCGCGCCACCGCGCTGCTGTCGATCACCCAGCCTAAGCTATGGTCGCCGGTATCGCCCAATCTCTACGATCTCGCCCTGGAGCTGCGCCGCGGCGGCGACGTGCTCGACCGCGTGCAGACTTACTTCGGCATTCGCGGCGTCACCGCCGAGCGCGGCAAAGTGCTGCTGAACGGCGAACCCATCTTCCTGAAGATGGTGCTCGACCAAGGCTACTGGCCCGCCGGCAATCTCACACCGCCCACCGACGAAGCCATCCAGTTCGATATCCGCATGACAAAGGAAATGGGCTTCAACGGCGCGCGCAAGCATCAGAAACTGGAAGATCCGCGCTACCTCTATTGGGCCGATCACATGGGCTTTCTGGTTTCGAGCGAAATGGCCAACGCCTACGAATTCGACGACGCCTACGTAGCCCGCTTCACCCGCGAGTGGACCGCCGCTGTCGAACGCGATTGTAATCACCCGTCCATCGTCGTCTGGGTGCCCATCAACGAAAGCTGGGGCGTCCCCGACCTGCGCGATGCGCACCAGCAGAACCACCTGAAATCGCTCTACGCCCTCACGCATTCGCTGGACGCCACGCGCTTGGTCGTCGACAACGACGGCTGGGAGCACACCGATATGACGGATCTCTTCGCCATACACGATTACGCGCGCACGGGCGATCTGCTGTACGAGCGCTACAAGGATCTGGGCAAACCCGGCGCGGGCGTTCCGGACAACCACAAAGCGGCGCTCATGCCCGGCTACCATTACAACGGCTCGCCTGTGTCCCTGACGGAGTTCGGAGGCATCGCGTTTATCCCGCCGGGCCACGATGTGCCCCCGGAAGCCTGGGGCTACTCGGGCGTGGAGAAAACCGCGGATGCCGCGCTCGACCGCCTGCGCGGGCTATACAGCGCCATCGCCCGCATTCCCGGCTTTGCGGGCCTGTGTTACACCCAGTTGACCGACGTCGAGCAGGAAATCAACGGTCTGATGACCTACGACCGCCAACTGAAATTCGACGCCCAAAAGCTGCGGGAGATCAATGCCCTGGTGCACTGACGACGTGGCGCAGGCACTCCTGCCGACACACAGGCGAGCGTTGCTTGTCGGCGTTTCCCTAACCTCCGCCGCCTTCCTAACCTGGGCCGTCCGCGGCCGCGCCGCCTCCGTCTTCGGACCTTCCGTCTACCACGGCCCCCGCAACCGCAAAGCCATCGCGCTCACCTTCGACGACGGCCCCAGCGAATCCACGCCCCGCGTACTAGATCTGCTCCACAAATACCAAACCCCCGCCACGTTCTTCCAGATAGGCGCGAACGTGCAGCGCCTCCCCGACATCGCGCGCGCCGTCTATGCCGCCGGCCACGAAATCGGCAATCACAGCCACACCCACCCCCTGTTCTGCCTTCATTCGCCGGGATTTATCCACAGGGAGTTCGCCCGCGCTCAACACGCCATCGCCGACGCCACGGGCTGCCCGCCCACCCTGCTGCGGGCGCCCTTCGGCGCGCGCTGGTTCGGCTTCCGGCAGGCCCAGCGCCGCCTCGGCCTGCAGGGCGTCATGTGGACCGCCATCGGCTATGATTGGAAGTTGAAGGCTGATACCATAGTAGGCCGGATGCTGGCCGGGGCGGCCAATGGCGCTATCCTTTGCCTGCACGACGGCCGCGAGGTTCGGGCCAATCCCGATATCCGGGAAACGGTTTCGGCCGTCGCCCGTCTGATCCCTGCTTTGCGGGATCGGGGTTACGAATTTAAAACGGTTAGCCGCTTATTATGTCCGACGAACTAATCGAAAGAGTCCGCAAAGTAATTGCGGCGTCCAAACGCATCCCGGAGGACCGTGTCACTGTCGACAGCTCCTTCGAAGAACTCGGCATCGATTCCATGGATGCGGTCGAGATTCTTTTCGCTCTCGAAAATGAATTCGATATCAGCATCCCGGACGAAGAGGTGAAGACGGTCCGCAACGTGCGCCAGATGGTGGAGGGCGTGGAAAGGCTGCTGGCAGCCAAGTCGGCGGGGACGCCTACTGCCCAATAGTATGAACCGCGTCGCCATCACCGGCGTGGGTGTGATTGCCGGACCGGGCCGCACCGCGGGCGAGTTCTGGAACACGCTGCTGGAGGGCCGCTCGGCCATCGGACCGCTGGAATCGGTGGATACGTCCGGAATCCGCTTCCAAAACGGCTCGGAGGTGCGCGGCTATACCCACGCACCCTACTTCGAAGACCGCCGCGCCGATTTCATGGACCGTTTCGCGCAGTTCGCGGTGATTGCCGCGCGCGAAGCCGTCGCCGAAGCCGGTATCGACTGGACCCCCGAATTGCGCGAACGCACCGCCATCATCACCGGCTCCTGCGTGGGCGGCCAATCCACCGAGGACCTCGGATTCGTGGAAGTGTACAAGCTGAACCACAACCGCGTGCATCCGCTGACCATTCCCAAAACCATGGGGAACGCCGGGGCCAGCCACATCTCGATGGAGTTCGGCATCACCGGCCCCAGCTTCACCATTTCGACAGCCTGCTCTTCGGCGGCGCACGCCATCGGCCAGGCGTTCTGGATGGTCCGCTCGGGCCAAGTGGACCTGGCGCTGACCGGCGGCAGCGAAGCACCCTTCAGCTTCGGCATCCTGAAAGCCTGGGAAGCCATGCGGGTGGTCTCGCCGGATACTTGCCGGCCGTTTTCGCGCGACCGCCACGGCATGATCCTGGGGGAAGGCGCGGGTATGCTGGTGCTGGAGCCCTGGGAAGCGGCCGAGGCGCGTGGCGCGCGCATCCACGCCGAACTGGTGGGCTTCGGCATGTCGGCGGACGCCTGCCATATCACGCAGCCCTCGGCGGAGGGCGCCGCGCGGGCCATGCGCGGGGCTTTGCGCGACGCGGCTATCCAGCCCGAGCAGGTCGCCTACATCAACGCGCACGGCACGGCAACCGCGGCCAACGATCCCACGGAGACGGCGGCCATCCGCACCGTCTTCGGCGCGCACGCCGACAAACTGGCCATCAGCTCCACGAAGTCCATGCACGGGCACGCACTGGGCGCGGCGGCGGCGCTCGAAGCCGTGGCGGCCATCCTGGCGCTGCGCGACGGCATGCTGCCGCCCACGGCCAATTACCGCATGGCGGATGCGGAGTGCGACCTGGATGTGATCCCCAATAAGGCGCGCGCCGCGCAGGTGGAGTACGCCCTGTCGAATTCGTTTGCCTTCGGCGGGTTGAACGCGGTGCTGGCGTTTAAGAAGGCGTAGCCACCATTCAGTTGCCAGTTGTTTGTCACTTTGCAAATAATTTGGCGTAAGACTTTGCACGCTATTTGGCGTACTCTTCGAGTATGGACCAACTGGCGGGGCTCACGGAAGAGGCTCGAAAGCTCGCCCTTGATCGGTTCCGCTTGCTTCAACCTCATTTGGAGGACGACCACCCGTTGAAGGCGGTCGCGGCGTCGGCAGGAATTCCGTTCCGGACCGCTCAACGCTGGGTGTCGTTGTATCGGCAGTTTGGCCTGACCGCCCTCACGCGAAAGAGACGAACTGACACCGGCCAGCACCGCGAGATGTCGGCCAAGCTCAAGGAGGCCATCGAAGGCATCGCCCTACAGAAGCCGCCGATTCCAGTTTCAGCGATTTGCCGTCAAGCCAGGCTGCTGGCAAAAGATTTGGCAGAGGAGCCGCCGAGCTACTGGCTCGTGTATCGCATCGTCTCGGCGTTGCCCGCCGATCTGATCACACTCGCCCATGGAGGGACGAAGGCGTACAGCAACGCATTCGAGCTGGTGCACCGGCGAGAAGCGAATGGGCAGAACGCGATCTGGCAAGCCGATCACACACCGCTCGACATTCTCCTGATCCGTCCCGACGGTGCGGCTGCCAAGCCGTGGCTCACCACCGTCATCGACGATTACAGTCGCGCTGTGGCTGGGTACTTCCTCTCGTTCGAAGACCCCTCCGCGCTGCACACATCTTTGGCGTTGCGCCAGGCGATCTGGCGCAAAGAGGACCCGCGCTGGATCGTGTGCGGCATCCCTGACGTTCTCTACACCGACAATGGGAGCGACTTCACGTCCCAACATCTGGAACAGGTGGGCGCGGACTTGAAGATACGGCTGGTGTTCTCGATACCCGGCAAGCCCAGGGGCCGAGGCCGCATCGAACGGTTCTTCTCGACTGTGAGCGAGATGTTCCTATGCGAGCTGGACGGCTACGCTCCGGCTGGCGGCGTTGTGCGGGGAAAGGCAACGCTGACGCTGGCAGAGTTCGACACGAGGCTCCGCGCCTTCCTGCTGGACGTGTACCACCGCCGCGAAAATGCGGAAACGAAGATGCTACCCGTCGAACGCTGGGAGGCCAATGGTTTCCTGCCGCGGATGCCGGACTCGCTGGAGCAACTGGACCTACTGTTGATCCAGGTGGCCAAAGCACGCCAGGTCCGGGTTGATGGGATTCACTTCCAAAGCCTCCGCTACGTCTCAACGACGCTGGCGGCGTACGTCGGAGAAACGGTCACGCTGCGGTTCGACCCACGCGACATGGCCGAGATTCGCGTCTTCCACGAGGACCGCTTCTTGTGCCGGGCCGTATGTGCCGAACTGGCCGGCGCTACGGTTTCTCTTAGAGACATTCTCCGCGCTCGGAACCAGCGTCGCCGAGAACTGCGCGGTGTGCTGCGCGATCGGCAGAGCGCCGTCGATACGCTGCTTGAAATGAAGCGCGGAGAAGTTATGGAGAAAAAGAATGCGTCAGCAGCAGACCAGCCCGCAGCAAAATCAACAACCACCCTCAAGCGGTATAGGAACGAATAGCGGCTCCACATCGGGCATCGTGGAAACCCTTGAACACCGGCGGTTCGCCGAGTTCTGCGATGCTTGCAAGCGGTATCGCTACATAGGCCTATGTTACGGTTCTCCAGGCGTCGGCAAGACGCTTTCGGCCCGCCATTATTCAAATTGGGACAACGTACAGGCGTATTGGAAACACCCGTGTCAGGCCAGGGCGCTCCTTAAGGGGGTCAGCAAAGGAACCGTGGTCTTCTACACGTCTCCGGTTATTAGCTCGCCCGGCCATCTTGAGCGTGAGATCGCGAAAACACGCGGCCTGTTGCACAATGCCGCTATCGAACGAGCACGGAGGTATGAAGAGGCGCGAATGATGCGACTCCTGCATCGCACGGAAAAGCTGCGCGACCCCAAAAGGAACCCTGATGGTTATCGAAGTGCCGAAGCGTTCCAGGTGGAGAACGCTTTTAACGAGCAACGGAACCGCGCGATCCGAGCGTCCAGCAACTCGCCTGACCCAACTGCCCTGCTCGTAATCGACGAAGCGGACCGGCTCAGGATGGCCGGCCTCGAACAAGTGCGAAGCATCTTTGACCATGGGGGCGTCGGGCTGGTCCTAATCGGGATGCCAGGCATCGAAAAGCGTCTGGCCCGTTTCCCACAGTTCTACTCCCGTATCGGCTTCGTCCATGAGTTTCGGCCTTTGGCTGCAACTGAGATTCGTCAACTGTTATCGGATCAGCGTTGGACGCCTCCAGGCGTGCGCCTTCCTCTGCAAAACCTGGACCCAGAAACGGTCGCAACGATCATCCGAATGACGGGCGGCAACTTCCGCTTGTTGAACCGTCTTCTCACCCAGATGGAGCGAATTCTCGAAATCAACGCGCTTCAGGAGGTGAGCAAGGCAGTTGTAGAGGCGGCTCGGGAGAGCCTGGTCATTGGGCAGGTCTAGCCCTAGAGCAGCGCGCCCACCTTTCACCCGAGAATCCTTCGAGTGTGAGATAATACGCAGTTGCGACGTGGAAAAGGGGAAACCTCGCCGTCCGCAAAAAGGAGCGCATCCGATGAAGCGAATCGTTAACGCGTTGGGTAAAGTGAACTGGGGGAAGCGAGCGAGCGCTGTTTTCGCCCTGAACGCAATGACGGCGATTGCCCTGCCAGCGCAAACTTTCACGCTGCTGCACGCATTTAGCAGCACCGAGGGCAATAACCCACGTGGTGGGTTTGTCCAGACCACCAACGGCGACTTCTACGGCGCAACATTCTACGGCGGGGCTACGAATAATGGCACGATCTTCAAGGTGACCCCACAGGGCACGCTGACGACGTTGTATAGCGTCAGCAGCCCGGCCGGTTCAACATTTTTGTGTGACGAAATCGGCTTCGAGTGCGGAACGCCGCTCGTCGAGGCGACCAACGGCAACCTCTACGGGGCAAGCCCTATAACTGGGGCCGCGGGCGATGGCACTATTTTTAAGATGACGCTCGGCGGAACGCTAACGACGCTTTATAACTTCTGTTCAGCAGGCGGTTCGTGTCCGGATGGCGCGGGGCCTACGGGACTAATCCTGGCAGCCGACGGCAGCTTCTACGGGACAAGCTATGGGACACCAAGCAGCGGCGGCGTCAATGGGACGGTTTTTAAGATCACGCCGGGCGGCACTCTGACGACCCTTTACAACTTCTGCCCGGCAGGCGGCTCCTGCCCGGACGGTAGGGGTCCCACCGCGCTGACGCAGGCCACCAACGGCGACTTCTACGGGACAACGTACTTTGGCGGGGCCACCAATAATGGCACCATCTTCAAGATCACCTCAAAGGCACGCTGACGACGCTATACAACTTCACCGCTGGTACGGATGGCGCCAACCCGCTGGCGGGGGTGATCCAGGCCGCCAATGGGAACTTCTATGGGACAACCACCAGCGGCGGCGAGAGCCACAATGGTTCGGTCTTCGAGATGACCCCAAAGGGCACGCTGACGACTCTATACAGCTTTTGCTCCCTAAGCGGCTGCGCGGACGGCTTTAACCCTTTCGTGGGGCTTGTTCAGGGCACCGATGGAAACCTTTACGGAACAACCCCGTACGGCGGAATCAGCAACCCTTCTTGCTATAACAGCTCATGTGGGACGGTCTTCAAAATCACGTCGCGCGGAGCTCTGACGACGCTCTACAGCTTCTGTCCCGAAGGTGGATCTTGCCCGGACGGCTTCGACCCCAACGTTCTCGTCCAGGGCACCGACGGGAGCTTCTACGGAGTAACCTGCTGTGGCGGGGATAGTATCCGAAGCGGCGGCACGATCTACAAGCTGTCTGTAGGCTTGGGCCCATTTGTGGAAACGCTGCCCACGTCCGGCAAGGTGGGAGCTGCGGTCAAAATTTTAGGGACCGATCTGACCGGTGCGACGAGCGTTACGTTTAACGGCACGGCGGCCGTTTTCAAAGTGAAGTCAGCTTCCGAAATCACGACTACCGTTCCAACCAGCGCGACCACTGGCACGCTCAAGGTTGTCACACCCGGCGGTACGCTTTCGAGCAACGTCCCATTCCGAGTGCCGTAGCGGCGCGCAGTTCTCTGCCGGGCCGATAACGTTTTCTGCTTGGCGTTGCAGAAACGAACGATTATGCAACGAATCCGCCACCAGTCGGATTTGCTGGGGTTTTTCCGTTGCAAAACGGTATTGCATTAGCTGTTCGATTGGCGATACCTTTGTGCAATGCTGATCGGCTACGCCAGAGTCTCCACCGACGACCAGGACACCGCCTCCCAGGTGGCGGCACTCAAAGCCGCCGGGTGCGAGCGGATGTATCGTGAGAAGGCTTCTGGCGGACGTTGGGACCGGCCCGAACTACTTCGGCTATTGGATCATCTCCGCAAGGGTGATGTCCTCGTGGTCTGGAAGCTCGACCGTCTCTCGCGTTCACTCCGCGATGTCCTGACGATCATGGAGCGGCTCGGGGAGGCCAAAGCCGGGTTTCGCAGCTTGACCGAGGCCATCGACACCACCACTGCGGCCGGCCGCATGATGATGCAGATGGTCGGGGCGTTCGCGGAATTCGAGCGGGCCATGCTCAAAGAGCGGACTAAGGCCGGGCTGGATGCTGCCCGGCAGGACGGGCGTATTGGCGGACGCCGGCCAAAGCTATCGCCTCAGCAGCAGGCCGAGATCAAGAAAATGGTTTCAAAGGGCGGCAAGACGGCTGCCGACGCCGCCCGGCTGTTCAAGATCCATCCCGCAACCGTCTCGCGGCTGTTGGCTCGGGCTTACGCCAAATAGCGTGCAAACTTCTACGCCAAATAATTTGCAAAGTGACACCGCATGCTGCCGCGCGAGGCGCTGCATCGTCGCATCGCCGATAAGGTCTGGATGGCGTTCATGCGGGGGGACTACGATGTCGCCGCTTTTCAGGCGATGAAAGCGGTTGAAGTCGCGGTGCGCGAGGCGGGCGGATTTTCGGAAGTTCTGCTTGGCACGAAGCTGATGCAAGCTGCCTTCGCTGCCGAGAAGGGACCCTTAACAGACATGAACGCTGAACCCGGCGAGAGAGTGGGCCGTCTCCAATTTTTCATGGGCGCAATCGCGTGTTACAAGAATCCCCACTCACACCGGGACGTAAACTTGGACGATCCGGCTGAGGCCGTTGAGATCATCCTTCTTGCCAACCACCTCCTGCGCATCGTGGACGCCCGCGCCAGAGCGAGGGGAGCAACGGCATGAGCGCCGCGTATTACAAGGCCGTGCGTCGGTTCCCGGGACGGTGCGAGAGGCGGGCTCTGTCCCTGACGCAACCGTAGCCCTTGCGCCGCCCTGGCGGCAGAGCGACAATCGAGGTATGGTCGTGACTGATCTAGTTGAATCGGTACCCTTGGCTAAGGACGCCCATGGCGTGTACCGTGTCGGCGGAACCCGCGTCACGCTGGACGTCGTGATCCGAGCCTTCAATCGGGGCGCCACGGCGGAAGAAATCGTGCAGGAGTTTCC
>Ga0302326_10006151_pt1 | contig 27006 bp, 24 predicted proteins | sample Palsa_T0_3_FD_202264 | JGI IMG/M metagenome (GOLD analysis project Ga0302326, IMG submission 202264) | Peat permafrost microbial communities from Stordalen Mire near Abisko, Sweden - Palsa_T0_3 | ecosystem: Environmental > Terrestrial > Soil > Palsa > Peat permafrost | place: Sweden: Abisko... | reverse complement strand
CGCGGACGTGATCCGAACGGCGAGGCCTTCAGCCACTCACTGGCCTGAGCATCGTGGCCGCCGAGCGCTGCGGCCTGCAGCGCCTCGAGCGTGGTGTGTTCCGCGCGCGCCGCCTCGCGCTGCGCGCGTGTCTGTTCGAGCGTGTGCTCGGCGGCAAGCTGCGCTGCGCGCAGCGACTGTACCTGCTCCTGCGCGGTCTCGAGGGCGGCGCTCTGCGCCTCGCTCTGCGCGCGGGCCTGTACCTCATCGCGCAGGTAGCGCGCCAGCTGCTCGGCGGCCTCCGCGGCGCTTAAGTTGCGGTGTTCCTCGGCGAGGCGTTGCTCCTGGGCAGTCAGCCGCTGCAGCTGCTGCTCGAGCTGCTCGATGCGGGCGCGCTCGACCTGGGCACTCTGGTCGGCGGCCCCGGCCGCCCGTGTGTGCTCTTCCCAGCGCTGCTGCCAGTGCTGCACGGCCTGCTCGCACGATTCGAACTCAGCTGCGGCGGCGCACTCGGCCTGCTGCGCGGCGGCGCGTCCGGGGTCGAGCCGCGCGAGCTCCGCGGTCAGGGTTGCGAGCATGGCCTGGTCGCGCTCGATATGCGCACTCAACTCGCTGAAGCTCGCCTGGGTCTGCGTCAGATCCGCCTGCTGGCGCGCGCGCAATTCGCGCGTGTGCTCGATCGACTGCTCGAGGCGCGAGATCTGCGCGCCAACTTCGTAGTAGCGGGCCTGCACGGCGGACAAGGTGTCAGTGTGGCTGCCCTGCACTAGGCGCTGCTTCTCGATCGCCGCCTCGGCGGCGCGCTGCCCGGCGAGCTCGCCCTGCATGGCCAGATCGCGCTCGCGCACGGTGGCATCGTGCACTTCCGCGCCGCTGTCCAGGGCCCGCAACTTCAGGGCCAGAAGCTGGGCGCTCAAGCGCCGCTCCTCTTCCTTCATCCCCTGGTAGCGCCGTGCGCTGGCTGCCTGGCGCTGCAGGTGCCGGATTTGCTTCTCCACCTCATCGCGCACGTCCTGCAGACGCTCGAGGTTCTCGCGCGTCTCGGCCATGCGCAGCTCGGTCTCCTTGCGCCGCTCCTTGTAGCGCGAGATGCCGGCTGCCTCCTCCACGAAGGCACGCATGTCCTCGCTCTTGGCGTCGATGACGCGCGTGATCATGCCCTGCTCGATGATGGCGTAGCTGCGCGAGCCGAGTCCGGTGCCGAGGAACAGGTTGGTGATGTCCTTGCGGCGGCAGCGCGTACCGTTGATGAAGTACGCCGAGGTGCCGTCGCGGCCGACCTGGCGGCGCAGCGACACCTCGTTGTAGGCGGCGTAGGCCCCACCGATCTTGCCGTCGGCATTGTCGAAGATCAGCTCCACGGAAGCGTTGCCGACCGGCTTGCGCGCCGCGGAGCCGTTGAAGACAACGTCCGTCATGTTGTCACCGCGCAGGGTCTTCGCGGACAGCTCGCCCATGACCCAGCGCACCGCGTCAATGACGTTCGACTTGCCGCAGCCATTCGGGCCTACGACACCGGTAAGATTGCTGGGGAAGGTGATCTGAGTCGGGTCGACGAAGGATTTAAAGCCGGCGAGCTTGATCTTGGTCAGCCGCATCTGATGATGTATCCGTCGCGCTCCGGCCCGGTCAGAGGATGCTGTAGTGTAGAGGAAGAGGAATATGTCGCAAGCGCCCGCAACGCAACTCGAGACCTTCGCTAATCCCGAACTCGAACGCGACTACACGATCCGCATGCAGATTCCGGAGTTCACCTGCCTGTGCCCGCGCACCGGGCAGCCGGACTTCGCCACCCTGAAACTCGAATACGTGCCGGATCGGCTGTGCGTGGAGCTGAAATCACTCAAGCTGTATGTCTGGTCGTTCCGCAATCGCGGCGCCTTTCACGAGGCGGTGACCAACGAGATCGCTGATCATCTCGATCAGGCCCTGCAGGCGCGTTTCCTGCGCCTCACCGCCCGCTTCAACGTGCGCGGCGGGATCTATACCACCGTTGTCGCCGAGCGACGACAGCGCAACTGGCGGCCGCAGCCACCGCTGACTCTGCCCTGAGATCCACGCGGACCTGAGCGCCGCGCGTACCCGCAGGGCGCCCCGGCCCATGAGTCCTGCCGCACTGCGGCGGCGCTGAACGCGCTGCGCAGCTGTGCTGCGAATGCCTGTACAGCCCCAAGTCGGCCGGTATAATCGCGCGTTCTTTACGAGGGGGATACCGCTTTGAGGAGCCATTGATGCCGGCCAAGAGACCTGCGCCGAAGTCCGCGAAGGGCAAGAAGCCGGCGAGCCGCTCTACGGTCAGAAAGACGGCCGCGCGCAAGCCCGAGGTGCGCGCCCGGACGGCGGCTGCGCATACGCGCAAGAGCGCGGCTGCGCCGCGCAAGCCCGCAGGCGCTGCCGCCGAGTCCGCGGCGGAGCTGAAGCGGCCGTTGCGCCCCGCTCCGGCGGCAGGATTGGCACCCCCTCCGCCTGCGGCGAGCGCGGCAAGCGCGCGCGCACCGGCCGTCAGCACCGAGAGTGACGACGCGGAAGGGGCAGAGCCGGGAAGCCTGCTGGCCGGTCCGCGCAACGTACAGCCGTACATCGTCAAGCGCGGCGAGCAGTACATGAGCAAGGAGCAGCTCGAGCACTTCCGCACCATTCTCAACAGCTGGAAGCGCGACCTGATGGTCGAGGTCGATCGCACCGTCTCGCACATGAAGGATGAGGCGGCCAACTTCCCGGATCCGAACGATCGGGCGACCCAGGAAGAGGAGTTCAGCCTGGAGCTGCGCACCCGCGATCGCGAACGCAAACTGATCCGCAAGATCGACGATGCGCTCAAGCGCATCGAAGATGGCTCCTACGGGTACTGCCTGGAGACCGGTGAGGAGATCGGCATCAAGCGACTCGAGGCGCGGCCGGTGGCGACGCTCAGCATCGAGGCGCAGGAGCGCCGCGAGCGGCGCGAACGCCAGTACGGCGACCGCGACGACCGTTATCGCTGAACGAGCGGCGTACGTCGGGCGCTTCGCGCCCTCTCCGACAGGATCTCTGCACCTTGGGTCGCTGGTAGCCGCGCTCGGCAGCTTTGCCGATGCCAGAAGCCGCCGCGGCCGCTGGCTCATCCGCATGGAGGATCTGGATCGCGCGCGCCTCGTGCCCGGCTGCGCCGAAGGCATGCTGCGCACGCTCGCGGACTTCGGCCTCACCTGGGACGGGCCGGTCGAGTACCAGAGCCAGCGTACCGCGCACTACGCACAGGCATTGCAGCAGCTCGCGGCAAGCGGCTTGACCTTCCAGTGCAGCTGCTCGCGCCGCGAGCGTGCGGATGAGGGCGGATACCCGGGCACGTGCCGGGCAGGCCCCAGGCGCCCGGGCCCGAGCGCGACACGCTTCCGCGTCCCCGACATCCCCTCATCGTTCGAGGACCGCGCGCAGGGGCGCTGCACCTACAGCCTGCGCGAGCGCGGCGACGTCATCATCCGCCGCCGGGACGGGGCTTACGCCTATCAGCTGGCGGTGGTCGTGGACGATGCCCTGCAGGACATCACCGATGTGGTACGGGGTGCGGACCTGCTGGACAGCACCCCCTGGCAACTCACCCTGCAACAGGCGCTCGGGCTTCCCACGCCGGCCTACCTGCACCTGCCGCTGGTCACCGAGCCAGACGGTGAAAAGCTTTCAAAATCAATGCGATCTGTGGCAGCCGACCCGAGTCATGGGGGCCAGCAGCTGCATGAGGCGCTGAGCTTACTTCGGCAGCAGCCCCCGGCAGCCCTCGCGCATGAGCCGGCGCGGACGGTATTGGAGTGGGCCTGCGCACACTGGCGGCCGGAACAGTTCCAACGTGTCAGGCAGGTGAGCGCGGGGGTAACAGCCGGCGGCGGCGGTTTGAGTTCGCGGTGTTGATGTTGATGTAATTGGAATAAGGTATAAGGTGAGGGCATAGGCGCTATGGAAGGTGCATAACCATAGTGAGGACGTGTGAATGAGCGAACCGCGCACAATTAAGAAGTATCCGAACAGGCGGTTGTACGACACGGTTGAGAGTCGCTATATCACCCTGGCCGATATCCGCCGCCTGGTGATCGAGCGCATCGACTTCGTGGTCATCGACAAGAAGTCTCAGGGGGACATCACGCGGGCTATCCTGCTGCAGGTAATCGCCGAGCAGGAGCACAGCGATGAACCGCTCATGAGCCGCGATTTTCTATCGCAGGTGATCCGTTCCTACGGCACCGGCGTACGCAGCGTCATGGGCAACTACCTCGAGCAGAGCCTGAAGCTGTTCCCCGGCCAGAGCGCGATCCGCGGCCCACAGGGCTGAGACCGCGCGCCAGGGGCGATAGGGCGGGTGCGCCTTGGCGGGCGAGCCGGCGGCTTGCCGCGTTTGTGCGCGCGGCTGCGCGCGGTTGCCTGAGAGGGGTGCCGCTTCAGCCTTCGACGTCGCGCATCGACAGGCGGATACGCCCCTGCCGATCCACCTCGAGCACCTTCACGCGAATCACATCCCCCTCCTTCAGCTTGTCGCTGACGCGCTCAACACGCTCGTTGGAGATCTGCGAGATGTGCACCAGGCCATCGCGCCCGGGAAGAATGGTGACGAACGCGCCAAAGTCCATCAGGCGCGCGACCTTACCCTCGTAGATGCGTCCGACCTCGACGTCGGCGGTGATGAGCTCGATGCGCCGCAGCGCCTCGCGCCCGGCCGCCCCGCTCACGGAGGCGATCTTCACCGTGCCATCGCTCTCGATGTCGATGGTGGTGCCGGTCTCCTCGGTGATCTGCCGGATGACCGCCCCACCCTTGCCGATGACGTCACGGATCTTCTCCGGGTCGATCTTGAGGGTGATGATCGAGGGCGCCCACTCGGACATCTTCTCGCGCGGCTCGCGAATGACCCGGTTCATCTCCTCGAGGATGTGCAGCCGCCCGGCGCGCGCCTGCTCGAGCGCCATGCGCATGATCTCGGGCGTGACGCCCTCGACCTTGATATCCATCTGCAGCGCGGTGATGCCGTCCTTGGTGCCGGCGACCTTAAAGTCCATGTCCCCGAGGTGATCCTCGTCCCCGAGGATGTCGGTCAGCACCTTGTAACGACCGCCCTCGAGCACCAGGCCCATGGCAACCCCTGCCACCGGCGCCTTGATCGGCACGCCCGCGTCCATGAGCGCGAGCGAGGTGCCGCAGACGCTCGCCATCGAGCTTGAGCCGTTGGATTCCAGGATTTCGGACACCACGCGGATGACATACGGGAAGGTGGCCATGTCCGGCATCACGGCATTCACGCCGCGACGCGCCAGATTTCCGTGCCCGATCTCGCGGCGCTTGGGCGAGCCCATCATGCCGGTCTCCCCGACCGAGAAGGGCGGGAAGTTGTAGTGCAGCATGAACGGCTCGCGCCGCTCGCCCTCGAGCGCATCGATGATCTGTGCATCGCGCGTGGTGCCAAGGGTGGTCACCACCAGCGCCTGGGTCTCACCGCGGGTGAAGAGCGCCGAGCCGTGTGTGCGCGGCAACACGCCGACCTTGACGGTTATCGGGCGCACGGTGCTCGTATCGCGGCCGTCGATGCGCGGCTCCCCGTTCAAGATGCGCTGACGCACGATGTTGCTTTCGAGCTTGAACAGCGCGCTCTCGACGGCCTCCGCCGTCCACTTGGGCGTATCGCCCCCGGTGAGCGTGGTGAGCAATTGAGCCTTGATCTCCGCAAGGCGCGCGTGGCGCTGCATCTTCTCGGTGAGACTGTAGGCCTGCGCCAGCGCGGCCTGTGCGTGGAGCGAGACGGCGCTGACGAGCTCGGCGTTCTCGGCGGCGGGCTGCCAGTTCCAGCGCGGCTTGCCCGCCTCGGCCACGAGCTCGCGGATGGCGCGGATCGCAACCTGCATCTGCTCGTGGCCGAACACCACCGAGCCGAGCATGACCTCTTCGGAGAGCCCCTTGGCCTCCGACTCCACCATCAGCACGGCCTGCTCGGTGCCGGCGACCACCAGGTGCAGCTGCGACTGCTTGAGCTCCTCGGCGGTGGGATTGAGCAGATAGCGGCCATCCTTCCATCCCACGCGCGCGGCTGCGATCGGCCCGTTGAACGGGATACCCGAAAGCGCGACCGCCGCGGAGGCGCCGATGAGCGCGGGAATGTCGGCATCGATGTCAGGATCCATCGACAGCACGGTGGCGACCACCTGCACGTCGTTGTAGAAGCCATCCGGGAAGAGCGGCCGCAGGGGGCGATCGATCAGACGTGAGGTGAGTGTCTCCTTCTCGGTAGGCCGTCCCTCGCGCTTGAAGAACCCGCCGGGGATGCGCCCGGCAGCATAGGTCTTCTCAATGTAGTTCACCGTTAGGGGGAAGAAGTCCCGCCCGGGTGCGGCGGTCTGCTTGGCGCACGCGGTGACCAGCACCACGGTTTCGCCCATGCACACGCGTACCGCGCCTTCGGCCTGGCGGGCGACCTCGCCGGTCTCGATGGTTACCGAACGTGCTCCATAAGAAAATGACTTGCTGACGACGCTCACGGGCAATCCTCAAAAGTGAATCAGACAAAAAAGTGAATCAGGCAAAAAAACGCAAAGGCCGCGCGCTTCGGCGGCGGCCTTCGGTATCAGCGGCGAAGTCCCAAGCGCTCGACGAGCTCCTGGTACTTCTGCGGTTGAGTGTCCTTCAGGTAATCGAGGAGCTTGCGGCGCTGGTTCACGAGCTTCACCAGACCGCGGCGCGAAGAGTGATCGCGCTTGTGCGCGGTGAAATGCTCCCCGAGACCGCTGATGCGCTCGGAGAGCAGCGCGACCTGTACCTCCGGAGAGCCGGTGTCGGCCGGGCCGCGGCGGAACTGTGCGAGGATCCCGCCCTTTTTCTCGCTGGTTAAAGCCATTACGTGATAGTCCTAACTGCTTGTCTTAAGAGCCTTTTTGGTAAGCCGCACATTCTATACGCCGTACGCGCCTCACGACAAGCCGCCGACGCTTGCAGCCACGCGCGCCGCGGGACTAGGATGAATGCGAGGTGAGTCCCATGCTCAAGAAACTCGTTCCTGGCGCCACGCTGCTGCTGCTCGCCGCTTGCGCGAACACCCCGCCCCCGCCGCAAAGCGCTGCAGCCCAGGTCACACCCCCCACCGGTTGCGTGTCGGACACCGCCACGCGGCTGCCCGTGCGACCGGGTGATTGCGCCGGAGTCGGCAGCACGTACAGCAAGCAGCAGATGGACAACACCGGCCAGCCCTACGTGGGCGATGCGCTGCGCATGCTCGACCCCTCGGTCAGCGTTCACGGCGGTCCGTAGCTCATTCACGGTGCTTCGTGGCCAGGCGGGCTGAGTGCCGCCGGCCAGTTGAAGAGCCGGCGCGGTCGCACAGCGCCATGGCCATCCGCATCGCCGATGCCGAGGAAGCGCCCGGCTTGATCATAGAGTCGCACGCGCGAGGGGCCACCGTCGCCGCCCCAGGCGATTGATTGTCCCTGCAGCACGCGCCGCGCCTGCGCTGCTGCGAGGCGTACCGCGGGCAGCCCCTGGAGCGGCCAGTCAGCCGGCAGCAGCTGCGGCTGCGTGCCCTGCGCGGCGAGCGCACCGAGGCTCTCCAGCGTGTGCATCGGCTCGCTCTGGAAGGGCTCAACATACAGCCGCCGCAGGGCGCTCACATGTCCTAACGTGCCCACTGCAGCGGCGATGTCCTGCGCCAGCACGCGCACGTAGGTGCCCTTGGAGCACAGCACCTCGAGCGTCAGACTCGTCCCGCTGAGGGAGCTCAGCCGCAGCTGCGAGAGCTCGATGGTGCGCGGGGCGCGCTCGACACTCACGCCGGCGCGCGCCAGACGATAGAGCGGTTGTCCGGCATGTTTCAGGGCCGAGTACATCGGCGGCACCTGCTCGCTCACGCCCACGAAACCCTCCAGCACCGCTTCCACCGCGGCGGGCTCGAGTGCGGGCACCTGGGCGACTGCGCTCACCTCTCCTTCCGCATCCCCGGTCGTGGTGCTGTTGCCGAGCTCGATAGTGAAGCGGTAGCACTTGCGCCCCCCGACAATCTCGCCGGCGACCTTCGTGGCCTCCCCCAGGCAGATCGGCAGCATGCCGGTGGCGAGGGGGTCGAGGCTGCCGACGTGTCCGGCCTTGATACGCAGAAACAGCGTACGCACCCGCTGCAGCACCGCGTTCGAGGACAGGCCGCGCGGCTTGTCGAGCAGCAGGATGCCGCCTTGCATGGGCAACGCGTCAGGGCCGACGCGGAGGGCCGGAGTCGGGCTCGGTGTCCGGCTGCTCGGCAGCCGTGGCCGCATCGGATGCGACCGCGCTATCGATCAGACGCGTGAGGCGCGCTGCGCCCTCGGCGCTGTCGTCGAACACGAACTGCAGGCGCGGACAGTGGCGCAGCCCGAGCCGTCGCCCGAGCTCCCCGCGCAGAAAACCGGCGGCGTGCGCAAGACCCAGCGCCACCTGCTCGGGCGGGTTGAGCGAGGCGAACGGGGTGAAGAACACGCGCGCGCTGGACTTGTCCGCGGCAACGCTCACCCCGGTGATGGTGACGTTGCCGACCCGCGGATCCTTCACCTCGCGCGCGATCAGCGCGGCGAGCACGCGCTGGATCTCCGACTCGATGCGTTGGGTGCGCGCCTGCGTCATTACTGCAGCGTTCTCGCCACCTCGACGCGCGCGAAGCACTCGATCTGGTCGTTGACGCGCACGTCCTGGTAGTTCTTAACGCCGATGCCGCACTCGGTGCCGGCACGCACCTCGTTCACGTCGTCCTTGAAGCGGCGCAGCGACTCCAGTGCGCCTTCGAATATCACCACGTTGTCGCGCAGCACGCGGATCGGGTTGTTGCGTCGCACGACCCCCTCGGTGACCAGACACCCCGCCACCACGCCGAACTTGCTGGAGCGGAACACCTCGCGCACCTGCGCGATGCCCACGATCTGCTCCTTGATCTCCGGCTGCAGCATGCCGGACATCATCTGTTTCACATCGTCGATGGCCTCGTAGATGATGCTGTAGTAGCGCACCTCGACACCGGTCTCCTTGACCGCATCGCGCGCGCCCGCATCGGCACGCACGTTGAAGCCGATGATGAGTGCACGCGAGGCAGCCGCGAGCTGCACGTCGGACACGGTGATGCCGCCCAGTCCGCTCGCGATCACTTTCACCTGCACCTCCTCGGTGGACAGCTTGCCGAGCGCCTCGCGCAGCGCCTCGGCGCTGCCCTGCACGTCCGCCTTGATGAGCACCGAGACGACGCCCGCCTTATCCTCGCCCATCTGCGAGAACACGTCCTCGGGGCGCGTGCTCTGACGGGCCAGCTTCACGTCGCGGAACTTGCCCTGGCGGTACAGCGCCACTTCGCGCGCCTTGCGCTCGCTCTCGACCGCGAGGAACTCATCGCCCGCGTTGGGCGCGGCCGACAATCCGAGCACCACCACCGGCATGGACGGCGGGGCCTCCTGCACGGGCTTGCCGTTCTCGTCGAACATGGCGCGCACGCGGCCGAACTCCGAGCCGGCAATGATCGGGTCCCCCATGTTCAGCGTGCCGCGCTTGACCAGCACGGTCGCCACCGCGCCGCGGCCCTTCTCGATGCTCGACTCGATCACGACGCCCGAGGCGAGCCCGGTGCGCGGCGCGCGCAGCTCCAGCACCTCCGCCTGCAGCAGGATCGCCTCCAGCAGCTGATCGATCCCCTGCCCGGTGCGCGCCGAGACGGGCACGAAAATCGCATCCCCGCCCCACTCCTCGGAGATCACTTCCTGCTTGGACAGCTCGGTGCGCACGCGCTCAGCGTCCGCATCGCTCTTGTCGATCTTGTTGACCGCCACGACGATCGGCACCGCAGCCGCGCGCGCGTGCTGGATGGCCTCGATCGTCTGCGGCATGACTCCGTCATCGGCGGCCACCACCAGCACCACGACGTCGGTCGCCTTCGCCCCGCGCGCGCGCATGGCGGTAAAGGCCGCGTGGCCGGGGGTGTCGAGGAAGGTGATGACGCCCTTGGGCGTCTCGACGTGGTAGGCGCCGATATGCTGGGTGATGCCGCCGGCTTCGCCCGCGGCCACCTTGGTGCGGCGGATGTAGTCGAGGAGCGAGGTCTTGCCGTGGTCGACGTGGCCCATGACGGTGACCACCGGGGGGCGCGGCTCGAGCTGCATCTCCGCCTGCGCGCCCTGCAGGTCCGCCTCGATCTGGTTTTCCTTGAGGATCTTGGGCGTGTGGCCCATCTCCTCGACCACCAGCACCGCGGTGTCCTGGTCGATCGGCTGGTTGATCGTGGCCATCACGCCCATGTTCATGAGCACCTTGATGACCTCGTTCGCCTTGACCGCCATCTTCTGCGCGAGCTCCGCTACCGTGACGGTCTCACCGATGCCGACCGCGCGCACCACCGGCGCGGTGGGCATCTCGAAGCCGTGCTTGCCGTCGGCGGCAGCTGGAACCATGCGCGTCTTGGCGCGGCGCTTTTTCTTGTAGCGCGAGCTCACATCGCCCGTGACGTGCAGCTCCTGGCGCCCGTAGCGGGTCTGCTGCTTGTCATCAACCACAGGCACGGGGACGGGCACGACTACAGGTGCCACGCGCTCGCCGGCGCGGCGATCGTGCTCCTCGCGCTCGCGCGTACGGCGCGCCTCATCGTCGCGGCTGCGTTGCTCGGCCACGCGGCGCGCATCTTCCTGGGCGCGCCGGCGGGCCTCTTCCTCCTCGACGCGGCGGCGGTTCTCGGCCTCGAGCCGCTCGCGCTCGCGCCGCTCCGCCTCGGCGCGCTCGCTTTCCGCGCGCGCAGCCTCCTCGGCCTCCTTGCGGCGATGATCGATCTCGTCCTGCTGTACGCGCGCCTGCTCCTGCAGCACGTCGCGCTTGATGTAGGTGCGCTTGCGGCGTACCTCGACGTTCACCGTGCGCGCGCGTCCCTGATTGCTCGCAAGCTTCAGCTCGCTTTGCGTCTTGCGCTTGAGGGTGATCTTGCGCGGCGCACCGTCCCCGTCCGCCTCGCTCCCGTGGCTGCGACGCAGGTGCGTGAGAAGCTCCAGCTTCGCATCATCGCTGATGCGCGCGTCGGGGCCGGACACCTTGATGCCCGCCTGGTCGAGCTGCACCAGCAGCCGGTCCACCGGCACCTTAAGGACTTCCGCAAACTGGGAAACCGTCACTTCGGCCATAGGTTTAACCTGCCTCGAACCACGGAGCACGCGCGGTCATGATGAGCTTCGCGGCCTTCTCGGCGGCCAGGCCCTCGATGTCGGCGAGCTCGTCCACCGACTGTTCGGCCAGATCCTCGCGCGTGCGCACCCCGCGCCGCGCGAGGGTGAGCGCCAGATCCGGGCTCATGCCCTCGAGCAGCAGCAGGTCATCGGCGGGCATCGACTGATCGAGCGTCTCCTCGCTCGCGATCGCCTGCGTCAGCAGCACATCGCGCGCGCGGTTGCGCAGCTCCTTGACGATCGCTTCGTCGAACTCCTCGATCGCCGCAAGCTCGGCCTGCGGCACGTACGCGATCTCCTCGATGGTGGAGAAGCCCTCCTGCGCCAGGATCGTGGCCACGTCCTCATCGACGTCGAGCTGTTTCATGAAGTTCTGCACCAGCTCCTTCGCCTCGGTCTCGCTCTTGGCCTCCGCGTCCGACTCGGTCATGACGTTCAGGTCCCAGCCGGTCAACTGGCTGGCGAGGCGGATGTTCTGGCCGCCGCGGCCGATCGCCTGCGACAGCTTCTCCTCGGAGACCGCAATGTCCATGCTGTGCGAGTCCTCGTCCACCACGATCGACATGACCTCCGCGGGCGACATGGCATTGATGACGAACTGCGCCGGGTTGTCCACGTACGGGATGATGTCGACGCGCTCGCCGGCGATCTCGTTGGAGACCGCCTGCACGCGCGAGCCGCGCATCCCGACGCAGGCCCCGACGGGGTCGATGCGTGGATCGTTGCTGCGTACGGCAATCTTGGCGCGCACGCCCGGATCACGCGCAGCGCCCAGGATCTGGATCAGGCCCTGGCCGACCTCGGGCACCTCGAGCTTGAAGAGCTCGATCAGGAACTCAGGGGCGGTGCGCGTGAGGAACAGCTGCGGGCCGCGCGGCTCGGAACGCACTTCCTTGAGGAACGCCTTGATGCGGTCCTGGGGCTTGGCCTGCTCGCGCGGAATCATGTCGGTGCGCGGCACGAACCCTTCGGCGTTGCTGCCGAGGTCGATGTAGATGCCGTTGCGATCCACACGCTTAACGACTCCGCCGACCAGTGTGCCGACCCGCTCGCGGTAGGCATCCACCACCTGGGCGCGCTCGGCCTCGCGCACCTTCTGCACGATGACCTGCTTGGCCTGCTGGGCGGCGATGCGGCCGAAGGCGACCGACTCGACCGGCTGCTCGACGAAGCCGCCGACCTCGGCCTTCGGGTCGAGCTCGAGGGCATCCTCGAGCCGCAGCTCGCGCTCGGGGACCTCCAGCTCCTTGGAATCGTCAGCGAACACCTTCCAGCGGCGGAAGCTCTCATAGTCACCGCTCTTGCGGTCGATGGCGACGCGCGCATCCCACTCCTCGCCGTGCTTTTTGCGCGTCGCGGAGGCCAGTGCGGCTTCGAGCGCCTCGAAGATCACTTCCTTGTCGACGCCTTTCTCGTTGGAGACGGCATCGACCACCATCAGGATTTCTTTGTTCACTGTCGTCCTACCTCGCTAACCCATGAGCGGCGCCCTAAGAGGCCAAGCGCGCCTTGCCGATCTCGCTGAACGCCAGGGCGACCTGCTCCTGCTCGACCTCGAGCGCGATGCCGCCATCCTCGACCCTCAGGAGCTTGCCGGTGTAGCGGCGGCGCCCGTCCGCGCGCGGCTCCTTCAGTTCCACGTACACCCGCGAGCCCACGAAGCGCCCGAAATGTGCCGGGGTGCGCAGCACCCGGTCGAAGCCCGGCGAGGACACCTCCAGCGTGTAGGGGCACGCAATCGGATTCTCGATGTCGAGCAGGGCCGACACCTCGCGGCTGACGCGCGCGCAATCATCGAGCTTCACCGGCACTGGCGCGTCCAGAAACACCCGCACCACCGCATGCGAGCGGCCGCCGTTGTACTCGAGCTCCACCAGCTCAAATCCCAGCCGCCCGAGCAACGGTTCGATGAGGGCGATCAGCCGCTCTCGCAAGACCCCTGTCACGCTCGCCAAACCCCTGGCGCACCAAGCGCCCCGCCAAACAAAAATGGGCCTTAAGGCCCACCCAAAAAACAAAAGCCCCGCGGGGGGCTTTCCATTCGTGCTCCTCGGGCGTGCCGCGGGTCGCGCTTATCCGACCCGGGTCGGCACCAGCCTCCCGTCCCCGCGCAGGCTGCGTAAGCTCGCGGGGGCGCGCATTCTACCGGAACTTGCATGCCGTTGGGAACTGAATCGCCACCTCCTGCGCACTGGACCTGTATAGACAACATTACCCGGCGGTGCCACCATTGCACTTGCGGCCGCCTGGGCCAGCGCAGCTTTCAGAAGGGCATTTCGTGTCATTACAGCAGGCCGCCGCCCGCTACCTGCAGGTGAAAGCCTTCATTCTCGAGCAGATCGCCGGAGGCGCCCTGCGCGCAGGCGAGCGCGTGCCCTCCGAGAACGAGCTGACGCGCCGGCTCACGATCTCGCGCATGACCGCCAACCGCGCGCTGTGCGAGCTGGCCGCCGAGGGTGTGCTGGTGAGGATCGCAGGGGTCGGCACCTTCGTCGGCGAGCAGCGCGTACACGCCCACCCGCTCGAGGTGCGCAACATTGCCGACGAGATCCGCGCCCGCGGCCATGAGTACAAGGCGAAGGTCGTGGCGCTCGATTCGGTGAGCGCCACGCGCGAGCTTGCCGAGCGCTGCGGCGTGAAGCCCGGGGCGCCGCTCGATTACTCGCTCCTCACCCACTTCGAGGACGGCACGCCGCTGCAGGTCGAGGAGCGCTACGTCAATCCGCAGGTCGCCCCCGGATACCTGCGCAACGACTTCTCGCGCGTCACGCCCCATGAGTTCCTGATACGCGTCGCGCCGCTCCAGCGCGCCGAGCACATAGTGCGGGCGCTGCTTCCCGAGCGGCGCATCCGGCGGCTGCTGAAGCTCGCCCCGCGCGAGGCGTGCCTGCTCATCCTGCGGCGCACGTTCTCCAACGGGCGCATCGCCAGCATCGCCGACCTCTATCATCCGGGCTCGCGCTACGAGCTCGCCGCCACCGTCAACCGAGGTAACCCATGACCGCCCCATCCGCCCGCCTGCCGCTGCGAGCCCCGCGCGGCACATCCTTGAGCTGTCGCAGCTGGCTCACCGAGGCGCCGTTGCGCATGCTGATGAACAACCTCGACCCCGAGGTCGCCGAGCGCCCCGGGGAGCTGGTGGTGTACGGCGGGATCGGCAAGGCGGCGCGCAACTGGCAATGCTATGAGCAGATCGTGAACGCGCTGCGCGCGCTGAAGGACGACGAGTCGCTCCTCATCCAGTCCGGCAAGCCCGTGGGCGTGTTCCGCACCCACACCGACGCCCCGCGCGTGTTGATTGCCAACTCCAATCTGGTGGCGCGCTGGGCCAACTGGGATCACTTCAACGCCCTGGATAAGAAGGGCCTGATGATGTTCGGCCAGATGACCGCCGGCTCCTGGATCTACATCGGCAGCCAGGGCATCGTGCAGGGCACGTACGAGACGTTCGTGGAAATGGGCCGCCAGCACTTTGGAGGCAGCCTCGCCGGCCGGTGGATCCTCACGGCTGGCCTTGGGGGGATGGGCGGTGCGCAGCCGCTCGCGGCCACCATGGCGGGCGCCTCGATGCTCGCGATCGAGTGTCGCCCGGAGCGCATCGCCAAGCGCCTCGCGACCGGCTATCTCGACCTCGAGGCCAAAACACTCGATGAGGCGCTCGAGCTCATCGAGCGCGCCCGCCGCGCAGGCGATGCACGCTCGGTCGGACTGCTCGGCAACGCCTGCGAGGTACTGCCGGAGCTGCTCCGGCGTGGCGTGCGTCCGGATGCGCTCACCGATCAGACCTCCGCCCACGATCCGGTCAACGGCTATCTGCCCGCAGGCTGGAGTCTTGAGAAATGGGACCGGCTGCGCGCGCAAGCCCCCGCAGAGGTCGCGCGCGAGGCACGCGCCTCGATGGCACGTCACGTCGAGGCGATGCTCGCCTTCCAGAAGCTCGGGGTTACGGTATTCGACTACGGCAACAACCTGCGCCAGGTGGCTCTCGATGAGGGTGTCAAGGACGCGTTCGCATTCCCGGGCTTCGTGCCGGCCTATGTGCGGCCGCTGTTCTGCCGCGGACTCGGCCCGTTTCGCTGGGTGGCGCTCTCGGGGGATCCGCAGGACATCTACCGGACCGACGCCAAGGTGCGCGAGCTCCTGCCCGAGGATACGCACCTGCACCACTGGCTCGACATGGCGCGCGAGCGCATCCATTTCCAGGGACTGCCGGCGCGCATCTGCTGGGTGGGCCTCGGGGACCGTCATCGGCTGGGGCTTGCGTTCAACGACATGGTGGCGCGCGGGGAGCTGCAGGCGCCGATCGTCATCGGCCGCGACCATCTGGACTCCGGTTCGGTCGCCAGCCCGAACCGCGAAACCGAGGCCATGCGCGATGGCTCGGATGCGGTGGCGGACTGGCCGCTGCTGAACGCGCTGCTCAACACCGCCAGCGGCGCCACCTGGGTGTCGATCCATCACGGCGGCGGGGTTGGCATGGGCTACTCGCAGCACGCCGGCACGGTCATCGTGTGTGACGGCACACCGGCGGCGGCGCGGCGCATCGAGCGGGTGCTGTGGAACGACCCGGCGAGCGGCGTGATGCGCCATGCGGATGCCGGCTACGAGAGTGCCATCGAGTGCGCGCGTGCGCAGGGGCTCAATCTGCCCTTCCTCGCCGCTGGCAATTAAGGGGCGCGGCTGCCGTGGCAGAGGCTCTGAAGCTCTGGCGCAATGCGCAACTGGCCACCTGCGATGCGGCAGCACGGCGCATCGCGCGCGGCGCGCTCCTCACCCGTGGCGGGCGCATCGAGTGGGTGGGCGAGGAGGCAGCGCTCCCGCCTGCCACCCCCGATGAGGTGCATGATCTTGCCGGTGCCTGGGTGACCCCGGCGCTCATCGACTGCCACACACATCTGGTGTTCGCCGCTACGCGCGCGGAGGAATACGCCGAGCGGCTACGCGGGGTCTCCTACGAGGACATCGCGCGCCGCGGCGGGGGCATTCTCGCGAGCGTGCGCGCGGTGCGCGAGGCGAGCGAGCCGCAACTGTTCGATGAAAGCGCTGCGCGCCTCGCGGCGCTGTGCGCCGAGGGCGTGACCACGATCGAGATCAAGTCCGGCTACGGACTCACGCTGCAAGATGAGGCGAAGATGCTGCGCGTGGCGCGCCAGCTCGGGCGCGCCTTCCCGGTGACGGTGCGCACGACGCTGCTTGCCGCGCACACGCTGCCGCCGGAGTACCGCGGGCGCGCGGATGACTATATCGACACCATTGCCGGGCACTGGCTGCCGGCGCTGCTCGCGGAAGGCTTGGTGGATGCGGTCGATGTGTTCTGCGAGCGCATCGCCTTCACGGTCGCCCAGGCCGAACGGCTGTTCCTCGCAGCGCGCGCCCTCGGAGTACCGCTGAAGATGCACGCCGAACAACTGAGCAACCAGGGCGGCACGCTGATGGCCACCCGCATGCAGGCGCTCTCCTGCGACCATCTCGAGTACGCCGGCGAGGCAGAAGCCCGCGCGCTCGCCGCGAGCGGCACCGCGGCCGTGCTGCTGCCGGTGGCGTTCTACTGTCTGGCCGCCCCCAAGCTGCCGCCGGTGGCGGCGCTGCGGGCATCAGGGGCGGCGATCGCGATTGCGAGCGATTGCAATCCGGGCTCGGCGCCTGTGACCTCGCTCCTGACCGCCATGAGCATGGCGACCCGGCTGTTCGCGCTCACGACCGAGGAGGCGCTGCTGGGGGTGACGCGCCAGGCGGCACGCGCGCTGGGGCTCGCCGATGAGCGCGGCACGCTCGCTGCGGGCCAGGCGGCCGACTTCGTGGTATGGACCGTACGCTCGCCCGATGAGCTCGGGTACTGGATTGGCTTCAACCCGCGGCGCACCGTGGTGCGCGCAGGAGAGGTGTTGCGATGGCCGCATCCGACTCACTGATACTCGGCTCACGGCCGCTGCGCCTCGCCGAGTTGCGACGCATATATGCCGGCCCCGTCACCGTAAGCATCGATCCTGCGGCGATGCGCGCGGTGCGCGATGCGCATTCCGTGGCGGTGCGCCTGGCTGCGGGCGAGACGGCCGTGTACGGCATCAACACCGGTTTTGGACTGCTCGCCCAGACACGCATCGCACCGGCCCAGCGCGCGTTGCTGCAGCGCAATATCATCCTCTCGCACGCCGCCGGCGTGGGTGCGCTGCTCGATGATGCGGTCGTGCGGCTCACGCTGGTGCTGAAGCTCGCCAGCCTGTTGCAGGGATTCTCCGGCGTGAGCCCGGAGCTGGTGCGCTTTCTCGAGCGGCTGATCAACGGCGGGCTCCTGCCCTGCGTGCCCGCACAGGGGTCCGTGGGCGCCTCGGGCGACCTCGCCCCGCTGGCGCACCTGTCGCTGTGCGTCCTCGGCCTCGGCAGCATTCGCCGTCAGGGCGAGGTGCTCCCCTCGGAGGAGGCGCTCGCCCAGCAGGGCCTCACGCCGCTCGTGCTCGGCCCGAAAGAGGGACTGGCGTTGCTGAACGGCACCCAGGTCTCCACCGCGCTCGCGCTCGCCGGGCTCTTCGAGCTCGAAGCCGTGTTCGCCGGAGCCGTGGTGAGCGGGGCGATGTCGCTCGATGCGCTTCAGGGAAGCGATGCCCCGTTCGATCCGCGCATCCACCACCTGCGCGGGCACGACGGCCAGGCGCGCGTCGCGCAGGCGTACCGCGAGCTGCTCGCCGGCAGCGAGATCCGCGAATCGCATCGCAGCTGCACGCGCGTGCAGGATCCTTATTCGCTGCGCTGCCAGCCACAGGTCATGGGAGCGTGCCTGGACCTGATGACACAGCAGGCGGCAACACTCACCACCGAGGCCAACGCGGTCACCGATAACCCGCTCATTTTTCCCGAGAGCAGCGAGGTGCTCTCGGGCGGAAACTTTCACGCCGAGCCGGTCGCCTTCGCCGCCGACATCCTGGCGCTCGCCTGCGCCGAGATCGGCTCGATGGCCGAGCGGCGCATCGCGCTGCTGGTGGATCCGAAGATGAGCGGACTGCCTGCCTTCCTCACTCCCGACAGCGGCGTGAACTCCGGCTTCATGATCGCGCAGGTGACGGCAGCGGCCCTGGTCGCCGAGAACCGCATGCTGTGCCACCCCGCGAGCGTGGACAGCATCCCGACCTCCGCGAACCAGGAGGACCATGTGAGCATGGCGACCCACGGGGCGCGGCGGCTGCTCACCATGACGGCGAACGCGGCGAACATCGTGGCCATCGAGTTTCTGGCGGCCTGTCAGGGGATCGATCTGCGCGCCCCGCTCAAGACCTCCCCCTCGCTGCAGGGGGCACACAGCGAGCTGCGCTTGAAAGTGCCCTTTGCCGCCACTGACCGGCTCCTCGCGCCGGACATCGAGGCGGCCGCAGGCACCGTACGCCACCCCCAGGTGCTGTCCCTGGCGAGCCCGCTCTTACCCAGCTTCCGCTGATCCCCATCGCTCTGATTCGTGCGAGAGGCCTGCGGCAGGACGTTCCGGCAGCCTGCGTATTCTCGATATTCTGGCAACAGTTGCGGTTCTGTGGGTATTATGACAGGACCCGCATTGTTGCGATGACGCAACAATCTCGCCCAGTGTGAAATGGAGGTAGGTGTGATGAGGCGTTTTCTCTTCGGCTTATTGATCGCATGTGTCCCGCTGCTGACGTACGGCGGAGACGAGGTCGGTCACTGGTACCTCGACCCGTACGTGGGAGGCATGACCCCCGACAACGGCTGGCAGGTCAAGGAGGGCGCTAACCTCGACTTCGGTCTGGCCATCGGCAACAACCTCTCCGACGCGTTTAGCCTCGAGCTGAACGTGAATGGCGCGCGCCCCGACTACCGGGTCGGTTCCGGGCATCTGGGCATGGCCGCCGCCTCCCTCGACCTGCTGCGCGTGTGGAATCGCGCGGGCGTCTTTGCGCCGTACGTCGAGTTCGGCGCGGGAGCCCTGCAGCTGCAACCCTCCGGTGGCAACAGCAACCACACCGGGTTCATGGCGCAGGCAGGAATCGGGGCGTTCATCAAGCTGTGGGAGAACTCCGACGCCTCACGCAGCCTCATGCTGCGTCCGGATCTCGTGGCGCGCGGGGATCGCTTGGGACAGACCGATAGCAAGACCGACTATCTCTATACGCTCGGTCTGGTCTTCACCTTCGGCCCCGGCACGCCCCCGCCCCCGCCCCCGGCGGTTGCACCGCCGCCACCCCCGCCACCGCCTCCCCCACCGCCGCCGCCGGTGCAAAAGACCCTGTGCCCGACTGGTGAGGTAGCCGGCCCCGGAGTGGCCGTTGATGCCAATGGCTGCCCGCTGAAAGGCGACGTGGTGCTCGAGGGCGTGAACTTCCAGTTCAACTCGGCCGAGCTAACCGGCGACTCCAAGCCGATCCTCGACGATGTGGCCAAGGGCTTGCGCGAGCATCCGCGGCTGACGGTCGAAGTGCAGGGCCATACGGACAGCATCGGATCCGCGACGTACAACCTTGCCCTCTCGGAGCGGCGTGCCGAGTCAGTGCGTGCGTATCTGGTGAGCCAGGGTGTCTCGGCGAGCCGGCTGAGCGCCAAGGGCTACGGGCTGACGCAGCCGATCGCGAGCAACAAGACCGCCGCGGGACGCCAGGCGAATCGGCGCGTGGTCATGCACGTGATCGACAATCCGGGCGATGTGACCATCCACAAGGAGGGTCAGGCGCAGGATCAGGAGTAGCGCGCCAGGATTGTGCCGCGAAATTAAGGCGGGCCGCAGCAAGTGCGGCCCGCCTTTTTCTTATGCGCGCGCGCGTAAGGTGCGCCCGCAGGTCACGCGCGGGCCGCAGTTGCGGTGCTGCACCGCGCTGCGGTTACGCGCTCAGGCCGGTACGTATTCAGTCGGCTTGGGCTTCTCTTCCGGCATGTCAGGATGCTGCTCGCGCTTGATCCGCTCGTAGATCTCTTCGCGGTGCACGGCAACGTTCTTAGGCGCATTAATGCCGACGCGTACTTGGTTCCCCTTGACCCCCAGAACCGTAATGGTCACATCGTCGCCGATCATGACGGTCTCCCCGACGCGTCGTGTGAGAATGAGCATGCTCCATTTCCTCTTTCGTTATATTTTCTTCCATCCATAAAGAGCGACTCGCAGGTTCGCTCTCCGCGCCATCTCCGTTTGTGAGCGTACGCGGAAACCGCGGTAAAGAAAAACCCCGAAGCTGAAACGCTATGCCCGCACTTGAATTATTGCACCCCGCACGTCCGAACGGACTAGATCGGAGCGCACTTCCCGCGCCGCGTGTGCATTGCAGCACGGGGCGGCAACGGCTGTGACTCTGGCGCAGAAACTCAACTCGCGGGCTACGCCGGCTCGGGCGCCTGGAAGCCGGCGGCGCGGTAGGTCAGCACGAGCGTGTCGCGCACGCCTTGTTGGTCCTGCGCCTGGATCGGAGAGGTCTCGTGAATGACCCGCGCATCGTCCATGAGCAGCATGGACCCGGGCTCCTCCATGGTGAAGCGCACCCCGGAGCTGCTGCGCACATCGAACACGCGCGTCTCACCACCGCTCACGCCGCGCCGTCCCATCAGGATCACGGCGACGAAATCCACCCCGTCGCGGTGCGCCCCTTCCGGGGTTGGTCGGCCGATACCCCCGGTGGTATCGATGCGGAACTGGTGTGCTTCGATGTGCCAGCGGCTCACCGCCTGCAGCTGCGCGAACAGCCCGCCGCAGGAACTGAGCAGCTGCCGCCATGCCGGTGAGGCACTCACCTCAGACTCGATCGGCTCGAACCAGCGCTGCATGCCCCCGTGCAAAGCGTTATAGGAAGTGGGCTGCCAGTGCGCCCGATGAGTAACCGCCTCGAGTGCACCTGAGGCGGGCGTGAACATGTAGCAGCTGTGACGGCGCGAGCGGTAATGTCCCCCGTCGCGCAGATACGCATCGCGCGGCAGGCGCTCCCAGCTCTCGCGCAGCGCGAGCAGCCCCGCCAGCTCCAGCGTGAGGGCTGCGCCTGCCTGTGCGCCTGAGAGCACCGCATAGCCCTCGCCTTGCAGTCGGGTCATCAGCTCGCGGCGTGCCTCGTCCATGCGCGCTTGTACCATATCAATCCCGCGAACGGCTGAGACCGCGGCAACCCGCAAGAGGCTCGTCGGATGTGCCGGTTGCGTGCGATGCTCGGGCCACGGTCACGGAGGTAAGCAGCAATGATCGAGCTCTACTATTGGACCACGCCCAACGGTCACAAGATCACCATGTTTCTTGAAGAGACGGCACTGCCCTATCGCATCGTGCCGGTGAACATCGGCACCGGCGCGCAGTTCGATCCTGCGTTTCTCGCCATCTCACCCAACAACCGCATTCCGGCGATCGTGGATCATGCCCCCCAGGATGGCGGCGGGCCGCTCTCGGTGTTCGAGTCCGGCGCGATCCTCTTGTACCTCGCGCAGAAGAGCGGCCAGCTGCTGCCGGCGGACCTGCGCGGGCGCGTGCAAGTCACCCAGTGGCTGTTCTGGCAGATGGCGGGCTTAGGTCCCATGGCCGGGCAGAACCATCACTTCGCGCGCTATGCCCCCGAGAAGATCCCGTACGCCATCGAGCGCTACGTGAAGGAGACCAATCGTCTGTACGGCGTGCTCAACAAGCGTCTCGCCGAGCGCGCCTTCCTCGCCGGGGATTACTCGATCGCCGACATCGCCGCCTACCCGTGGGTCGTGCCGTACGAGGCGCAGGGACAGAGGCTTGAGGACTTCCCGCATCTGAAGCGCTGGTTCACGGCCATCCACGACCGCCCCGCGACCGTGCGCGCCTACGCGAAGGCGGCCACCATCAACACGCAGAACACGCTCACCGAGGAAGCCAAGCGCGTGCTGTTCGGCCAGACGGCACGCTGAGGTGCACGCGTGAGGCGCGCGGGGAGTGCAGCAGCTCTCACGGCCGTGTGTGCGCTCACGGCGTGGCCCGCCGCGCCCGCGCAAGCCGCTGCCAGCGGCACTGACCTGGATCTTCCCGGCGCCGCGCTGCACGTCGAATTCGAGCACGGCGCCTTCAGCGGCGGCGACGATCTGATCCTCGCCTGGGTGCGCCGCTCGGCGGATATCGTCACCCGCTACTACGGACGTTTCCCCGCCAAGCGCCTCACCGTGCGCATCCTGGCGCAGCCTGGCGAGGGCGTGCACGGTGGCAAGACCTTCGCCGACCCCGACGCATTCATCCGCGTGCAGGCCGGCAGCGCGGTCACCGCAGCTCAGCTGCTGTCCGACTGGGTGCTCGTGCACGAGATGACGCATCTGGCGCTGCCGGATACCGGGCAGGAGCACGCCTGGCTGTCGGAAGGTCTGGCCACGTACGTGGAAGGCGTGGCGCGTGTGCAGGCGGGCAACCGGAGGGAAACCGACGTGTGGGCCGAGGAGCTGCGCTCCATGCCGCGCGGTATGCCCGAGGCCGGCGATCGCGGGCTTGACCACACGCATACCTGGGGTCGCACCTACTGGGGCGGAGCCATGTTCTGCCTGCTGGCGGACGTCGATATACGCCGGCGCACGCAGCTGCGACTCGGGCTGCAGGATGCCCTGCGTGCGGTGCTGCAGGCGAGCGGCGGCCTCGCCACGGACTGGCCGATCGAGCGTGTGCTGCGCACCGGTGATGCCGCCGTCGGTACCAGCACCCTCGAGGATCTCTACGCGCAGATGAAGGACACTGCGATGGCGCCCGATCTCATGGCGCTGTGGCGACAGCTGGGGATCGAGACTGACGGTGATACGGTGCGTCTCGATGAGCACGCCCCCCTTGCCGATGTACGGCGCGCCATCATGCGCGCGCGTTAGTCCGGCGAGAAGCTGCCGGTCAGCACCGCGCTGATGGCGAGCGCGGCGCAAATCAAAAGGTACTCGAGCGCGATCGAGCGCCGCAGCCAGACAGCCGCTGGCACCTGGCCGGCGGCGAGGCCCGGGGTGAGCCGCAGCCGGTTCAGCGCCGCAAGCCCCATGAGGGCTGCGAACAAGGTGAGCTTCGCGAGCAGGAGGCGCCCGTAGGGCCGCCCCAGCGCTGCCAGATCCGGCAGCAGCAGCGCTGCGAGCGCAGCGCCCGCCAGGGCGATCAGCGGCACGAGCCACAGCGCCACCGCCGAAAATGCCGCGAGCACGCGCGCGGCATCCGCGCACGAAGCGCGGCTGAGGATTTGCCTGAGCGGCAAGAGCGCGCCGAACCAGAACGTGATGATCGCCAGATGCACGAGCAGGAGCGCCGCCAGCACCGGCCGGTGATCGTGGCTCAGCGTGTGACCGGAGAGCGTGAAGGAGCCGAGCACCGCGCAGACTGCGGGCAGCAGCAGCAGGGGTCCCCCGCGGCCGGCTCCCACCGCCACGCACGCAAGCCCGACGCAGCGCACTGCGAGCGCCGCCGCGCCCGGGGACTCACGCAGCATTTGCAGCACCGCCGGATCGGCAGCCCCCGACCACTCGCCCGCCATATGCGCCGGCTCGAGCAGCAGCTGCAGCGCGAGAATGAGCAGCGCGGCGAGCGCTGCGCGCCGGCCTAGCCGATAAATTCCGGGCGCCGAAGCGGTGAGCTGCCGCGCGAACACGATGCTGAACAGCGCCGTGCCCGTCGCCTGGAATGTCAGCACCAGACCCGCCGCGCGCAGCACGAGCCAGGCGCCCTCGATCATTGATTCAAGGTGAAGTGAATTTCGCCTGGAACAACGTGACCGTCGACGCTCATGACACGCCAGCTGACGACATAGCGACCGGGCGAGAGCGCGGGCAGCTTCACTACGATCGTGGTCTGCGACTGCTGCGGAAGGGATGTCAGCTTCTGCGGCGGCCCATCGCCCTGGGCAATCGAAAGCACGATAAGGCGCGCCGCTTCGGAGAAGCGCAGCACCAGTTGCGTTGGCGCGCTCGTCACGACGCTGCCGTCCGCGGGAGTGACTTGCTGCAGATGTGCGTGCCCCTGCGCTGCGCTCGCCCCGAGAAGCAGCACCCACGCCCGAAGGTCATGCGAGAGACTCATGGCCTGCGAAGGCTACACCGTAAGTGACATATGGAGGTAAAGCGCCCGGCATAGGATGAACGATCGGCGCAAGGTGCGACCTGCGGCACAATTCGCTACACTTGCCGGCATTTCACGCGTTGCGGCGTTATCCCGATTCGGAGCATGATCACGCACGCGCCCCGCACAGGGATTGGCATGAAGAAGCCTCTGTCCGCACTCCTCACGGCCGGCATCGCCGGCCTCTCGTGTGTACTGGTTGGATGTTCCGCCAGCACCGAAGTGTCGCTGACTGGCAACACCCCGGCGCAGTACTCGCACATGTGGGTCACGACCCAGGAGCTGTGGTTCAACAGCAGCGCGACCGCAGGCCCCGACGACAGCGGCTGGTACAAATTCACGCTGTCCACTCCCACAACGATCGATGTGGTTGCCGAGGGTGGCGGCAATCTCGCGAGCATTACGAGCGGCCTGCAGATCATTCCGGGCACTTATTCGCAGGTGCGCCTCATTCCGGTTGATCCGTCGACGCCGCTGACGACTTCCGCGCAGACCGCCGGTGCGCTTTACAACTCGGAAGCCGATTACGTCGACGCGAGCGGCGTAACGCACCAGCTGCCTCTGGAGTTTTTGAACCCGGACAAGGGCATCGGCATAGCGACCGCCCTGAAGGTCCCGCTCGGGAACATCGGCGCGGCGCTCACTAGCGGAGCTGCCGGGACGACCGCCGGAACGAGCACCGGCACGACCACGGACACGACCACGGGCACCACTACCGGTGCCGTCGTGGGCATCGGCGCGACAGGCACCACCACAGGAACGACCGGTACGACGACGACGACACCCAATGAGTTCGCCGTCACCGAGGACGGCACCACCGATCTGGTGCCCTTCACGTACGGAAACGCCACCGGGATCATGCTGAGCTCGCACGCCTCCGCGTATGACCTGTCGCAGTCGGGCGGCATCTCCGGCGAGCTTACGCTGACTAACATCACCACCAGTACCAGTGGGCAACCTGCGATCCAGGTGAGCGCGCAGGTCTTAAGCACCGACGGTACGCGCCACGTCGTCGTTGCCACGACCACGGTGCAAGCCGACGGCACCTTCCTGCTCTACCCGCTGGCTGCAAGCACCAACGGCACCTGGTACGACGTCGTGATCCACGGCCCGGGAATTGCGACGATCATCATCAAGTCGGTGGAGGTCCAGCTGCCGAGCAGCAGCAACAGTCTGTCATCGACCGACTCGACCACCGACTCGACCACCACGACTACGATTCCTGCAACCACCACGACGACTCCGTCAACCACGACGACCAGCACCGGCACCACGAACGGCTCGGCCAATAACGTGGTGGCGATCGGCACGCTCACCCCGCGCGCGGCGAGCTCGTACACGGCCAACCTGGCCACCTCTGCCGCGACGAAGCTCCCGGCAGGCGCGGCGGTCGGCTTCTACCAGACACTCGCCACCTCAGGCTCGGTCCCCTACGTGATCGAGTCGAGCCCCATCGATCCGTTCAACCAGGTGCTGTTCAACGCGCAGACTCTCTCGGAGGCCACGATCGACTCGGGTACCTGGTCATCGAGCGGCGCGGCGCTCACGGTGGTGAGCGCCGCCCCCGCCGAGGGCGCCGGCGTCTACATCGTCTCACCCTACGCGCCCGCGTACGGTGATGCGGCGCTGACCACGACGATAAAGGCACCCGCCGCCCCCGCAGCCGGCAGCCCCTCCACCGCGACGCCCGCACCCGTGACCGTAGTGGTACCGGCATTGCCGCTCGCCTCGGGCACGGCATCCGGATCGCTCCGCGCGAGCGTGCAGGCACCGGCAGGCAAGTACACCACCGGCGAGCTGCTCGTCAGCTCCAACGGCGCGCTGGTTGGCTCGGCATCGCTCGGCTCTAATCTCGCCTCCGGCTCGGCGAGCGTCACGGTCAGCGGACTGCCCGCGGACGTCCCTTCGGCGGTGTACTACGTGTCGGTACGGGCCTGGAATGCGAGCGAGCCGGCCGAAACACTGCTGCGCCAGTGGTACCCGCAGTCGATCGACATGCGCGCGGCGACCAGCGGCTCGATCGCGGTCACGATCGACTGAATTCCCCTCGAAAACCGGTACACTAGCCCGCTTTGCGCGGGGCGAGCCGGGAACGGATGGCCCGCGGCCGCCTCTAAATCGGCACGGCGCGCAGCGCTTGCGCCCAAGCGAAAATTGAAGGGGATGTCCGGATGACAGTCGTTCACTCACGCGGCACCCGCCTGGTGCGGCTGCTCCCTGCCCTGGTGTGCGGATTCAGCGCTGTGTTGTGCGGCTGCCATGGGAGCGACATCGTCCTGCCGGGTACGCCGGTCATGACCATGGGTGGCCAGCACCGCAGTCCCGATCCGGACTTCGCCGCTTACATCGTACAGATCGACGCCATTACATTCACACGTAACGACGGCACGGTCGTCGAGCCGCTGTCGTATCCCGAGACCATCGATCTCACCAAGCTCACCACCATGGCGGAGCTGGTGGAGGCCCCGGCGGTGCCCGAGGGAACCTATCTCTCGGCCCAGGTGACCATCGACTACACCAGCGCGAGCATCTTGCTCAATGAATTCGGCCGCGCGATCCCGGCTACGCCGGTTGACTCCAGCGGCGTCTTGATGTCGACGGCGACCGTCACCATTACCTTCGATCCGGCGCATCCGCTGGTTATCACCGCGAGTCAGTCCGACCGCGTGGACCTCGACTTCGATCTCGCGGCGTTCAACTCGATCGACTTTTCCACCTCGGTCGTCACGGTGCAGACCTTCATAGTCGCAACGCCCGCCGCTGTCGATCAGACGGTCATGCGCGTGCGCGGCGATCTGGTGGTCGTGCAGAGCCCGACCGACTACATCGCCAACATCCGCCCTTTCTATGATTTGGTGTCCG
>Ga0302326_10006150_pt1 | contig 27011 bp, 24 predicted proteins | sample Palsa_T0_3_FD_202264 | JGI IMG/M metagenome (GOLD analysis project Ga0302326, IMG submission 202264) | Peat permafrost microbial communities from Stordalen Mire near Abisko, Sweden - Palsa_T0_3 | ecosystem: Environmental > Terrestrial > Soil > Palsa > Peat permafrost | place: Sweden: Abisko... | reverse complement strand
TCAAGTAATGATAGAGCGGAGTCTGATCGTCGCCCAGCACCGACACCTTGGCGTACATCGGGAACGTCACGCTGTACTTCGATTGGCAGAAGGTCTTGATCTCTTCGTTCGTACCCGGTTCCTGATGTCCGAAATTATTGGCGGGGAATCCGAGAATCACCAAGCCCTGGCCCTTGTACTTTTCGTACACCGATTCGAGCGCGGTGTATTGCGGCGTGAAGCCGCAGCGGCTGGCCACGTTCACCACCAATATCACTTTGCCCTTGTATTCCGATAACGGAGCCGGCTTACCGTCCAGCGACGGCAGCGTGAATGAATAAAACTTCGCAGCGGCAAACAAAGATGTGGCCATCACTAAGATCACCCCAAATATAATTTGTGCACGCATTCCTGTTTTTCCAAATCGCTTCACGGCGTCCCCTTTTCGTGTAGATTTCGCCCGCACGGATTATACCGCGAACCGTTTGCGCCCGGGCGCCTAAAAACCAACCGAGTTAGGTTCAAGAACCTCAAAATCTGGCACTAGGTTTTTTTTCAAAATCTTCCGAGGTCTAAACGCCCACCATTCCCAAAACCCGGGAAGAGTGGGGCACCCGGAAAAGATAAAACCATTAAACCGTAGAAGCGGAAGTGAAAACAGCCAGTGGGTGCGTTCGTTTTGGGACGACACCGGAACTGTACTAAACTCCACATGCCATTTTCGAATGGCCTGTGAACGGCGAACCCTATGAGCCCTGAGATTGTCCGCGAACCTCGTTGGCCGGCATTCGTCGCGATGCTGGCGGCGGGCGGTGTGTTCCTGGCGCTCCCGGAACCGGTGTCCATGGGTCCGAGCTGGCTCTTGCTCGCCGTGCTGTTCTTCTTGATGATTCCGATCTCGGTCTCGTACCGCTGGGGGCGCTTCGACGTTACGCGGGTGCTGGTGTTCATCGCCAACGGGGCGATCACCGTGGCGCTGATTGCCGCGCTTGCTTTTCTGATCCAGGGCCTGCCGCAACATCGCGAGCAGCCCAAAGACATGCTGCGCTCGGCCGTTGCGCTGTGGCTGACGAATATAGTGGTGTTCGCGATGTGGTATTGGCTGCTGGACTCCGGCGGCCCGATGAAACGCGATCGCGGACGCAAGACGCTGGAAAGCTCGTTTCTCTTTCCCCAAATGTTGAGCCGCGAGAGCCGGCATGAGTCTTGGTCTCCGCATTTCATGGACTACCTGTTTCTGTCCTTCAACACCAGCACCGCTTTCTCTCCCACCGATACCGCGGTCCTCTCGCGCTGGGCAAAATTCGGCACTATGCTGCAGTCCCTGATTTCCCTAACGATCGTAGTGTTGCTCGCCGCCCGTGCTGTAAATGTTCTCTGACCGGCAACGCGCCTCCGCCTCCGCCGCGTTTGTAATCCAATTGTAAAGAATTGTCGGGGGCACGGTCCCGCCTTGTTATCTCGCAACCCTTTGCTATGCTTGTGGCATCCCTTTGGTTACCGAAGGAGGATGCCAATGGCGCACAGCGCACCGGCCACTTTTCCCGCTACGGCGACGTTCCCGGTACAGGAGCGCGCCGCAGCCGCTGCCATCCCCTGGGAACTTTGGGCGAGCGCGTGCGGTGTGGCCTTCATCGTCACCGGTCTGATCTGGGACATCTCCTGGCACATGACCATTGGCCGCGACACCTTTTGGACTCCGGCGCACATTTGCATTCAGCTCGGCGGCATTTTGGCGGCTTGGACTTCGGCCTACCTGATTTTCTCCACTACCTTCGGATCGAACGCTGCCGCGCAAGCTGCCTCCATCAAAGTGTGGGGCTTTCGCGGGCCCACCGGCGCGTTCCTGGCCTGCTGGGGCGGCACAGTGATGCTCACTTCCGCGCCCTTCGATAACTGGTGGCACAACTCGTTCGGGCTGGACGTTGAAATCCTCAGTCCGCCGCACGTAGTGCTGGGGCAGGGAATTCTGGGGGTCAGCATCGGTACGCTGCTGATGATCGTGGCGCGCCGCAATCGCGCCGAAGGATTGGCCCGCGAACGCCTTACTCGTTTGATATTTTTGGTCGGCGGCCTGATGATTTCGCTGCACACTATCTTGCTCGAAGAACTTCTCGAGCCGGCGGCGATGCACAGCGCTGGCTTTTACCGCGTCTTGTGCCTGGGCGTGCCATGCATTCTGGTGGCGCTGGCGGTGGCTAGCGATTATCGCTGGGGCGCCACGGTAATCGCGTCCATTTACATGTCCGTCCGCCTGGCCCAACTCTGGATTCTGCCGCTCTTTGCCGCCGATCCGAAACTTGGCCCGGTTTACACCCGCGTCACCCATATGGTGCCGATGAGCTTTCCGTTGCTCTTGATCGGTCCCGCGCTGGTGATCGATTTCTTCGTGAATCGAATGGAAAAGCGAAACAAGTGGTTGGAGGCGGCCGTTCTCGGTCCTGCCTATCTGGTGGCTCTCCTTGCGGTGCAGTGGCCGTTTGGGGACTTCATGATCTCGCCGCTGGCGCGTAACTGGTTTTTCGGGATGAATTATTTTGGATACTTCATGCGCCCGCAGGATTACCACTTCGTCTGGCAATTCGAGCCTGCGGCAACGCGCGGGTTGTTCTGGCTAGGGTTGTTGATCGCGCTTACCACCGCGACCCTCTCCACACGCATCGGGCTCGCTCTGGGCGGTATGCTACGCCGCCTGCGGCGCTAGGGAACATGACCATGCGCCGGCTTCTGCTGTTACTTCCTCTCGCGCTTCTGTCGGTCGCTGCGCCTTGCTCGGCCCACGTCGGGAGCCCCGATGTCTATTTTCAGGGCCAAGCCGGTCCCTACCCGATCACCGTCACCGTGCGTACGCCCGGTGTCATTCCAGGAATTGCAGTAATCGAAGTGCGTGCCGCGGATCCTGGTGTTCAGCGGATCCACGCCGTACCGCTTTATATTCTCGGTCCGGGATCGAAGTATCCCCCAGTGCCGGACTTACTTATGCGCTCGAAAGACGATCCCCAATTCTTTTCCGGCCACATGTGGCTGATGTCTTCCGGATCGTGGCAGATTCAGCTCTACGCCGACGGACCCCGAGGCAGCGGCGCCACTTCCGTTCCGGTGCCGGCGGCTGCTCGCGGCACGCTGCCGATGCCCAGAGCTCTGGCCGCGCTATTGGTCGCGCTAATGATCCTGATCGTCGTGGCGCTGATCAGTATTTTCGGCGCGGCTCGCCGCGAAGGCTCGCTCGAACCCGGTCAGGCCCCCAGCGCGAAAAATCTGCGCGGCGCGCGGACGGCGATGGGCGTCACCGCCGCCGTACTGATGCTGGCGCTCGCCGGCGGTAACCTGTGGTGGGATCAAACTGCGAGCGCGCACTCGCGAAGGATGATCTACAGCGCGCCCGCGCTACGCGTTTCGCTGCAGCCGGACAGCACGCTGCAGTTGCACGTCGGCGATTCCAAATGGCACAGTTCGCGGCCCGACGCCGTGAATGCGGATCTCACTCCCGATCACGGCTATCTGATGCATTTGTTTTTGATTCGCACTCCGGGCCTGGACCGCTTCTATCATTTGCATCCGCGTCAGGTGGCCGGTCCCGATTTCGTCGATGATCTGCCGTCGCTGCCCGCGGGTCACTACCAGGTTTTCGCGGATATTGTGCGGTCCTCCGGATTTCCAGACACGATGGTTTCGGAAATCGATCTTCCGGACGTCAGCGGAAAGCCGCTGGCCGGCGACGATTCCGAAACCGTCGCGCCGCCGCTTTCCAATGTCGCCGGGACATCCGCCTCCGAAACATTTCCGGATGGCTACCGCATGGTTTGGGAAAGGGATGCATCGCCGTTGGTTGCGAACCGCTTGGTCTTGCTGCGGTACCGGCTCGAAGCTCGTGATGGTGAGCCGGCGGCGGACGTCGAGCCGTTCCTCGGTATGGCCGGACACATGGAAATCGTGCGCTCCGATCGGTCGGTCTTCGCGCACATCCATCCCGACGGGACCGTCTCGATGGCGGCGTTATCGATGGCCGAGCAGTCGTTGAACTCCGGAGAAGCATTGCCCGCCGCGTCAGCGGCCAGCCAGCCGCCATCGCCGATGGCGATGTCTATGTCCATGTCAGGGTCCGGGAGCCCATTGCCTGCCACGGTGACATTTCCCTACGGATTTCCCAAGCCCGGCGCTTACCGCTTATTCGTGCAGATGAGGCATTCCGGGCGTATCGTCACCGGCGTCTTCGATTGCGACGTGCAGTAGATTCCGTCCGAATTTTAGTTCCTCGGCCAGTGAGTTAGCCGTTCACCCATGTGCCGCGGCAGCGCGCGCGAGGCGGCCTCCGCGGGCGGCGCCAGTAACGGCCGATCGGCCAGCGGTGGGTTAAGCACAGTTTCCATATCGATCTTTCCGGAGCGCCGCAGCGACAGAAAAATGTCGGTAATCGACGGAGAGATTGCCACCAGCGCCGCGATCAATTCCCGCGTCCCGAGCAGCCCCGTTGCGGCCGCGGCAGGCAACCCGCGCCCGAGTATGGTTGGGGAGGTCTCCATGTCTGGACTATCGGCAGATTTGCATTGGAGCCCCACCGGGAGTGCGGAATATCGGGAGAGAAAATCGGCGCGCGGTTTTGGCGCAGCGCACGGTCATCGCCTAGGAGTTCGCTGCGCCGGAAGACTGTATTAGATCGTACTAATTCGGCGCTGCGTCGGGCGGTGTCGGCAGGGGAGCCGCCTGGTCGCGCTCTTCTTGCAGATTGAATTTCCCGTTTGATACTTCCTTCACCACCTTGGCCGCCATACCCTTACTTACCTGGCAAGCCGAATCGATCATCCGGCACTGCGCCAGGGTCAGCTTGCACCCGCAACTGCATCCTTCCGAATTCAGCCGGTGCAATGCGACTCTCTTCAGCTCCGGTGTGAGCTTACTCATATCCACGTCCGGCAGCTCGGTAGCATTCGATACCTTGCTCAGGAAAATCTGGCCCACGTCGATGAATTCTTCGACTCGCGCATCCACCGGCAGCCCCGCCAACGAGCGTACCTCCAGGTCATACAACTGTTCCGGAAAGACGCCGACGTGCTTTTGCACCACGCGTCCCTCGCGGTTAATCACGAAGTTCGTAGGCAGCGCCGAAGCGCCCTCATACTCGCGCACCAGAGCGGGACTGGCTAGCACCACCGGAAAATTCATCTCAAATTTCTCGGCAAACCGTTTTATTGCGCTGGCGGGCAGATCCTCATCCACCGAAACGGCCACAATCTGTAGTTGATCTTTGTACCGGGCCTGCAAGTCCACCAGCTCCGGGATTTCTTCCCGGCAGGGTGGGCACCAGGTGGCCCAGAAATTCACGATCACCACTTTGCCGCGCCAAGCCGCCGACGAAATCACCTCGCCCTTGACGTCCGTCACCAGAAACGGCGGCATCGGCTGGGGATCTTTCGCGAAACGCAGGACGATGTCGGAATCAGGTGAATTCGCATTCTTCGCCGCTGCCGGATGCGCGGCCCGGGCCGCCGCATCGCGCGCCCACAAAGGTCGCGAGGTTCGACCGCTGACCAGCAGCAATACGATTGCTGCCAGTAAGAAAGCCGCCGCCGGAATCGCCATTTCCCAACGCTTCATCGAGCCCCGACCGCCCAATCCATTATGCCGGTCTTAAGTAGTATAGAACAATCAAGCTCATCCAGTGTTTTCCTTGCGGAATAGGCGTCCCAAGAAATGCGAAGGTGGCCCTGGCCTTGACTACAAAATCTGTTTCATGTAGATACACCGAGATTGGTTTTCTGGGTCGCCGAAGAGGGTGAAATGGGGGAGGGGCCCGATTCGGTACGTTGTTACCGAATCGAGTTGCAAAACGGACCGCAGCGCCAGCCAAGGCCGAGGCGCATACTGAAAACAAACCACATAAGAAAGATTCGCAGGGCCGTAATTTGGGCCACCATCTTGCATATCTCCAACGCATTGGGTTGCGTTCCAGCACGACCCTTACGACGAGGCGGCCGAGAAGGAAGGGGCTCAGCCATCGAGTTGTTCGGGTCGTTCCCACCTGCCTCTGAGAGGGAAGCTAGGATGGATGACCCCGATGACCCCATGATCTGGTCTCGCCTAGGCCGGATCAGGAACGTGGCCTTACGAGGGCTCCCGAACCCAAGCGGGGGCCCTCTTTTTTTTACCCGCCCCCACAAAATTCTGCCCGGCCTCCAACAGAAAAAAATCTGCACCCCACGGACTTCGTTCGCACCCGTCAGATACTTCGTTACCTTGGAGTTCACCATATCACCGCGTCACGTTTTTCTCTCCGCATTTACCGCGAACCACCTCCCGTTGGGTATGGTGGGCCGACAATACCGCTACCGCGGTTGGCGCCAGTATTTTTATTTACGCAGAAGATAATGTTCGGCGTTAGACTACTGGGTCGCGACGCTAGGGCCCTGCGTTTCCTCGTTTTCAGGAGTACTCATATGCGACGTTCGCTAATTGGTCTGATATTCGCGGGTCTCCTGGCGCCCGTCTTGGCCCAGGAAAAGAGCGATAGACCGGCGAATGAAAAAAGCGCAGAAGACCTACAAGGAAGCCTTCCAAGCTCTACACGATCGCAGAACCGACTTCGCTCTTGATGGTTTCAAGAAGGCGGACAAACAGGACGACGGCCATTGCCGCGCCTGCCAGGAAAAAATGATGAAGTACGGAATCGAACTTGCGGACTGGAAGACCGCCGAACTCGGCGGCGAGGAGCTGGTCGCCGAAGCTCACGGCGATCGCGAAACGGCTCTGGCGCACGATGAGCTTGCCCGAGTGCTTATGGCTGAGGGCCAGCAAAAGCATAAAGACGAAATTTTCTCCCACGCGCACGACGAACTAACCAAGGCGCTTGCTGCTTTCGCGAATTTCCCGGATGCGGTGTTTATCGACGGTGAGGTGCTGGCTCAGTTGCGCCGGGACGATGCCGCGAAAGCCCAGTTTGCAGCGTATGTGAAGATGAACAAAAAAGACCATCCTGATCGCCAGCGCGCCCTGCGATATATCAGCCGTCCGTAACTGGCCCGCGCCCGGATGGCCCCGCCCTTTGAGGTAACCGCGCTCGATGGGCAAAAGGTCTCTATGGACGATTTGCAAGGTAGGGTGGTGCTACTTGATTGTTGGGCCACAGGGTGTGGACCTTGCCGCGAGGCGCTGCCGCACATTCGCGATGTCGCCAAAAAATTTCAAGGGCAGCCGCTGGTAATTCTGAGCGTGAGTCTGGATGCCGACGAGCAGAAATGGAAAGACTTCATCGCCAAAAACGACATGACTTGGCTGCAATATCGCGACGGTGGTTTCACCGGCCCGATCGCGAGAATGTTTGAGGTAAACGCCATTCCGCACACCTTCACCATCGACTCGGACGGCGTTCCGCAGGAGGAACACATCGGCGACGCGTCGATCGAAGGCAAGCTGAAGAAGCTCCTCGCCCGCGTACCCGAAGTGCAGCCCGCAGCCGCCAGTAATTGAATTCCTCGATGGGCGTTGGATTTCGGGGCGTTGTGCTTTTCTGTGTTTTTTGGGGGGGTGAGTTTTGGCCGTTGATAGGGAGGTTTATCGAGGGCCGGCGCGGCGATTACTCTTACTAAATATTATTGAACTTCCTCGCGCGGAACTTCTCGCGCCACGGGAATCTTCGCTTCCCGCAACACATGCTGCACCACGCTGTCCTTGAGCCGGGATGCGTCGTAGTCGAAATGCAGCCAGTTCCTCTTCTCATCGACGCGAAAGCGCTTCAGACCGTAAGTATTTGCAAATTTCCCCAGCGCCCGGTAATTTTCCAGCCCCAACGGATTCTGTAGTTCGTAGGTGACGGTCATGAATGTCATGCCCAAATTATAGCAGGCTTGGGTGCGGATCGCGTGCAGCCACACCGGTCCACCGTGGCCCATCTTGAATTTCAGCCCGCTGGCAATGGCCGGAGAATTGTGGCAATCTATCCGGCATGGGAAACAAAGACGCAAAGGGCCGCGAAAAAAAGAAGCCCAAGAAGAAAATCGTGAAGCCCGACGCCGCTACGATGGCTGCATTGCGCAAGATTGACGGCCGTCCTTAGTTCTCGCAGCGCTCCCGCGATATCTTCTTCAACAAGCCTGCCCTGCAGCATTTTCTGAGTCGTCTGCCTACCAGCGCGGCCAATATCCGCTACGCTACAACGGCAGGCGCCGCAGGCGCAGCGCGTTGGCGATCACCGAGAGCGAACTGAAGGTCATCGCCGCGCTCGCCAGGATCGGGCTCAGCAGCCAACCGAAAAAGGGATAGAACACGCCCGCCGCAATCGGTATGCCCACGCCGTTGTAGGCAAACGCAAAAAATAAATTCTGGCGAATATTTCGCATCGTCGCCCGGCTCAGCGTTCGCGCCCGTGCGATCCCCCCCAGGTCGCCGCTCACCAACGTAATCCCGGCGCTCTCCATGGCGATGTCAGTGCCGGTTCCCATCGCGATCCCCACGTGCGCCAAAGCCAGGGCGGGAGCGTCATTGATTCCGTCGCCGGCCATGGCTACGATGCGCCCTTCCGCGCGAAGCTTTTTAATGAATTCGCCCTTCTGTTGGGGCAGCACCTCGGCCACCGTCGTATCGATCCCCAATTCGTGCGCCACCGCCTCCGCGGAGCGTTCGTTGTCACCGGTAAGCAGCACGATGCGAATTCCCTCGGCATGAAGCTGGGCGATCGCTTCCGGCGTCGACTTCTTGATTGCATCGCCGGCCGCCAGCATTCCCGCCGGCAGGCTGTCGATGGTCACCACGATCACCGTTTGCCCAGCCTGCCGCTGTTGCACGATCTGCCGCGCCATTTCCGCCGAAATTGCCCCGTGCCCCGCGCCCGGATCGACGCCGCTGCTCCGGCCCACCTCGATGACCTTTCCGTCGACCTCCCCGCGCACGCCGATTCCTGCCTCGGACTGAAATCCAACCGCCTTCCCCAACGGCAGTCCGCGTTCGCGGGCCGCCGCGACGACGGCCGCCGCGAGCGGATGCTCGCTCGAAGCTTCCACGCTCGCCGCCAAGCGCAACACCTCATCCTCGCTCCAAGGTCCGGTGGCCTCCACGTGCGTCACTCGAGGCCGGCCCTCGGTCAGCGTCCCGGTCTTATCTACCACGATGGTGTCGACTTTCTCCAGCAGCTCCAGCGTCTCCGCGTTCTTGATCAGTATCCCGGCCATCGCGCCGCGTCCCGTGCCGACCATGATCGCCATCGGCGTGGCTAGCCCCAGCGCGCAGGGGCACGCGATAATCAGCACCGCAATCGCGCTCAGCAGCGCGTGCGCGAACTTCGGCTCCGGGCCGAGCGCAATCCACCAGATAAACGTCAAAATCGCCACCAGCACCACCGCCGGAACGAAGTACGACGCCACCACGTCCGCGAGCCTTTGAATCGGCGCGCGGCTGCGCTGTGCGTCGCTCACCATGCGCACGATCTGCGCCAACATCGTTTCGCTTCCCACCCGTTCGGCTTGCATCACGAAACTTCCCGAACCGTTCACCGTCCCGGCGCTCACGCGGCTCCCGGCCGTTTTTTCGGCGGGCATCGGTTCGCCGCTCAGCATGGATTCGTCCACGGTGCTGGCGCCTTCCACCACCGCGCCATCCACCGGAATTTTTTCTCCCGGCCGCACACGCAAACGATCCCCGCGCGCCACCACGGCAATCAAAACGTCCACCTCCGCGCCATCCGTGCGCACCAGTCGCGCCATTTTTGGCGCGAGCCCCAGCAGCGATCGAATCGCCGACGAAGTCGCGCTGCGCGCCCGCAGCTCCAGCACCTGACCCAGCAGCACCAGAGTGGTAATCGCCGCGGCCGCTTCGAAATAAAGCGGCACCTCGCCATGCATCCCGCGCAACGGAGCAGGGAAGCGCGACCCCAGGAAAACCGCTACAACGCTGTAGAAATAGGCCGTCCCGGTCCCCAGCGCGATCAGCGTGAACATGTTCAAGTTGCGGTTGCGCAGCGACGCCCAGCCTCGTTCGAAGAATGGAGCTCCGGCCCACAGCACCACCGGCGTGGCCAGCAAGAATTCGAGCCAATCCGTCAGCCCTGGAGAAAGCATGTGCACGAACGAAAGTCCGGGAACCATGCCGGCCATTCCCCAGGCCACCAGCGGTACGCTCAGCGCCACGCTGATCCAGAATCGCAGGGTCATCGACTTCAACTCCGGATTCGCACTCTCGGCCAAATCCACCACCCGCCGCTCCAGAGCCATCCCGCAGATGGGGCACGCTCCCGGCGCGTCACGGACCACCTCCGGGTGCATCGGGCAGGTGTATTCCGTTTTGGTTGTCACCGGCACGGGTTCCAGAGTTTCGAGCGCCATCCCACACTTCGGGCACGCTCCCGGCTTGGTCTGTCGAATTTCAGGATCCATCGGGCAGGCGTAAGTCATTTCAGGGCCAGCAACAGCGAATGGCTTCGCTGCTTCGATCGTTGCTGTCGAAGTGTGCGGAATTTCAGGCATCATCCTTGCGGATGCCGCGGTCCCGGTTGGCGACGCCGTCCGAGAAACCGCTGCGGCGATACCTGGCGTAGCGGCACCGGTGGCCGGCGATCCACTCGCCGCCTCGGCGGAGCCCGCGAGATATTGCGCCGGCTGCGCTAAAAATTTCGTCGCGCAGCCCTCGCGGCAGAAATAGTAGGTGACACCCTCAAAATCGCGCTGCGCGGCCGCTCGTTCGGGGACCACGCTCATGCCGCAAACCGGATCTCGCTCCATATACGTTTCATCCTATCACCGCCGGCGCCGCTGCGGCCCATTCGGGCCTTGCTGGCGGGGTCTCCGCCTGTCCTTACTACGAACCTAACGGAACAAAACAACGTACGTCCAACGTATATGTCTGCAGTGGGCGCGGCACGGGTACGGCCTCCGACGCACCAGAATTGCGACCAGGCGAGGCAAGACGATGGCAACCAACGGCAAGAACGGAACGCACCGGCGCAAGCGGTGGATCCTTTTCGGCACAGTTGGCGCGGCGCTGCTCATCGTCATCGCAACGCTCTCGGCCGCACTGCGTCCTAGCCACGTGATCGATCCTTCGAAGCTTGCCGAGGTCGAGCGCGGTGATCTCGCGCGCTCCGTGATAGCCACCGGCAAAATTGAACCCCTCACCAAAGTGGAGGTGAAGTCTAAAGCCAGCGGAATCGTCCAGAAATTGCTGGTCGAAGCAGGCGACCGTGTGAAGGCCGGTCAAATCCTCGCCGAACTCGATAAAGAGCAGCTCGAAGCGAACGTCGCCGAATCGCGAGCCAACCTGGGCGCCGCCCGCGCTGCCGTGGAAGCCGCGGACGCTGCCTACCAGCGCAATATGGTTGACGCTGCGGGGCCGGAAATCCCGTTTCTCAAAGCCGACATGGACCGCGCCCATCAGCTCTACCATGACGGCCTGATTCCCCAGAACACCATGCTGGACGCCGAGAAAAATTACCAAATGGCCGCGAACAAGAAGCTATCGGCCGAGCGCAACGCGCAAATGACTCTGGCGGACATCAACGAGGCCAAAGCGAAAGTGGCGCAGGCCCAGGCGCAGCTCGACCGCGTCGAGGAAGATCTGCATTACTCCACGATCAGCAGCCCGATGGACGGGATCGTGCTGTCCCGCGACGTCGAAGTCGGCGACGCGGTCAGCTCGATCCTGGTGCTGGGCTCGCAGGCCACCCAAGTGATGACCCTCGGCGATACCAGCGAGGTCTACGTGCGTGGAAAGGTGGACGAGGCGGACATCGGCAAGGTCTATCTGGATCAGCCCGCGCGCATCGTGGTGGAATCGTTCAAAGACAAGAAATTCGCAGGCAAGGTAACCCGGATTGCTCCGCTGGGCGTGGAAAAAGACAACGTAACGACCTTCGAGGTGCGCGTCTCGATCCAAAATCCCGGAGGCGAGCTGCGCGCCAACATGAGCGCCAACGCCGAAATCATCCTCGAGGAAAAGCACGGTGTGGTGCAGGTTCCCGAAGGCGCGGTGGTCTACGACAAAGACAAAAACACGTTCGTCGAAATCCCCGATCCGAAAGCCCCCGAAGGCCGCAAGAAATTGGCGGTGAAGCTGGGAATCTCTAACGGCGTGAAAGCGGAAATCGCGTCCGGGCTTTCCCAGGGCCAGCAGGTTATTCTGCAATGAACTTGCGCGATCTGGTCGCGGACACGGTGCGAACCCTCTGGGCGCATAAACTCCGCACCTTTCTCACCATGTTCGGCATCGCCTGGGGAATTATTTCCATCACCCTGATGGTTGCGGCCACGGAAGGCTTGCGCGCGGGCTTGAAACGCAACAACGAATCGTTTGGGAAGGATGTGATGATTTTCTTTGCCGGCCGAACCAGCACCCAGGCCGGTGGAATGCGCGCTGGCCGGGCCATACGCTTCACCGATGCCGATTATTTGCCGGTGGGCGAACAGTCGCCTTCCTGCCGCTACGTCTTGCCGGAGGTTGGCAACACCCTTCCGCTGCATAGCCGCTACAACAGCGGCAACCTATTGGTGGTCGGTTCGCTGCCGCCCTTCGCCGGCGTCCGCACCATCGGCGTCGCCGAAGGCCGCTTTTACAGCGATGACGATAACGACCAAGCGCAGCGGGTCGCCTTCATTGGCAGCGATTCGAAAACCCAACTCTTCGCGGGACGCAGCGCTATCGGTGAAACCATCTGGCTGGCCAACATCCCGTACACCATCATCGGGGTCATGCAGACCAAGGACCAAAATTCCGACTACGACGGCCAGGACGTCCGCAAAATCTATATTCCCTACAACGCCATGATTCGTGATTTCCCCAGTCTGCCTCCGGTGCCACCGCACAGCGTGGATCGTCTGCTGGTCGTTCCCGAATCCCTCGCCGATCACCGGGCCTGCGAGCGCGAAGTTCGCGCCGCTCTTGGCCTGCTTCATCACTTCGATCCCAAGGACGAAGAAGCTGCCTCGGTCTGGGACACGATCAAGGGCGCGCAGGCCAACGCCTTGATTATGGACGGCATGGAATATTTCATGGGCGCGGTCGGCATCGTCACTTTGTTTCTCGGCGGCTTGGGGGTAATGAACGTGATGCTGGTTGCGGTCCGCGAGCGAACCCGCGAAATTGGAGTTCGCAAAGCGCTGGGCGCCACCCGCCGCGCCATTCTCGGCCAATTCTTTACCGAGTCGCTGATCATCGTTTTCCTCAGCGGCGGGATCGGGATGGCCATCGCCTACGGCTTCTGCGGTTTCGTCGACCTCTTTCCGATGCCGCAGGTATTCGCCGGCATGCTTCCCAATTGGCAGTCGGGCGTATTGTCGTTTGTTCTGCTAGGAATTGTCGCGGTTCTCTCGGCCATTTATCCCGCACGCCGCGCTGCATCCATCGATCCTATCGAGGCGCTGCGCTTCGAATCCGGGGGATAGCGGAATGTTTAGGGAAATCGTGATGCAGGCGTGGATCTCGCTGCGCCGCCAGCCCACTCGCAGCCTGCTGACCATGCTCGGCATCGTTTGGGGCATCGTCGCGGTCACCCTGCTGATGGCCTACGGCGCCGGCTTTCGCTCCGTATTGATGTTTACTTTTAATTCGTTTGGCAACGACGTCTTCATTGCCTGGCCCGGTACGACCAGCGAACAGGCCGGTGGCGAGCGTGCCGGCAAGCCGGTTCATTTCCAGCAGGAAGACGTGGACGAGATTCGCAGCAATGCCAACTTGGTCAAGCGCGTCTCTCCCGAAACGATGAAACGGTTCGCCATCTCTCACGATGAGCGCTTCTCGAACTGTGCCATCCGCGGCGTGTATCCGGAATACGGTGAGCTGCGCGCGGAAATGCCCAGCGACGGCCGCTGGATCAGCTCCGAGGACGTAGCCGAGCGCCGGCGCGTCGTTTTCCTCGGTGCTCAGATCGCCAAGAAAATGTTCTCCGGATTTCCCCCCGTCGGCCAGACCGTCGGAATCGCCGGCATACCTTTTCTGGTCATTGGTACTATGGATCGGAAATTTTCCGACAGCAGTTACTTTTCCAATGACGATGATTCGGCGTGGATTCCGTATTCCACTGCCAGCGATATGTGGGACGCGCACAACGCCAACGTCCTGGTGGTGAGCCCGGTAGCCCGCGATGTGGACCAGCAAGCTCGCGCGCAATTGATCGCCGCGGTCGCCCAACGTCAGCATTTCTCGCCCTCCGATAAGCGCGCCATCACCATGTTCGGCCAGGCGGATTCGCGCCCCATCCTGGTGGGCATTTCCTATGGCCTGGAATTTTTGCTGCTATTTGTGGGCCTGCTGACGCTGGGAATTGGCGGGGTGGGAGTGATGAACATCATGTTGGTATCGGTCAACGAGCGCATCCGCGAGATCGGTTTGCGACGCGCACTCGGCGCCCGGCGCCGTCACATCCGAATGCAATTCCTGGTGGAATCGCTGGCGCTAACCATGATCGGCGGAATTTTCGGGGTAATCCTGTCCGTCGGCCTGGGCGCCGCCATCGGCACCTTGCCGTTTCTGGGCCCCGCCTACGAAGACACCACCGGCAAAGTAGACATACACATGCACGTCTCCGCGGGAATAATTGGCGCCTCAGTGTTGGTCCTGGTGATCGTAGGCGTGCTCAGCGGTTGGATTCCCGCCTTCCGCGCCGCCCGCCTGGATCCGGTGGAAGCGCTTCGCTACGAATAGTTGTTACGTGGCTTCGCGGCTCCCGGCGACAGTGATCCAGAATTTGGTCCGCCGGAGTCCTGAGTCCCCGCCGCCAGGAGTGGCGGCGCCACAACTATTGCGGCAGACCCACACGCCGCCGGAGTGAAACAAAGCGCGGGTCGGCGCGGAGGCTATCCAGGCGCTCGTCCGTTAGCAAGTATTCCGCCATAAAGTAGGATCGTTCTTTGTAGGCGCGCTCGAGCCACGCGAATGCCTGATCCTTGTCTCCCAAGCCGGCATAAATAATGGCGACGTTGTATGGCGCGACGTCACTGTGCGCTGACAAGTCTTTCAAATGATCCAAAACCTTTTGCGCCTCGCCCGGTTTTCCTGACACCGCGTAGGCGTATCCCAGTCCCGACCAAATCTCGGTTTGATCCTTCTCCACTTCCAGCGCGCGCTGAAACTCGGCAATCGCTTCCGGCAGTTTTCCCTGTTGTACATAGGCGCGGCCCAGGAAACAAGGATCAAACCAGTAGGTCGGGTCGAGTTCCTGGGCGCTACGCAAGTACTTGATCGCCGCGTCCCACTGTCGAGCAAAGAAATAGACCGCGCCGACGGCGAAGTTCGCTAACGAGGAGAGCGGATCGGCCTGTTGCGCTCGCTGGGCTTCGGTGAGCGCCTGGTCGCGTCGCCCCATCGCCGACAAGAACCAAGAGTACATCGCGTGCCCTTCCGCATCATTCGGGCTCAACTCAATGGCTCGCTGGAACTCGCGTTCCGACGCGTCCCAATTCCACTCAAACCATTGGGATTCGAGTGCCAGTGAAATGTGAGCGTTGGCGTCGGTGTCATCGATGGCCAATGCCTTCTGCGCCGCATCCTTGGCTTTGGGCCCCGCTTCGTTGCCAGGGATGAACCAGTCGTCCTGACTGATGTAGTTGTAGGCCAAACCGCCATAGGCCAAGCCATAGTTTGGGTCGATGGCGATCGCCTGATGGAAGTAGTCCAGGCCTTTGCTGAACCCGTCTTCGGTAAATTTGTCGGTGTAGTACCTGCCTTTGAGATAAAGCTGATAGGCCTCCGGGTTGTCGGTGGAACCCTTGGTCAGTTGCTGGCGGTCCGCTGCGGAAAGCTGCGAGCGTACCCGATGAGAAACCTCGGCGGCAATTTCGTTCTGCACACCCAGGAGGTCGGCAACCTTACGGTTGTACTGCTCGCCCCATAATTGTTTGCCGTTACGAACGTCGTCGAGTTCGACGTCAACGGTAAGGTCGTTGCCTCTTTGCCCCACACGGCCGCTGAGCACGGACTGCACGCCGAGTTCGTCGCCTACCTTTTGGAAATCGATAGTCTTACCCTTGTAATGGAGAGCGACGCTGTGCGGAATTACCTTCAGACTCGGCAACCGCGCCAGGCTGTTGCTGATGCTTTCGGTGATTCCATCGGACATGTAGTCGGCATCGGGGTCGCTGCTCCGATTCTCCAGAGGTAGCACCGCTATGGAATCGATCTGGCCGGTCCTAGATCCTTTCCGATAAATGGTCACTGCGGCTGCCGCGATCACCAATAGAGCCAGGGCAATCGCCAAAGCGATGGTGCGCCGTTTGGTTCCCGAGACGCCGCTCGGACTCGCTCCTTCGAGCGCCACGCGGAGGTCGGTCGCCGTCTGGAAGCGGTCGGCCGGAGACTTCGACATGCACTTGCGCACAATCGCTTCGAGCGCTGGCGGCGCGTCGAGCGGTTCCGGATTTTTGTGAACGATAGCGCCGATCACTGCGGCGGCTGAGCTTCCCGAAAAGGCGCGGCGTCCCGCAAGCATTTCGTAGAACACTCCCCCAAACGAGAAAATATCGGAGCGCGCGTCAGCCGGACGGCCCTCCGCCTGTTCTGGCGACATGTACGCCGGAGTCCCCAGGATGGTCCCCGCCTGGGTGACGCCGATGGTTTGGGTTACGTCCTCGGGTCGCCCGGCGGTGCCCTGTTTCGCGAGGCCGAAATCCAACAGCTTTACAACGCCCGCCGTGGTGGTGAGGATGTTCGCTGGTTTGAGGTCGCGATGAACGATCCCTTTAGCGTGCGCGGCTTCCAGTGCCGCGGCGATTTGCACCGCCAGCCGCAGCGCCTCCGCCGGCGGAAGGCCCTGCGGTTGTTCACGGGAACCAACCGGCGCGCCGTCCACAAATTCCATGACGAGATAGTTTGGGCCGATGTCGTAAATCTGGCAGATGTTGGGATGGTTCAGCGCGGCGATGGCTTTGGCTTCACGCTCGAAGCGCTCGCTGAACTGCGCGATGGAAACCTTAATCGCGACATCGCGATTCAAACGCGCGTCTTGGGCGCGGTACACTTCGCCCATACCGCCCGCGCCAATCGGCGCGAGGATTTGGTAGGGTCCTAGATGGTCACCGGGGGCAAGCGGCATATAGGGATCGCTGTGAGTCTAGCCGATTCGCAGAGCGTATAGGAAACGTATTACCGGGGGCGGCTACGCTTTTGCCAAGGGGCGCGTGAAGTGCTGCCAGGTCGAGGGCGGCGATGGGTCAGCGTGGAGTCGTGGTGGGATGAAATTGCCTTACGGCTTGGCGCGCGGAATTTCCTTGAGGTGAAGCTTCTGTCGGATTCTTCGAGTGGTGCGAACGGCTTACTTTTTTGCGAGCAGCGTATCGAAGTAAGCCATCATCTCCGCGCCAGTCCAATCCTGCCCGCCAATTAGTTTGCGGTCGATGCGGCCCTCACGGTCGACGATGTAAGTTTCCGGATACATCCGTGTGCCATAGTTCTCGCCGATTTTCTTTGTAGCATCGCGATACGTGGGGAAATCAATGGAATATTGTTTCAGAAAGTCCTCATAGGCGGTGTTGTCGTCATCCACGCTGATCCCCAGTATGGTGCCCCCGCGCCCGGCAATTTTCTGCTGTAACCCGTTCATCGCCGGGGCTTCTTCAACGCAGGGCGGGCACCACGACGCCCAAAAATTCAGGACCACCACTTTCCCGCGTAGGTCGCTCAGGTGCATCGCCTTCCCATCCAGCGTAAGCGCGAAGTCCCGCGCCGGTTTCCCCGCAAGGCTCGGCTCGCCCAGGCGATAATTGGGTATCGCGAACAGCGCCAGCAGACCCGCAAGAATCGCCAGGGCCACTCCACTCAGCAAATTTCGTCGCAATTTTTCGTTGGTAATCAGCGCGGTGTCTTTTTGGAAGTTTTGTCGTAAAGCCAGCTCGTCCAGCTCTTCGGCACCATCCGAGCCCCGTCGGCCCACCGCAGAAACATCGAAAGTCGAATCACGATTAGCGCTAGCACCGCCAAGGAAATCAGCAGGCTGAGCAGTGTAAAGTGTCCGGCGATGGAATGCATGTCAGTCGCCTCCTGAAATGATGCTACCGCTCGCCCGCGGTATTCACAAGCGTACCGCCGGTGCCGCTGCGGGACGGCCACTACGAACCGTATCCTGTTCGAATGCCGGCGGACCACCGCCCACAGGAGTTTTCCCTTCGGTAGCCCGGCCTCGGGCTCCTATAATGGTCTGTCTGTGGGTCTCCGAGTGCCTTTCGGTGCGTGCTCGTCAGGACGCCCTTCCGGGAGTGACCCGCTAGCCATCGCCTCCGGACGCGAAACACCATGGTTTCCGCCATCATACCTGCGCGAAACGAAGAAGCAACGATCGCCCGTTGCGTGGAATCGCTCGCCCCGCAGGCAGGCTTGGACGAAATCCTGGTGGTCAACGACCAATCGTCCGATTCCACCGGCGAGATCCTCACCCGGTTAGCCGCGGAAATCCCCAAACTCCGGCTGATCGACGCTCCGCCCTTACCCCAAGGATGGATGGGCAAGAATTTCGCAGTCTCCCTCGGCGCCGCTGCTGCAAAAAGCGATTGGCTGCTGTTCACCGACGCGGACACCCTCCATCTTCCCGACTCAGTCCTCCACGCGCTCGAAGACGCCTCCCAGCACCACGCCGCGCTCGTTTCGTATTCGCCCGAGCAGGAGATGGGTTCTTTCTGGGAGCGCGCGCTGATTCCCGCGGTCTATTCGCGGCTCGCGCAAAAATATTCCTACAACGTAGTGAACGATCCGCGCACCCGCGAAGCGGCCGCCAATGGCCAGTTCCTGATGGTGCGCCGCGACGCCTACGAAGCGGTCGGTGGTCACGCCGCCATTCGCATGGACGTCCTCGAAGACGTAGCCTTGGCGGCTAACGTCAAGCACGCCGGCTACCGCATTTATTTCGCGCCGGGGCAGGGCATCGTGCGCACCCGCATGTACCGCACGTTCCGTGCGATGTGGCAGGGCTGGACCAAAAATCTCTACCCGCTCATCGGGTCCAGTGGACGCAGCGTTTTCCGCGAACTCGAACTCGCCTTTCCCTGGGCGGCCATCATCCTGTTTCTGTTCAGTCCGGTGAGCCGGTGGTTCGCCGCCGCCGGGGCCGTGTTGCTGCTTGCGCACGTCTGGCACTACGGTTCCCAACTCCGCCTGAATCGCTTTTCGCTGGTTCTCATCCTATATTATGTGCCCGGGCAAGTTTTGTACGCCGCGGCGCTGATTGCGTCGGCCTGGAAGAACACCCACGGCGTGATTGTCTGGAAGGGAAGAGAATACCCGGCGCCCATGTCATGATTCGAATCACTCGAAAAATGGAATTTTCCGCGTCGCACTTGTATCACAACCCGGATTTCTCGCCCGAAGAGAACCGGCGGATTTTCGGCAAGTGCAATAATCCTCACGGGCACGGGCACAACTACGTCCTGGAAGTCACCATTGCCGGCGAGCCCGATCCCGCCACCGGGATGGTGCTGGACTTGAAGGAACTGAAAGAAATTCTGGAGCGCGAAGTGGGCGACCGCATGGATCACCGCTTCCTTAACTACGAAGTCCCCGAGCTCGCCGGCCAGATTCCCACCAGCGAAGTGATCGCCGCCGCCATCTGGAAGCTCCTCGAGCCCAAAATCCGCCGCGGCAAGCTCGACCGCGTCCGCCTGTACGAGACTCCCGACCTGTTCGTCGACTGCACCGCGGACGAGCCCGGAGACAACCGTTGAAGCTTTCGCTGAGCCGCCGCTATCTTTTTTCCGCCTCCCATCGCCTGCACAGCGACCAGCTCGATGAGGCGGAAAATCGCCGCGTCTACGGCAAGTGCAATAATCCCTACGGCCACGGCCACAATTACGTTGTCGAAGTTACCGTCACCGGCCCCGTCGATCCGGCCACCGGCATGATCGCCAATCTCGCAGTCCTCGATCCCTACGTGAACGAACATGTGCTGGAGGTCTTCGACCACAAATTTCTCAACGCAGAAATTCCCGAATTTCACGCCCAGGTGCCTACCACCGAAAACCTGTGCATCGAAATTTTCCGCCGTCTAAAAACGTTTCCCGCGGCCCGCCTGCAGCGTGTGCGCGTGGAAGAAACCGGCCGCAACAGTTTCGAATACGCCGAGGATGCCTAAGGAGCTGTCGACCATGAAAGACGCCACCCAAACTCTCACTCCCGCCGCGCAGAGCCAGGAGAGCATCGCGGACCTGGTCCGCAAGATCATCGTTCAGCTCGGCGAAGACCCCGACCGCGACGGCCTGCAGAAGACGCCCGAACGGTTCGAGAAGGCGCTGCGATTCCTCACCAGCGGCTACACCGAAGACGCCGAAAAGCTGCTCAATGCGGCGGTGTTCAGCGTCAGCTACGACGAAATGGTGGTGGTCAAAGACATCGAAGTCCACAGCCTGTGCGAGCATCACATGCTGCCCTTCTTCGGCAAGTGCCACGTCGCCTACATACCGTCCGACAAAGTAATCGGCCTGAGCAAGATCGCCCGCCTGGTTAACATGTTTGCCCGCCGGCTGCAGATTCAGGAGCGCCTCACCAGCGACATCGCCAACGCCATTCAGGAACATCTCCGTCCCCAAGGTGTCGGCGTGATCATCGAAGCCCGCCACCTGTGCATGGTCATGCGCGGCGTAGAAAAACAAAATTCGATCGCCTCCACCAGCGCCATGCTAGGCGTATTCCGCGACAACAAGCAGACTCGCGACGAATTCCTTTCCCTAGTCCGCTCCTAGAACGGGTATTTTGACGTCCGCTTCTACGGTTCTACGCTCTTATCTTTTCCGGGTGCCCGCTCTTCCCCGGTTCTGGGAAGGGTGGGCGTCTGGGCCTGAGTAGCTCAACGAGCGGGCCCAGACGTTGGGTTTACCCATGTGTGTTTTGACTTTACCGTTGAATTTGGCCGTGGTCCCGCTTGCGGCCACCCGCCCTTCCGCACTAAAATCACCCAACGTTCCAGGACAGGCGCGCCGGGGCCGCTTCCGATTCCTGATCGAAAATTTTCTTAGATCAAAAGGGAGTTCGAGTGCGACGACATCACGTAGTCATCGGGTTGCTCTGCGCCGTATCGATCGCATTGATCAGCTTAGCCGCGGGAATCGCCGCGCATCCAAGCTCCGCCGCATCCACCTGGGATTCTCTGGCCGACGAATACTTCGAACAGGTCCAATTCAAGTTCCAACCCAACTTCGGCACCTACGCGGGCTTCCACCAATACGATTCACAATTGGAGGATTACTCCCGCCACGGCGTCGACAGTGAAATCGCCGCCAAGCGCGCTTTCGAAAAGCGCGTCGAATCCTTCGATCCCAGGTCTCTCGACCCCACTCGCGCCGCCGACCGTGAATTATTGCTTGCATCGCTTCGCGCCGATTTGCTCAACCTCGAGACGATTCGGCCCTGGGAGAAAAATCCCGACGACTACTCCTCCGGCATAACCAACAGCGTATTCACCATCATGAGCCGCAATTTCGCCTCGCCCGACGATCGCTTGCGCTCGGTGGTGGCCCGCGAAAAACCAATGCCCGCCGCGTTGGCTGCGGCCCGCGAGAATCTGAAAAATCCCCCGCTCATCTATACCCAGGTGGCCATCGAACAGCTCCCGGGCCTCATCGACTTCTTCCAAAAGGATGTGCCCGAAGCGTTCGCGAAAGCCACTGACCCGCAGGTGAAATCGGACTTCGCGCAGTCCAATGCCGTGGTGATCAAAGCTCTCGCAGACTATCAGGCCTGGCTCCAGAACACCGAACTCCCGCTATCGCACGGCGACTTCCGCCTGGGTGCTGTTGCTTTCTCGAAAAAGCTGCTGTACGACGAGATGGTCGACATCCCCCTGGACCGCCTGCTTAAAATCGGCAACGCCGACCTGCACCGCAATCAGGCCGAATTCGAACGCGTCGCCAAGGAGCTCGACCCCACTAAGACGCCCCAGGAAGTACTCGCCCAGCTCGCCGCCGACCACACCGCACCCGATCACTTGTTGCAAACCTTTCGCGACACCTTCGATTCCTTGGTTGGTTTCATCCAGCAGAAGCACATCATCACCATTCCTTCCCAGGTTCGCCCGATCGTTGAGGAAAGCCCCGCCTTCATGCGCGCTCTCACCTTCGCCTCGATGGATACTCCGGGGCCGTTTGAAACGCACGCCGCCGAAGCATTTTTCAACGTCACTCTGCCTGACCCGCACGCCACACCCGAAGAGATCGAAGGCCACATGGCTGAGTTCAATCGCGGCACGGTGATCAGCACCGCCGTCCACGAGGCGTACCCCGGCCACTACGTCCAATTCCTGTGGATGGCCCAGGCGCCCAGCAAAATTCGCAAGCTGATCGGAGCCGCTTCCAACGCCGAGGGATGGGCGCATTACTGCGAGCAGATGATGCTCGACGAAGGCTACGGCCAGCCCGGGGCCGGCGCCAAAGATGCCCGCGAAGCCAAACTCCTGCGCCTCGGCCAGCTGCAGGACGCGCTATTGCGCGACGCCCGCTTCGTGGTGGGAATCGAAATGCACACCGGTCACATGACGTTCGAGCAGGGCGTTGATTTCTTCGTGAAGGAGGGCTACCAGTCGCACGAGGCGGGCATGGTGGAAACCAAACGAGGTACTTCCGATCCCACCTACCTCTACTACACTCTAGGAAAACTAGAAATCCTGAAGATGCGCGAAGATCTGAAGAAAAAAGAGGGCTCAGCGTTCTCGCTGGAAACATTCCACAACGATTTCATGAAGCAGGGCTACCCGCCCATCAAAATCGTCCGCCGCGCCCTGATGGGCGACGATTCCCCCACGCTATAACGGTTTTGTGTTTGCCGTTGTGCGGCAGCCACTCATGGCGGCGGGCCCCGGAAACCGCCAGAACTCCGCCACCATCGACGCGATCATGGCTCACACACAGAGACCCCAGCTCCTTTACAGCGCCGCCTTCGTCATCGCGTCATTCAACCCATTAAACACCGCGTCAAAACTGCCGTTCTCCGGCGCCAACCGCAGACGCTTCACAGTTTCCACGCAGATCTCACCGGACGCAGGCTGGCTCTTCAGAATCTCCATCACCTCCGCAATGAATTTATCCAGCGGCATGGCCCGAGGATCGGCGGCACCACCCATCAAATCCGTCTGCACATAAGGCGGCACCAGCTCCAAAACCTCCGTATTCGTCCCCCGAAGCTGGTAGCGAATCGACTGCGTGTACGAATGGATGGCCGCCTTAGTGGCGCAGTACGTCGGCGTCAGCGCCAGTGGAACAAACGCTAGCCCGGACGAAACGTTCATGATCACGGAATGTGGTTGCTTCCGCAGCAGCGGCAGCAGCGCCGCCGACAGCCGAATCGGTCCCAGCAAATTCGTGGTAACGATGGCTTCGGCGTCAACCAGGTCGTCCTTCTGGTTTTTCAATATTTCCGGCCGCATGATACCCGCGTTGTTGATCACCACGTTCAGCGCGGGGTAGTCCTTCGCGATCCGCGCCGCAAACGCGCGAATGCCTGCGGCACTTTCAATATCCAGCGTCGCCGACTTCATGCCCGGGTTGGCCGCCGTAGTGGCGTCAAGCGCCTGCTTTCGACGCCCAGCGATGATCACTGTGTTTCCGAGTGCCTGAAACGCCTCGGCAAGCCCTCGCCCAATGCCGGACCCTCCGCCCGTAATCAAAATTGTGTTGCCGGTAGTTTTCATGTTGGTCGGTGCTCCTATTTAGATATTAGCCCACATTTCCGAAATGGAGCCGTTCCAGCGAGCCTGAGGGTGCTATCTTTCATCAGTTTTGATGCGGTTCTAAACGCACGGACGACGCCTCGGAGGTACATACTCCGAGCGTTGCACACTGAAGCGATCAGGGGTAAATTGTCGGTCTCCCGAGAGGTCAAACCGGAGAGTCTGGTCTATATACATTTCAGCCAAAGCCCCGCTGCGTAGGACCCCATGTTCGGCTGCATGCACTTGGCCTGGCCTGTATCGGCGCAAAGTACTGAGTGTGCTGCAAGCGTTCCGAAGAAGACCGTTGAAGATTTGTGTTTGGGGCGATCCGATGAAAATTGATTTTCGCGGCATTTCGTATTGGGCGATGGGAATTTCATTCGCGGTGGTTGTCGCTCTCAGCGGTTGTTCCAGTGCCCCTGCGTTGCCAAGTATAGGTGTTGCGCCTCAAACCCTGGTGATTCATCCGGGGGACCAGAACCTTGCGCTCACGGTGAACCTCAGTCCCAGTCCTCGCGCCGAGGCGTTCACCATTACCTTGGTCGGCTTACCTTCCGGGATCACTGTCTCCCCGCTGACGCTGAATGCCGGTGAATCGGGCACGCTCAAAGTGAGTGCCTCCCTGGCCGCGGACCAAGAAGGCTTCCCTCCCACCGCCCCACAAAATTTGAATTACGATTCGCGGGGCGTAACCGTTGTGGCGGCCCAAGGCTCTGCCCAGGTGAGCTCGCCGATGACGTTGTACGTCTCTTTGAGCAACCCCTCGTTTGCGCCGGATCCAACCAACATTAATTTACCCACCGTAAACATTGACACCGGAGGGGTGCCCATCGCGGATAAAGTCACCGAGGTTCCCGGCACCATCACCATCGCCAGCGGCCAGACTTCGTATCTGCCGAATTCGAGCGATACCGACAACACCGGCACCTTCAAATGGCATGGCACCTCGACGATCCTGATGCCGAAAAAGCCTTATCACATAAAATTGAATACCAGCCTGGACCTGCTCAACACCATGGGCCTGAAGTGCCCGTACGTCACCAGCTCGGGCAAGAAGACCTGCGACAAGAGCAAGAGCTACATCCTGCTGGCGAATTACGACGACAAGACTTTCCTGCGCGATTGGGCAGCCTCCGCGCTGGCCAACGCTATCCCTATCGGCAACGGTTACCTGAATTCCCCGGCAGACTCGCCCACTCCCAGCGGGACGGCTGCGTTGATGCCCTGGGCGCCGCATTCACTGTTCGTCGAGGTCTATCTGAATGGAGTGTACGAAGGCAATTACCAGCTCATTGAGGAAGTGAAGGTGGATAGCCACCGCGTGAATATCACGGAGCTGACAGAAACCGATACCGCTCCGGCCGACATCACCGGTGGTTACCTACTGGAATTCGACGACCACCATGCGGAGGTATATAACTGGCTTACGCCCCACGGACTGCCGATCGGGATCGTCGACCCGGATTTCACACCCGATCCCGAAATTCCCCAGCAAACTTCCTACATTCAGAACTATGTGGACACCGCGGAAACAGCTCTGTATTCCAGTAACTACACCGATCCGATACTCGGTTGGCGTGCCTACTTCGACGAAGCGTCGGTGGTGAACTTCTACATCGTGAATGACGTTATGGGCAACGTCGATGGTGGCGCTTTCAACAGCAGCGATTACTTCTACAAGAACCAGAACAATCCCTTGCTGTACTTTGGTCCGATCTGGGATTTTGACGTCAGCTCCGGCAACACCAACTATAGTTCAATCGTCAATCCCACCGTTCCCTGGACGCAGCACCACGCCTATTATTATCAGTGGTTTGGGGATTCAGGCTTCGTGGCCGACCTGACCACGCAGTGGAATACGCTGCAAAGCAATGGAGTCTTCACCAAGTGGCTGGCTTCGATCAACACGGAAGCTGCAACGCTGCAGCAATCCCAAGCGAACAACTTTGGCCGCTGGCCGATGCAGGGAATTATGGTCTGGCCGAACCCCCAAGCGTCCGGCAGCTATGCCGGAGAACTAGCGTATATGACCAACTGGATCACCCTGCGCATCGCCTATCTGGATTCGCTGTTCAATGGCAAAGCGCAGACTGCTACTACACTCGGTAGCCCCACCGGGACATTGCGCAACGGTTCTCCGGTGACGCTCACCGCCCAGGTGACTGGGACCACCACGCCGAGCGGCACGGTTTCCTTTTTGTCCAGCGGCATAATGCTAGGAGCAGGAACCTTGAACGGGGCCGGCAAGGCGAGTCTGACCACTTCCAATTTGCCCACCGGCAACGACGGGTTGCAAGCGGTCTACAACGGTAACAGCACCCAGGGACTATCAGCGTCTTCCGTGAACAACGTGACCGTACTCGGGCCGCTGGTGGGCACCGCCACCAGCATCGGCAGCTCCGATTCCACGGTGAAGGTGGGGAACTCCACGACCTTCACCGTTTCTGTGCTTGGGAATTCGGGTACCACCAGTCCGACCGGCACGATTAACTTCGTGGCCAATGGGACGGTGCTCGGTTCCACAGGTTTATCGGGTAGTGGTACGGCCACTTTCGCCACCAAGAATTTGCCAAGTGGCGGCGATTCCGTGCAGGCGGTTTATAGCGGAGACGCGACGTATCAGGGCTCGTCGTCGAACGCTATACAGATCACTGTAAATCCGTAATACCTTCGCAGGGCTCTTAAAGCCGCACAAAAGATGATTTCGAGGTTTTCGCGGAGGACCTCTATGCCGTATCAGCTTCGTGGGGAATGCATGGACCTCGTGGATCGAAAATGCGCGATCCGCCTCCGAATCGTCCGCATTTCCGACACTTTGTCCGAGCCCGATCCGCCGGGCGCGCCCTGCTTTCTCCGGGAAAATTCGTTGTTTGTTGCCTCAGGCGTGTGATAGGCTCGTTAGGTCAGAGAAGAGATAAATAGCGTAGAGAGGGTGTGCGGAGATTCAGAATCAGGGGGGTAGGTAAGTGAGCGCAGCCAAGATAGGACTAATCGAGCAGTACCGTGTACACGTCCGTGATACCGGCTCGCCAGAAGTGCAAATTGCACTGCTCAGCGAACGGATCAGCTACTTGACCACTCATTTGCGCTCCCATGCCAAAGATCATGCGTCCCGGCGCGGACTTATTATGATGGTCAATAAACGCCGTAGGCTGCTTGATTATCTGAATCGACGCGAGCCGGATCGGTACCGCGAGATTGTCGAACGACTTAGTTTGCGCAAGTAACCTGGCATCTTTAGACGGTCTCACTGACCGTTTTCCCCTTCACTCCAGCGAAGTTTCGCCAGTGGTTGATGGGCTCTTGCCGGGCCACGTTTCGCGTGGTTGCTCGCCTGCTAGTCTCCTCGCTTTTCCCCTGCCTATTTCTCTTCCCAAACACAAACGGGAGTTTCTCTCGTATCTGAATTAGTCCCGATGGATCGGGACGGAGGATG
>Ga0302326_10006149_pt1 | contig 27015 bp, 22 predicted proteins | sample Palsa_T0_3_FD_202264 | JGI IMG/M metagenome (GOLD analysis project Ga0302326, IMG submission 202264) | Peat permafrost microbial communities from Stordalen Mire near Abisko, Sweden - Palsa_T0_3 | ecosystem: Environmental > Terrestrial > Soil > Palsa > Peat permafrost | place: Sweden: Abisko... | reverse complement strand
TGCATCTCCTCCATGGGCTTGTTGGGAATGGTTGTTTTCACTACGGAAACAAGACTCAAGGAAATCAGCATTCGTAAAGTATTGGGAGCCGGTGAAGGTGGCTTGCTCTATTTACTTAGCCGTAGCTTCGTGCTGTTGCTCGGCATTTCAATCTTGATATCTATGCCAATTACCTACATATTCTTTGATAAAATCCTTCTTCCCAATATTGCGAATCATGCTCCACTGAGTTTAATGGAAGGGCTTGCTGGGACTTTGGCCGTGATGATCATTGCCGTACTTATGATTAGCCTGCAAACCTTGAAAGTAACCCGCACTAACCCAGCGGAGATATTGAAGAATGAATGAGTTTTTGCTCCCGTTTCGGAGCGGCTCAAATAACCACTAGCTCAAAAGTGCTGATGGGCATCAATGCCTATAATCCGGCGAATACGATTTGAGGCGTTGCTTTGAACTTCCCAATCCGTCAACACCTAGTTCGACCACATCGCCTGCTTTCAGATAGACCGGAGGTTTCCTCGCGAGTCCTACTCCGGCAGGTGTACCGGTCGAAATGACGTCGCCCGGGAGTAACGTCATAAACTGGCTGATGTAATGAATCAGAAAAGGAATTTTAAAGATAAGATTGCTCGTGTTGCCTTCCTGCATTTTTTTTCCGTTTACCGTCAGCCACAATTTCAGATGGTGAACATCATTGATTTCATCCGGCGTAGCAAGGAAGGGTCCTATCGGAGCAAAAGTATCGCAGCTTTTGCCTTTCACCCATTGCCCGCCCCGCTCGATTTGAAATTCACGCTCACTGTAATCGTTATGCAAACAATACCCCGCCACATAATTTAAAGCCTCTGCCTCACTCACATAACTTGCTTTTTTTTCGATGACTACCGCTAACTCAACTTCCCAGTCCGTTTTGACGCTATGAAGAGGAATAACGACGTCGTCGTTGGGCCCCACCATGGCCGTTGTGGATTTAAAAAAGAGGATAGGTTCTTTAGGGATCGGCGCATCCGTTTCCCTGGCGTGATCGGCATAGTTTAGTCCGATGCAGATAAGTTTGGAAGGCCGCGTGACGGGCGGCCCTAATCGGATGCTATCGGATATCTCCGGAAGCTTTTCTCGATGCTGCGTTACGAATTTTTGCAAGAGCGGCAACCCATGGCTTCCAAAAAAAAGTTCACCAAAATCCTGGCCAAAAGAAGAAACGTCAAATCGTTTTCCTTCTAGGAGTACACCTGGCTTTTCTTTTCCGGGTTCGCCAAATCGTATGAGTTTCATGGGAGAGATCGTTGTTTGTTGTTCGTTGTTCGCATGTCGTGTGTTGTAAGTTTTGTTGTTACTCGCTGAGCCGTTGTTATTGTTGTTTCCTCGTTTCGTATCAGGTGATTTCGAACAACGACAAATGATCAACGAACAACGAATATATTAATTGTTCAGTTTAATAAACCCGCCATCGATAGGATAGTCCGTGCCGGTGATGAAGGAGGCTTCATCAGAACATAAATATAACGCGAGTTGAGCCACTTCTTCCGGCTTCGCCATACGCCCTATCGGTTGCGATTTGGAGAGCTTTTCAAACATTTCTTTTTCCTTGCCGGGGTAATTCTTGGCAATGAAGCCATCGACGAAGGGAGTATGAACCCGTGCCGGAGAAATAGAATTGCACCGGATAGCATACGGCAGGTAATCTCTCGCGATTGACAGCGTCATACTTAATACCGCTCCCTTACTCATGGCGTAGGCAAAGCGATCGGTCAGCCCCACCGATGCGGCAATCGAACCCAGGTTGACAATAACACCGCCTCCGCTTTTTTTCATTCGCGGCACAACAGCATGCAGGCAATTATACATGCCTTTTACATTGATACTGAATATTTTTTCAAAATCGGTAAGCGTGGTATTTTCCACGTTGCCTACATGTGAGATCCCGGCATTGTTTACCAGTATATCAATCCGGCCTGTAATTCGTTCCACCACCGTTCCAACCTGATCCTGCGCCGAAACGTCACATCGATGGGCAAATGCTTTATATCCGTCAGCCTTTAGTTCGGCTACTAGATTCGCGGCGGCGGCTTCATTCAATTCGATGATATGAACAATTGCACCCCGCTGAGCAAACAGCTGACTGATCGCCCTACCAATTCCACTTGCACCGCCGGTGACCATGGCGGTTTTATTCTGCAGACTAAACAGGTTATTCATAATTTAGAGTTGAGTACCTCTAAAAGCCAAAGGCCAAAAGAAATTCAAATTCAAAATTCATAACGGAAGATTCAAAGACTCACTCCCTGTTTCCAGGGAATAAAATCATCCTGATTGAGTTGCACCGCTTTGGGGATAACTTCTCCGCTGGCCGCCCGGATGCAATACTCCAGTATTTCTTCCCCCATCTGCACAATGGTCTTATCCCCGGAGATAATGCCACCCGCATCAATATCGATAATGTCTTTCATGCGCACGGCCAAAGGAGAATTCGAAGCAACTTTGATCGTAGGGCAGACCGGATTTCCGGTAGGTGTCCCGAGACCGGTCGTAAAAAGTATCAAGGTAGCTCCTGCGGCCGCCTTGCCCGTTGTGGCTTCTACATCGTTTCCGGGCGTACACACCAGATTTAGCCCCGGCCGGATAGCTGGAGCCGTATACTCCAGCACATCCACCACCGGTGAAGTGCCTCCCTTTTTGGCAGCGCCTGCCGATTTGATAGCGTCGGTAATAAGTCCATCGCGAATATTGCCAGGCGAAGGGTTCATATCAAAACCTGAACCTGCATTTTTTGCCTGCGCCTCATACGCTTTCATTAACCGGATGAATTTTTCTGCCGTTTCCTGATTCACGCTGCGATCGACCAATTCCTGTTCGACACCGCAGAGCTCCGGAAACTCGGCCAACAATATTTTTCCGCCCAATGCGACCAGCAGATCGGCGGCATAGCCCACGGCGGGGTTGGCGGAAATGCCCGAGAAGCCGTCGCTACCTCCGCATTTTACGCCAATGGTTAGATTGTTCAGGGTCGCAGGCTGTCGCTCGGACTTGTTCAATTCAATCAACCCTAAGAACGTTTGACGGATCGCCTCGATGATCAGTGATTCTTCACTTTGGGATTGCTGTTCGAAGACCAGGAGAGGCTTGTCGAATTGGGGGTTGCGCCTCTGCAAATACTTCTTAAAGTCGGCTACCTGCAAGTGCTGACATCCCAAACTTAACACCGTAACACCGCCTACATTCGGATGGTCAGCATATGCCGCCAACAAAGCGCCCAGGGTAGCGGAGTCCTGACGCGTTCCTCCGCATCCACCCTGGTGATTTAAAAATTTGATACCATCTACATTTTTGAATGCGCGGTGTGTATGGATGGTTTCTTCTGCAGGGGACAAATCAGCGATTGAACTATTTTCTCCCGAGCGATAGAGTTGCAAGAGACGGCGAATTTTCAGTTTGTATTTTTCAGTGACGCCATATCCCAATTCATTATGCAGGGCTTCGCGGATGACATCCATGTTTCGGTTCTCACAAAAAACAGTGGGAATAAACAACCAATAATTGGCTGTACCTACACGACCATCGCTTCTCCGATAGCCGTTGAAGGTTCGGTGTTTGAAACGGGTAATATCGGGAGGTTGCCAGACAAAGTTGGCATTTCGGTATGCGTATGGCTCGGCCGCGTGCCAGGTATTTTCAGTGGTCATCAACCCGCCCTGGGGAATTTCCTGTTGGGCTTTCCCAACCAGAACGCCGTACATAATAATAGGATCGCCGGTCTGGAGGTCGGTCAACATAAATTTATGTTTGGCAGGAATATCCTCCCGGAGTGAGATCGTGTTTCCTCGCCAGGAAATTATTTCGCCCTTTTTTAACGCCTGCAAAGCCACCATCACATTATCGTGCGGATGAATTTGCAGCCAACGCTGTGGAGTATGAGTCGACATTTTGAAATTCAGGAGTCCTGCGCTCCAATAAAAGTTTTGATTTAAATAAACCGATTGATCAAATTCTCCAGGTATTCCTGCCGGCCGCTCACTAAAGCGGGTTCACCCTTTTCAACGGCTAAATTTCGTAAATCTTCCAGCGACAATTTTCCACTCTCAAAATCTTTCCCCTTCCCAGCATCAAAAGAAGCATACCGCTCCTTCCTGAAATTTTTATAATCGGATTTTTGAAGGATCTCATCCGCAACGATCAACGCTCTGGCAAAACAATCGATACCCCCAATATGCGCGTAAAATAAATCAACCGCATCGGTTGAATTTCGCCGTCGCTTGGCATCGAAATTAACACCGCCCCCCGCAAAACCGCCGGCGTCCAGGATAATTATCCAGGCTTCGACCAACTCATTGATATCGTCGGGAAATTGATCCGTGTCCCAGCCATTTTGGTAATCGCCCCGGTTGGCATCCATACTTCCCAACATCCCCGCATCGACCGCCACCTGAAGTTCATGTTGAAACGTATGTCCCGCTAAGGTGGCATGATTGACTTCAATATTGAGTTTAAAGTCGTTGAGCAGATCATATTGACGCAAAAAACCAATGACCGTTTCGCTATCGTAGTCATATTGGTGTTTGCTGGGTTCGCAGGGTTTGGGCTCAATAAAAAATGTTCCCGTAAAACCATTTTTCCTGGCATAATCTCTGGCCACGCACAGGAATTGGGCGAGGTGTTCCTTCTCCCTTTTCATATTCGTGTTGAGGAGACTCATGTACCCTTCGCGTCCGCCCCAAAAAACATAATTCTCGCCCTTTAATTTGATCGTGGCGTCGAGCGCGGCTTTTACCTGAGCAGCTCCGTGCGCCAGTACGTGAAAGTCAGGATTGGTGGCGGCTCCGCTCATATATCTTCTGTGGCTGAATAAATTGGCCGTGCCCCATAATAATTTCACTCCGCTTTGCTCCTGCTTTTCCCGCAAATAATCGGAAATAACGGATAGTCTTTTTTCGTTGCCCGCCACATCATTGGTGTACTCCACGACGTCGATATCGTGGAAACAATAGTAGGGTAAGCCCAGCTTGGTAATAAACTCAAACGCCGCATCGGCTTTGTCTTTGGCCCGTTGGATAGGATCTGTATTTTCATCCCACGGATGAATATGCGTGGGATGTCCAAAGGGGTCGGCACCATTTCCATTAAAGCTGTGCCAATAGGCCACGGCGAACCGCAGCCAGTTCTTCATGGTTTTCCCTGCCACTATTTTTTTTTCATCATACCATCGATAAGCCAAAGGATTATCGCTTTCCTGACCTTCCCATTTGATTTGACCAATGCCTTTAAAAAATTCTTTATCTCCACGGATAATTGTCATACCCTAAAATTTTTAAACAAATAAATGAATAATTAAATAAATCGTTCAAGGTCTCTTTTCCACGACTGGTATAATTCTTCCGATGATTCTTTATCGGCAGGTTCAATAACTTCCGCCGCTTTCCTTTTTATGAAAGCTTCTCCGGGTTTGCTATAGAATCCCACTCCAATACCCGCACCCAGAGCGGCCCCGACACTTCCTTCCGTCCCCCATAATTCAACCGGCACCTGAGTGACATTGACGAAACTCCTGGCAAACACCCGGCTTAAAAACATATTGGCGTTGCCCGCTTTAATGACAGCTGGGTGAATACCGTTGGAACGCATAATGTCCAATCCGTATCTCATGGCACAGGCAACACCCTCTTGCGTGGCGCGATAAATATGCGCCACCGAATGTTTGTTCAAATCGATATTAAGTACGTGTGCACCAATTATTTGGTTATGCAGCATTCTTTCGGCGCCGTTTCCAAAAGGAATGATCCGTACGCCATCGCTCCCTATGGAAACAGAACCGGCTTGTTGATTGATCTCCCGATAAGAAAATGAAGGGTTAATAATTTGGCGCACCCACCGATTAACACTTCCTGTTCCGTTGATGCAGAGTAACACACCCGTTCGTACCTTATCCGGAGAGTGGTTTACATGGGCAAACGTGTTTACCCGGCTCTCCTTGTCCTTCACCAGCAAGTCGCTTACCGAATAAATGACACCCGAAGTGCCGGCGGCAGCAGCGACTTCGCTCGGATTCAAAACATTTAGGGACAGTGCGTTATTGGGCTGGTCGCCTGCTTTGTAGGAAACAACGACCGTTTTCGAAAGTTGAAGATGCACCGCGGCGGATTGGGAAATAATCCCGTGGCTATCAAAAACATTTTTTATTTCCGGAATCAAGGAAGTAGAAAATTGAAAATGCCGGAAAATGTCTTTACTCAATTCGTTGTCTTTAAAGTCCCAAAACACGCCTTCCGACAAAGCGGATATCGAGGTAGTTATTGAACCCGTCAGTTTCATGGCAATGAAATCTCCAGGCAACATGATCTTGTCGATTTTCCCGTACAGTGTTGGCTCGTTCTCTTTTACCCAGGCCAGCTTGGCAGCCGTAAAATTTCCGGGCGAGTTCAACAAATGCGTCAAGCATTTTTCTTTGCCGATGGTTTGGAAGGCCTTTTCTCCCAAAATCACTGCCCGGCTATCGCACCAAATAATACTGTTGCGTAAAACCTCGCCGTGTTTGTCCACGACCACCAATCCGTGCATTTGGTAGGAGATGCCAATGGCCGTAATATCCCGGGGATTGTACTTTTTGGAGGCATGCGATTTTAAAATACATTGTTGCACATCGCTCCACCATTGCGAAGGGTTTTGTTCCGCCCAACCGGGCTTCTCCGAAAAGATAACGGCTTCTGCTTCCGGAAACTGAACCGTGGATAAGGTCTTGCCGGTGAAACCGTCTACCACGGCTACTTTGACGGAGGAAGTTCCTAAATCGATACCTAAGAAAAGCATGGCAGGCGAGTTAAATAATAAAAACTGCCCTGGCAATAAATTTTCTGCTGATGAAGAGATCGGGAGCTGGAATCAAAAGATCTTGCCATCGGACAGACATCTTCTGTTTATCCTATCTTTTTTCCTCCTCCGTTATGGACAGTAATGGCGAAAATCCTTTGACCAAGCCGACGGTAAGTCAAAATCGGCCGGATGAGGTCGATCAGCCAAAACAGGAGTCAACAAAAGACAGAAAGGAATCTGGTTACTATTCATGGTTGGGATTTAAGTGGAGGCAAAAAAAAACTAAAATCGTGGCAATTTAATGAAGATAATATTACCCTTAAACGTAGGGTGTTTCACTTCAGAAAATTTCGAGAACCACTTTTCCATTAATGCCCCCTTTTGTCACAAGATCCTGCGCCTCGGCAGCTTGTTCAAGTTTGAATGTTTTAGCGATATGGGGTTTTATCTTGCCGGCCTCCACCAGTTTTCTTCCGTAGTCTAACTTCAATGAAGAGGGACCGGAATTGATGAATTGAGCTTTAACCCCAAATTTTTCTGCGAGCTCCGGCGGAGGTGGCATGAAAATGCTGATCAATTGGCCGCCCTTCTTGAGAACCTGAAAAGATCTGGCTTGCGTTTCACCGCCGACAAGGTCAGCCACGAGGTCTACATCTTTTACAAGGATCATAAAATCCTGCGTTTTATAATCCAGGGCTTCATCGGCCCCGATCGATTTCAAGTAAGCAATGCCCTTACCCGTAGCCGTGCCGATCACATACGCGCCCAGGCTTTTGGCCATTTGTACAACAGCCGACCCGACGGCGCCTGACGCTCCCTGAACCAATATTTTCTGACCTGCTTTCACTTGCGCCGTTTCCACCAAAAGCGTGTAGGCCGTCACCAGGGGAACGGCCAGGGAAGCTGCTTCATTCATTGAAACGTTACGGGGTTTGATTCCCACCTGAAATTCTTTCAGTGCAGCATACTCTGCATACGTCCCTCCGAACGTGGTTGCAAAAATCTCATTGCCGAGATGGAGTCCTTTTACTTTACCGCCCACTCCTTCAACAACCCCGGCCACATCCGATCCGGGAACCGACGGAAATCGCGTTGGGATCATAGCCTGCATTTTTCCATCCCTGACCTTCATATCAAAAGGATTCACCGTTGTAGCGGCAATCTTGATCAACACTTCGTCTTCCTGGAAAGATGGCTTATCGATTTGTTTTAGTTCGAGAACGGACGAATTCCCATAGGCATTGAATTGTATTGCTTTCATGCGTCGGCTATTAGGTTGGGTGGATTACACATGTACGCCCAACAATCAGAACACTCGTTCTGGTTCCCGGGAATCCGAATCATCTCATCTTGCAGCCTAAACTACCATAATGAAAACTCTTACATCAGGTTACTATGCGAATGGGTATCCGATGTTTATGATTCTTTTTTTAATTGAATATCGAAATGTAGTTTCACTTCTTCTCCCACTACAAGGCTCCCCGTTTCGGTCAGTAATGTCGAAGTAAGTCCAAAATCATTTCGATTGATTTTACCGTTCACGTCAAATCCGGCTCTCGTATCTCCAAATCGTCCTTTACCGATGCCGCCGAATTCTACATCCAGTCGTAAATTTCGGGTTACGTCCCGTAGGGTAAGGTCCCCGTCAAGTTGATAGTTTCCTTCCGCGCAACGCAAGACGCCATTGAACGTAATATGGGGGAAATGTTCCGCGCCCAGAAATAAGGGAGATTTTAGGTCTGTGTCGCGGCCGGCATGGTTGGTGTCGATGCTATTTGCATCAATCGCAAAACTAATCGTGGCCCCATTGAAGGTGTCTTCCTGGGCATAAATCTCACCTTGAAATTTATTAAACGTACCCGTGACTGTCGAGATGGCCAGATGCTTTACTTTGAATTGCACTACGGAATGAATCTGGTCAACCGTCCATTTTGAACTTGTTGGCGTGGCTGTCATAATTACCTTTTTAATACAAAACTAGGGCGATCTCCTTTCTTTGCTCTTGAACTCGGTTAAGAAACCAGTCGGGAAATAGTGAATGAGATTAAGATTCTATTTCCGGGAAAGTTTCTTGCGGATTTTGCTGAGAAATTCAGGCGTTATCCCCAGATACGAGGCTATATATTTTTGAGGCACATCTTTCAAAATGGCTGGATAGCTTTTAATAAACGACAAATACCTCTCTTCAGCTGAAGCTGAAAACCCCTCAACATAGCGCAGTTGTTGCCGCATCAACCCTTTATGAAACATAACACGAAAATAACGCTCAAACTTCGGGAAATTTTCCAGGAGATGATCCTGGGCCATCCTGGGCAAAAGAAGAGCTTCTCCATGGCTTAGCCCTTTCGTCGAGAAAGGTGTTGTTGCTGATTCGCTTAGACTATACAGATCTCCTGCCCACCAACCCTCAGCGGCGAATTGAATCACATGCTCAACGCCGTCCCGGTCCGTGTAGTACGTCATAAGATAGCCCGCATTGGCAAAAATCAAAAACCTGGAAGGCTCATTACGTTCCACGATAATTTCACCCGAACGAAAGGGCCTGGCAATCAAAACGGAATTCAAGTAATCCTTTTCCTTTTGGTCCAACTGAATATACTGGCCAATGCTTGAAAAGAATTTTTTGCTATTCATGAATTTGTTGAAGGACCAAAATAAACAATTTCCCGTAACAACCGAAAAACCGAACTGCGAATCCCAAAAGTCGATTTGATACGAACCCTGGATTTAAAATGGCAATATGGGCTTTCAACAACCAGGATGTTAAATTCTCTTGTCATGGCTTTGATAATATGAAATCTGTCATTGCCCCATGATAAAACTAACGGGAGCATACGGCGGAGGAAGAACGTGTAACACAGCTGCTTCTTTGGAAGTATTTTACGGATGAAGAACTGGTCAGGCACAGGAGTAAAATAATGGCGAAAAATCCACCGGAAACTCTTTTGACCTGGTTTAGATTTGTAATCCCGGCTCAGAGTCCCAATGAACGAACTGGACTGACCTGTCTAGCCGTCTGCTAAAGATGATTTTTGATGTGAGAATTTATTGGCGCCGAAACAAGGTGGTGTTTGTACAGAAAAAGGCAAAATTTTACTATTTTTGATAGGCAATCGACCTAATTTTTCGGAAGGGAATGGTATGAAAAAGGTCATTTTATTTACTATCCTGTTGGTATGTTCATTTCCTGCTTTTTGTCAGGATACCGGTAATGGTACAAAGACGCCAGTGGATATCCCGAACAGCATTACCAACAGTACTGGCTATACCTCCAATTATTACAGGTCAAATTTTATCGGCCGGTTTTACCTTCCGTTTTTGAATATCAATCGATTTGCCGTTCAATCCGAAGTCCTTTATTCAGGTCAGGGTCCGCTTGGGTCTTTACCCTTTACAACTCCCGGCTCCTTCAGGTCTGCCCGTCTAAATGCCCCGGTTCAATTCCGCTATCAAATTTTTAACGGCGTTAATCTTCAGGCGGGTTCTCAATTGGGAAGCAGCATGGTGGGCTCAAGACAAGCGAAGGTGGGCGCCAGTTTTCATCTTGCCAATGGGGTTAATTTCACAGCGGGATACGGGGCAGGCCTGAATAACTTTAATAAGCTAGGTTACGGCACCGGCACCCGAAATCAGGGACTGCAAATAACGGCCGGATATCGGTTGTTTAAATAAAAAGTACCTGCTAAGTACCCCTGATTTAAGTTAAAAAATAATCCTGACGGGATTCATCCTCGACTGAGAACGTAGAAAACTTCATGCTGCTAGAAAGCCCAGATTACATACTCGTTAAAATCAGGGCTGCAACCAGCAGCATCAAGAAATGATAGGAAGTATTAATGCCGAACAATTTCCAGGATTTTCTTTCCCAGGCAACCGTTCCCAGGTCCACCGGAAGGTAAAAACCGAGCCAGGTAAAGATCGTTGATGTCATGATGTTCGATCCGGCCGACATTTCGTTTATGCCTGGCACAAAGCCCCACGCTGCAATGTTATGAGCAAAAACATAAGCCAGAAAAAAATTGCCGATAACCATGAAGATCATCCCCCTGACCATTTCTCCTCTTTTCGGTTTGACGCGAGCGTCAAATCCCATCTCTTTCGCCCACGCTTTCCCGAATAGCGGAGTATACCAAATAAATCCAAGCATAAAGTTGGCTGCAACGGTTACCAGAACAGCTACCATATTGATGTGCATTTCCATCGTAACAGGGTTAGGTTGAATGATAAATGTAAGTAATTTTTTTACAATTTATGTGGTTTGGGATGTCGGCAAATCAACTGAAGTTCCAAGATGAAGTGAAGTCAATCTCACGCACTTCGCCCACCACGGCGAAGAGTGCACGGCACTTCAACGCTTCGTCCATTTGCTGAAAAACGCGATGAAATCAACCCCATGCGATTTAGGCGTTGCCTGCTGAAAATCGATGATCAATAGGGCAGATGGACCTGACGGTTTCTGAGTAGAAATGGATATCGGTGGTATATCCACTACCCACGGGCAGGTTCTTTTTAAACGCCCTGGTCATGCTTTTAAGGCGAACGACGCCAGAAGTACTTATTTAATGTATAAAATATATGAAATATTAATACAAAGTTTCCCCTGGGATCATTTATTATTGCACCTTGGACTATACCGGGTTTGGACTTGATCCCGGGAACGATTGATGATAAGGTTCAATTCTGAGAACCTGTTGTGACTCATAGAGGAAATATTGATCTAAAGTGGAGAGAGCGCTGCGGTTGACTGCATCCTTTATGAATAAAGATACACCCTTAATAATATCATCAACAAACGTCGCCGTTTTAAACAAAACCCGTATGGAAAGAATTTTCGTGGTCATCAGTTTGATTGGCTTGTTGTGCCTGACACACTGTCAATCAAAAAAAGAGGAAAAGGAAGGAGGAACAAAATTTCTGGTCACCAGTCCTTTGAAGAAAGATACAATGATTACCCGGGATTACGTATGCCAGATCCGTGCCATACAACATATTGAAGTGCGAGCCCTGGAAAAAGGCTACTTGCAGAAGATTTTTGTCGACGAAGGACAACTGGTGAACCATGGGCAACTGATGTTTCAAATCATGCCCATGCTTTATCAGGCCGAACTGCAAAAAGCGCAGGCGGAAGCCAAATTTGCGGAGATTGAATATTTAAACACAAAGTCACTTGCCGATCGCAATGTTGTATCAATCAATGAGCTGGCGTTGGCCAAGGCGAAATTGGACAAGGCAAATGCGGAATTGGCATTGGCTCAGGTTCACCTGGGATTTACCGAGATCAAAGCACCGTTTGATGGCATCATGGACCGCCTGCAAGTTCGGCTGGGTAGCCTTATCAATGAGGGAGATTTACTTACCAGCCTTTCGGATAACAGCGAAATGTGGGTTTATTTTAATGTTCCCGAGGCGGAATACCTGAATTATAGAGCCAAGACTCAAAAAGAGAACCTGCTGAAAGTAAGCTTGCTAATGGCCAACAACCAGCTGTTCGGGTATTCCGGAGTGGTTAAAACAATTGAAGCAGACTTTAACAACGAAACGGGAAACATTGCTTTCCGGGCCACATTTCCTAATCCGGACAGGTTGCTAAGGCATGGCGAAACAGGGACTATACATATGGTCGTGCCGATTAAGGATGCATTGATCATCCCCCAGAAAGCCACTTTTGAAATCCTCGAAAAGAAATATGTTTTTGTGATTGACAAAAACAATGAAGTGAAACAAAGGGAAATTACCATCGGCGCCGAAATGCCGGATATCTATGTCATCAAAGAAGGGCTGACGGAAAACGATAAAATACTTCTCGAGGGAATCAGGATGGTGAAAGATAATGACAAGATAGAGTATGCCTACGAGGATCCAAAGACGGTGATCCCCCATTTAAAAGTATATGTTGAATAAGGTAACTATTCAAAAAAAATAAGGACATGTTTAACATATTTCTTCATCGGCCCGTACTCGCTATAGTGTTTTCACTCCTCATTATGTTCATGGGTGTACTGGCCATTAAAACACTGCCTACATCGCAGTTTCCTTCGATAGCACCTCCCATGGTAATGGTCAGTGCATCGTATCCTGGAGCCAGTGCCAAATCGCTCGCTGAGTCGGTTATCATTCCGCTGGAGCAGGCCATTAACGGTGCCTGGGGTATGAAGTACATGACGTCGGATGCCACCAGTGCCGGTGAAGCCAACATACAGATCGTATTTAACCTGGGTACTGATCCCAACCAGGCCTTAGTACAAGTTTCCAATCGTGTAGAACAAGTGAGGAATAGATTGCCTGTCTTGGTGCAACGGGAAGGAGTAATTATTACGCCGATCATGCCGAGCATGCTGATGTATGTTAATCTCTACAGCAAGGACCCTCAGGCCAACATGAAGTTCCTTTTCAATTTTGCCGGCGTCAACATGATACCGGAACTCCAACGGATTGAGGGTATAGGACAATCCAGAATATTGGGCAGCCGTCAATATGCCATGCGTATCTGGTTAAACCCTGACCGGATGCGGGCCTATCGGATCTCCCCCGACGATATAATGGATGCGCTTGGCGACCAAAGTATCATCGGTAAGGCCGGTCGGATTGGCCGAGGCGATAGCAAGCGGGCCGAGGCACTCGAATTCGTCTTAGCGTATCCTGACCGGTTTAGTGACCCTAAACAGTATGAGGATGTCATTATCAAGGCCAATCCTGCAGGGGAGATTCTTCGCCTGAAAGATGTGGCAACAGTTTCGCTGGGAAGCGAATATTATGATATTTATTCCAACCTGAACGGCTATCCTTCGGCCGCTATTGTACTCAAGCAGACGTATGGCAGTAATGCGAGTGATGTGATTGCCAAAGTAAAAGTTAAACTGGAAGAGCTGAAGAAAACGTTCCCACCGGGAATGGATTATGAAATTAGTTATGATGTCTCCAATTTTCTCGATGCCTCGACCGAAAACGTGCTTCATACGCTGAGAGACGCCTTTATTCTCGTAGCCCTGGTCGTATTTATATTCCTTGGCGACTGGCGCGCCACCCTAATTCCAACATTGGCTGTTCCGGTGTCCCTCGTAGGGGCCTTTATATTCATGCAGCTTTTCGGACTTACCATCAACATGATTACGCTATTCGCCCTTGTGTTAGCAATTGGTATTGTCGTGGACAATGCCATTGTGGTGGTGGAAGCCGTGTATGCCAGTATGGAGGAAGACAATTTATCACCCTATAAAGCGGTACAAAAAGTACTGGGTGAAATCAGCGGCGCAGTAATCGCGATCACTCTGTTGATGACAGCCGTATTTGTTCCGGTAGCCTTCATGACGGGCCCGGTCGGCATCTTCTACCGGCAGTTTGCCATTACGATGTCCACTTCCATTGTCATTTCGGGTATTGTGGCGCTTACTCTCACACCGGTTCTTTGTGCCATGATTTTGAAGAACCCTCACGGACAACCCAGGAAGAAAACATTGATGAACAGAATTCTCGATGGTTTTAACCGGGGATTTGAAAAAGTTACAGGAAAATACGTTGGACTGCTGCGATTGATTGTGAACCGAAGAGTAGTCACATTCGGCCTCTTGCTGGCTTTCGGTTTGGGGATAATTGGAATAAGCAGAAGTCTGCCTTCGGGCTTCATTCCCAGCGAGGACCAGGGAATGATTTATGGGATCATTCAGACACCCCCCGGCTCGACTCTGGAGAGAACTAATGATGTTTCCCGCCAACTGCAAGCGATTGTTGAGAAAGTGGACGGCATACAATCTGTTTCTTCCATAGCGGGGTATGAGGTACTCACCGAGGGACGAGGATCTAACGCCGGAACTTGCCTCATTAACCTGAAACCATGGTCTGAGCGGAAACAAACGGTGAATGAGATCATCTACGAATTGGAAAAAAAGTCCAAGGCTATTCCGGGAGCAACCATAGAATTCTTCGATCCACCGGCCGTACCGGGATATGGGGCAGCGGGTGGCTTTGCTTTACAGTTATTGGATAAAACAAACACAGGCGATTACAACCAGCTTGAATCCGTGAAGAATAATTTTATGGCCGCCCTGGGTAAACGCAAAGAGCTGAGCGGCTTATTTTCCTTTTTCAGTGCCAACTATCCTCAATATGAGATTGAGATCGACAATCAATTGGCCATGCAAAAAGGGGTTTCTATTGGCAACGCCATGAACACATTGTCTATTTTTGTCGGAAGCACCTATGAGCTCGGTTTTATTAAATTCCAGCGCTTTTTCAAGGTATTTGTTCAGGCAGCGCCGGAATACAGGAGGCTCCCTTCCGACATTATGAACCTGTACGTAAAAAATAACCGGGATGAAATGGTCCCTTTTTCGGCGTTCATGAAAATTAAAAAGAAACAGGGAGCCAATGAAATTAACCGGTATAACATGTACAACACGGCCGCCATCCGGGGCGCCCCTGCAAAGGGATATAGCAGTGGTGAAGCGATCCAAGTGGTACAAGAAGTGGCTGCAAAAACACTTCCTCGAGGATTTGACATCGATTGGGCTGCTCTTTCTTTCGATGAGGTCAGGCGTGGAAATGAAGCCGTCTATATCTTCCTCGTCGTTCTGGTGTTTGTCTATTTTGTTCTCGCAGGGCAGTATGAAAGTTTTCTACTTCCGTTAGCGGTAATTCTTTCCCTGCCGGCCGGAGTTTTCGGGTCCTTTGCGTTACTCAAGATAGTGGGGCTGGCGAACGATATCTATGCCCAGGTGGGGCTGGTGATGCTGGTCGGTTTACTGGGCAAAAATGCCGTACTGATTGTAGAATTTGCCGTTCAGAAGAACCGTGCCGGTGCAACCATATTCGAGGCAGCGGTAGAAGGTGCCAAGGTGCGCTTTCGCCCGATATTAATGACGTCATTCGCCTTTATCGCGGGATTAGTTCCACTTGTCATTGCTCACGGCGCCGGTGCTGTGGGGAACCGCACGATAGGCTCTTCGGCACTCGGAGGAATGCTTTTCGGAACCGTCTTCGGGGTAATTGTCGTCCCGGGATTATATTACGTGTTCGGCAAACTTGCGGAAGGAAGGAAACTGATTAAAGATGAAGGTAAAGATCCGTTGACCGAAGACCTGGTTCATAAAATGGACGCTTTTCCCCAAACCGAAGAAAGTGAAGGTAATGTGCACTAAAAGAATTATGAAGTACGCAGGGATAGCCTGTCTTTCCCTCCTTTACACGGCTTGTCATGTACCCTCGTTGGTCCAGAAAACCGAGAATAAAAAAGTCCCTGCAGGGTATCGCGATTTGCAGGATACGGTCAATACCGCAATGATCAAATGGAAGAATTTTTTTACCGATCCGCATCTGACAGGCCTCATTGATACGGCACTGAAAAAAAATCAGGAACTAAATATCATGCTGCAGGAAATTAACATGGCTCAAAACGAAGTAAGAGCCCGGAAAGGGGCGTATTTACCGTTTGTTGATTTGGGAGCAGGGGCCGGATTTGAAAAGACGCCCAGGTATACCCGGTCCGGAGCGGTTGATGCAACTACTGACATCACACCCGGCCAAAAAATTCCCGATCTTTTGCCGGATTATCTGCTGGCCGCCAATGTTTCATGGGAAGTGGATATTTGGAAGAAGTTACGAAATGCGAGAAAATCGGCGATCTATAGCTACCTCGCCACGACGGCTGGCAAAAATTTCATGGTTACTCATCTGATTGCCGAAATCGCCAATTCCTATTACGAATTAATGGCATTGGATAATCAGTTGGAAATCCTGAAAAAGAACATTGCAATTCAACAGAATGCCCTCGAAATTGTGCAACTGGAGAAAAGCGCTGCAAAAGTTACTGAATTAGCGGTGCGAAGGTTTGAAGCCGAGGTGCTCAAAAACCAAAGCCGTATTTATTACATTCAGCAAAAGATCGTAGAAACTCAGAATAGGATTAATTTTCTGGTGGGAAGATTTCCTCAGCCGATCGAAAGAAATTCTCTGGCATTCGTTGATTTAGAGCCTGACACAATTCATGCTGGCGTCCCCTCTCAACTACTGGAGAACCGGCCTGATATTAAACAAGCCGAATTCAATCTGGCGGCCGCCAAGCTGGACATCAAGGTGGCCAAAGCCAATTTTTATCCGACGTTAATGATTAATGGAGCCGTAGGTTATGAGGCATTTAATCCGCAGTATCTGCTAAATACACCGACATCAATGCTCTATACCCTGGCGGGAAGTTTAGTCGGACCACTAATCAACAGGAACGCGATAAAAGCGACGTATTACAGTGCCAATGCCAAACAAATACAAGCGGTTTACAATTACGAACGTACCCTATTAACAGCGTACATCGAAGTGGCCAATCAACTGTCAAATATCAGTAACCTGGAAAGAAGCTACGATTTGAAAGCAAAACAGGTCGATGCGTTGACTCAGTCGATCGATATTTCTATCGGCCTTTTCAAATCTGCCCGGGCTGATTATATGGAGGTGCTATTGACTCAACGCGATGCCCTTGAATCCCGATTTGAACTTATTGAAACCAAAAAGCAGCAAATGAATGCCATGGTTAACATTTATCAGGCATTAGGTGGCGGATGGAAATAGTAATGCCGATTCAACTATCATTTGCTAATCGGGTCGGGACTAAGTACCGTCATAAATTTTAGAGTAGTTTTAGAAAATAATAATTGGATCGGCACCAGGACTATGAAAGTTCTTTTATCCGTATTGACTTCATTTCTGATCATCTGCGCGTGCGATGCTCAGACCGTCCCGTACGACCTCCTGATCAGGAACGGCAGAATCGTAGATGGCACAGGTTCGCCCTGGTACACGGCTGATCTGGCCATTAAAGACGGTAAGATCGCTGCCATCGGAAAACTGACTCAGGCCACCGCGCAACGAACCATTGACGCATCCGGACTGGTCGTATCACCGGGGTTCATCGACATGATGGGGCAAACGGCGGCAGGCTTTCTGAAAGATCCCACGATCGCATTCAACCTTCTGTCGCAGGGAATTACGACGATCAATGCAGGCGAGGGCGAGTCGGATGCACCCCTGAGCGATGCCGACGCGAAGCGGATGGGCTGGCAAACCATGCGACAGTTCCTCTCAAAGCTTGACGCCTCCGGAATGCCGATGAACATGGTCCAGACCGTTGGTCATACACAGATCCGCTCTATCGTAATCGGCGACAAGGATCGGCCGGCCTCCGCGGCAGAATTGGATCAGATGCGTGCTCTCGTACAGGAAGCCATGGAGGCCGGTGCCATTGGTGTATCAACGTCACTGATTTACCCTCCGGCCATTTACGGCTCCGAACAGGAAATTACAGAACTCACTAAAGTTGCAGGACACTATGGCGGACGCTACTTTACCCACATGCGCAACGAAGGAGACAAACTGCTGGAAGCCATCGACGAGGCGCTTCGCATCGGCACGGCTGCCGGCACACCCGTGCACATCTACCATTTGAAGGCTGCCGGCCAGGCCAATTGGGGAAAAATGGATCAAGCAATTGCCCGCATAAAAGCGGCACGGGCTGCAGGACAGGAAGTAGGCGTTGATGTCTATCCCTATATCAACAATGGCCTGGGTATTCGGGCCCTGTTGCATCCGCAGCATGCGGCAGACGGGCAATCCGCCTTAATGACCAAGCTTAAAGATCCTGTCATCCGAGCGGAGATGCGAAAGGATATGGAAACCCTGGGTGGATGGGAAAACTGGTATGCGCATGCCGGCAAAGATTGGAACCTGATAATTGTTGCTAGCCTGGGATCAACTCCGTATGCCGGATACAATGGACAAAGCGTTGGCGCCATTGCAACAGCCACCGGAAAATCACCGTGGGATGTCTTTTTTGAGTTGTGCCTCCATGATGTTTTTGCAGGACCACAGAGTATGTCCGAAGCCAACAAGATGAAGGCCATGCGTGAGGAGTTTACCTCATTTGATACCGATGCCGGACCCACGCTGCCAAAGGACGCGAACCATCCCCGCGGCTTCGGTGCATTTCCAAGGGTACTGGCTCGTTATGTAAAAGATTTTGGTGCCTTGTCGCTGGAGGGTGCCATTCACCGTATGAGTGCTGTGGCTGCCAACGAAGTAATGGCTTATGACCGTGGCAGACTCTCCCCCGGCCTCGCCGCCGATATTGTCATTTTTGACTTGAATACGATCCGCGACAAGGCCACATTCGAATCACCTGCAGCCGTTTCCGAAGGAGTGGAATGGGTGCTCGTGAATGGCGTGATCGTGCTGGCCGACGGAAAGTACACCGGTGCGAAACCGGGAAGGGTTATCAGAGGACCAGGCTATCGGCCATAGTGAATTAGCCGAGCTATTAGATAGAATATGAAAACATCAGAAACCCAGAACCCGATCTTTCCCAAAGGTGAGAAAGCTCCGGCGGACTATTTCACCGGCGCGGCATGGATAAGGCCATTGGTCCCCGATGATCGCACGTTCAATTGCGTGATTGGCAATGTGACATTCGAACCCGGCGCACGAAACCATTGGCATACCCATCCGGGCGGTCAGATTTTAATTGCCACGCAAGGGACCGGTTATTTTCAGGAGAGGGGCAAACCGATACAATTGCTCCAAAAAGGAGACGTTGTTAAAATTCTTCCTGACGTTGTACACTGGCATGGTGCATCACCGGATAGTGAGTTTACGCACATCGCTATTAGCACCAACACGCAAAAAGGAATCGTTGTTTGGCTGCAAAAAGTTACGGATGAAGAGTATAACAGCCTTTGAGTAATCTCATTCACCGTACCGATTACCGATAACCGGACGCTTGCAATTCAAAAAGTTTCGCGTACCGGCCTCCGGCAGCAAGCAATTCCTCATGTGTACCTAACTCAGCGACCTTTCCTTCTCCGATTACAGCGATTCGATCGGCAATCCGAACAGTAGAAAACCGGTGTGAAATTACGATACCGATTCGCCCCTTTAGATTCTCTTTCAATTCTGCAAAAATAGCTGCTTCAGCCTCCGGATCCAGCGACGAAGTGGGTTCATCCAGAATCCAGATGTCGGCATTGCGGTACATGATCCGTGCGAGAGCCAATCGTTGCCATTCTCCGCCGGATAAATCATGGCCGCCTTCGAAGAGCCTACCTACTTTGGAATCCAAGCCATTGGGCATTTTTTTTAAAAGCCAATCACTACGCGAATCGTGCAGCGCTTTTAGAACGCGTTGGTCGTCGGCCTTTATATCCGGGCGACCCATCACAACGTTTTCCCGCACGGACAATTCATAACTTGGATAATCCTGAAACAACACGCCAATTCTTTGCCGCAGTGTTTCCGGGTCCACGTCCCGGAGATCGATACCTCCTACCTTGATGGACCCTCGATCGGCATCGTAAAATCGAAGCATCAACTTAACCAGTGTACTTTTCCCCGCTCCATTTTCTCCGACCAATGCCATCAGTTCGCCGTTGCGAATATGCAAATTCAATCCCATCACTGCAGATTCGGTACCCCCCGGATACCTGAAGGCCACATCTCTGAACTCAATCCCTTCCTTTAAATTTTCAGGAATAGGGCTAGGTTGGGCAGGGACATGAATAAGGGGCTCCATGGCCAGAAAGGAAAAATAGTCTTCAAGAAAGATGGTGTGCTGATCAACAGCAACAAATGTGCTTGAAATTTGCCCCAGGGTACCAGACACGGATGAGAAAGCGCCGATCACCAGCACGACGCCTCCAGGATCAATGGTACCTGCTAACCCTTTGATGGCCACAAATAAATAGGCAAGCGCCAGCGTTGTTCCTGTGACTAGTCCCGTAAGCAATGAAGTTCGGGTACCCGACAAGTACATGCGCTCTCTTTGTTTGAAAAGATCTTCTGACATTTTACGGTGCCTTCCTAGCAAGTAGTCGGAGAGTACGTACGCCCTTATTTCTTTGGTCGTACGTGGTTGCGCGAGCAGGTCACCAATGTATTCTCGTTCGCGCTGCTCGGGAGTTTCCTTATAAAAAAAAGCATAAAGACGCGAGGTAACCCTGCTCTCGAGCGCGATTGAAAGCCCTGCCGCCACGAGTGCAAGAATGACAAGGACCCAGTGAAGACTTGCCAACAAAGACGTCATCAGGACGATGGTGACAATATTGCCGGAAAGCCCCAGGACTGACCAAGTAAGATCACCGGGTCTCCAGGAGACGTCCCTTTTAGCACGGGCCAATCGATCATGCCAATTGGAGTTGTCGAAGTGCCCGATATCAATCTTCGATGCTTGCACTAACAAGCGACGCTCAGCTTCCAGTTCCACGCGCCGTACAAATAGATTTCTGCCATACCCCATATAAGCGCTGACAGTTCTCTGCACGCTAACAACAATCCATAAGCCTATCACTACCGGAACGATGTCATTAAACTGAATAATGTGTAAACGGGCATCTGAAATGTGATTCACCAGGCTTGCACCCAGATACACGGAAATGGGCGGCATCGTAGCTCCCAGAATTCCCAATAATGAATAGCGTATTAACGACCTCGGAGAAGCTGCCCATGCCAATGCAATTCCTAGCCTCAGGTTTTTCCTTACTCTCCGAGCCCTCCCCTTTGTTCCTTGATTGGCATCCATTTTATAAAATTAATGGCTGGATTATTTCTCACCTAATCCCTGCTGGGGCCGCGAAAAAATCAGGCCATCTCCGCGAATGCTGAAAGTTTTAGTCCGCTGTTACTCTGCAGACTTCTTCAACAAAGTGGTTTTTGACAATATGAAGTAGGTTTAGTTTAGACACTATTTGTTAACCTTCCGGAAAAAATTGGAAGCAACCAGCGTCAGTAACTTTGGCCCCGACTCAAACTGAATGCTCGCAAGTTCTTCTCTTCCCATTTTCTTAACAAAGTTCACCTTTCCTTTGCCGTGCCTCAGATGGAAGATATCATCACCTGCTTTAAGCTTGCCGATTTGCTGCTCATTAAACGGATCGCCAACATAATCAGGAAGGGGTGAAATTATGGGCAAACTGTCCTCCAGGGCTTTGGTCTCTTCTTTCTGAGGGGTTTCATCCGTCGACGTAATTGGGTTGGAGGGTAGTGTTATATCAGCCATTGAATTCTGGGATGTAAATTGTGGCAGTCCTATGCTGAGACGATTGAGCAATTCGTGTCTATCTTTTTTGGTTTCGACCGCTTTTTTCAGGGCTTCTCCCAAAACTTCAATAGCTTTTTGAACGGTGTCGATTCTCAGCGACTCATCGTATTCGACCAAGCCGGGTTCTGTCGTATCAAACATGACAAACGATTTCAAGTCTTTAACGAGCGTAACCGGGAGACCCAGCGCCTGCCGTATCGCCAGTCCGTAAAGTGCATTTGAATTGGTCGCGCTTACGTCAAGGAGGGCAATCTCACAGTCAATAATATCTTTCACAACGGCCAATGAATTATCATACGTTGCATTGTCTGCCCGAGTAGGCCAATAACCGGCCGCTCGGCAAGCCGGGACGATCACATAATCATACACTCGATTGAAGTGCCCTTGAGGGTATCCGTTGGGTTCCCCCTGCGGCATAATAACAAAGCATCTATTGTCCATGCTGATGTATTTTAATGGTTATTACGGCATAAGCAAATGTAATTTACGGGATTTACTTAATAAAGGAGTTTGCTCCCGATTCCGGGTCAATTCGTTCCGGAACCAGGCGCCAACTATACCAGTTCCCGACATTGCAGGGACATTTTCATTTTGGGCCAGATTTGTAACGCTTGACAGGGACGAAGACCCGGAAGCGACCGCCTGACATTACGTAAGGCAGAGGGGGTAATTGGGGTTAATTATAAGAATTTCGTTTTATCTTTCGTCAATCTTCGTGTAATGGAACGAGCGGCCGGGCGGACGAAGCCTGGAAAATCATCGGTGAGCTACTAACGAAGTATAAAAAAATAAATATGAAAAAACTAATCGCGGTATTATGCATTGCTTACCCGCTACTCAGCATCGCACAAAAGAAACCCGGGGCCGATAACAAACTAGCCGGCATCGATGCGAAGTTGCAACCCTTACTTTCGGTCTGGAAAGTGGCGGGCTTTGCGGTGGCAGTAGTGGATAAAAATAAAATTTTGTACGCCAAAGGATTTGGATACGGCGATTATGAGAAGAAAATACCCGTCACACCGAATACCCTTTTTGCCATCGGGTCTTGCAGCAAAGCATTTACCAGTTCATTGCTGGGCTTGCTGCGCAATGAGAATAAAATAGATTTTGACAAGAGTCCGACGCTCTACTTGCCGGAACTGAGTTTTTTTAACAATGAGATGAATACCCAGATAACTGTGCGTGACATGATGTGCCACCGCACCGGCTTGCCACGACACGACTTTTCCTGGTATTTGTTCAATACCGATTCGCGGGATAGCCTGCTCCTTCGCCTTAAGTACCAGGAGCCCACGGCCGGAGTCCGGCAGCGGTGGCAGTACAACAATTTTATGTTCATGGTTCAGGGAATGATTGTCGAAAAAATCAGTGGGGTAAGCTGGGAACAGAATATTAAGGATAGACTTTTTCAACCGCTGAACATGACACGATCAGACGTATCGATCGCCGAATTGGAGAAAAGTCCCGATGCGGCCATCGGTTACAAAGTAAAAGATGACAAGGACATCGTAAAAACAGATTACTACCCAATCCGCGGCATGGCACCGGCTGGAAGCATTAACAGCAGCGTCAATGACATGGCAAATTGGGTGATGGCATGGATTAACGGGGGAAAGTTCAATGGCAAGGAAATTCTTCCTCACTCTTATGTCACCGAGGCCATCTCATCGCAGATGGTGGTTGCGGGCGGTTTACCTTCCAAAGAACATCCTGATTTGCAGTTTGCCAATTATGGTTTCGGATGGGGCATGACGTCCTACAAAGGTCACTATCGGGTAGAGCACGGCGGCAATATTGATGGCTTCTCCGCCAGCACCTGCTTTTTTCCGAGCGACAGCATTGGCATTATTGTGCTTGTGAATCAAAACGGTTCATCGGTGCCGTCCATCGTGCGAAATATCATTGCCGACCGCCTCCTCGGCCTTACGCCCACCGATTGGAGTAAAGAACTTAAAGATGCCGCGGACAAGGGCAAAAAGGAAGCCAAGGAAGCAAAGGCCAAAGTCTCCGTCAATCGAAAAACCGGGACAAAACCGTCGCACCTTCTTGAAGAATTTGAAGGCCGATACAGCAACCCCGGGTATGGCACGATCATCGTCAGGGTAAAAAAGGACTCGTTGTTCGCTATAACACCCCATGTTTCGTATTGGTTGAAGCACTATCATTACGACGTCTTCCAGCCATTCGAAGCCGGAAAGAAAGAACAAATCGACACGACGGAAAGCAGCGAAGTGCGTTTTAATTTTCACACGGGTAACTCGGGTGAAATTGAAAGTGCCAACATTAGCGGCATGGAGGCGTTATCGAAGCCTCTTGAATTTTTGCGACTTCCCGCTGAAAAGAAAATCACACCGGAAGAACTTAAGAAATATGTGGGCGAGTATACGCTAGGCTCTGTCGTCGCCAAAGTGTTTATCAAAGGCGAGAACACAATGTTTCTTTTTGTTCCTGGCCAACCTGAATATGAATTGCTTTACCTGGGACAGAATAAGTTTGCTATCAAGAATCTAACCGGCTACAAACTGGAGTTTGCCGAAGGTCCTAACGGGACCATCGATCAGGTGTCTTTTGTTCAACCGAATGGAACCTTTAAAGCGGAACGGAAGAAATAATGTAACTAAATACCAAATACTCATGAAGAAAATCAACCTTTCAGTACTTATCCTCCTCGGGGCGCTAACCAGCGGACTGCCTCAAGGCCCCTTCAATTCTCCCAAAAAAGATTTAACGAGGGAGGAGCAGACGTTTAACCAAAGCCCGACTCGAAAATCCAGCGACATTGGGCAGAGATGGGTGAAAATCCACTCGGGCAGTGAGATCCCTTCCGATGCCGTAGCGGGGGGCAAAGACGGCGACGGAAGCCTGTTATTTGTTGCCCATGCCAATTATGGGGGAAATTGGCATCCTGGAAAAACCCGGAGGGATTGGAACACGACGAGCATCGAATACGGAGGCCAGGAACTTAATATTAATGACTACGAAGTTCTCGTTGGCAACGAAGGTCTTAGCTGGACGCCTGTCAGCCAAGGAAATGTACCCAACAACGCGGTCATCACCGGCCATGAAAATCAGAACAATTTGTTTAGCTGCCGGTGCCAGTTCGATGGCACTACCCAGGTGGGTAAAACCTGGCAAGGAATAAACGCGTGCAACATCGGATATGGAAACGCCGGTCGCGTAGTTCCGAACTACGAGGTGCTGGTTCAGTCAGGATCAGGCGCGACCCCTCAACCGAGTGACATTAATTCAGCAAGAATCATAGGCACCTGGAAATTAACCACAAGTTCGTGTTCAGGATGCAGCAACAGCCAATTCAATTACGCGGACTCCCCCTGCAAGGATAACGGTGTCCAGTGTGCAACGGTGGTATTTACTTCCACCAACATGTGGTCTGACAACAACGGAGGAAAGGGAACCTATTCGATCGATGGGGACAAGATTAAATTAAATTCTGCCGTGGATGGCTCATTTTCAGAATTCAATTTTAAGATAGATGGGGGAATATTGACCGAAACACAACTTCAAATTAACAATTGCCTATTAGTAATTCACTACAGGAAAAGTAATTGATCAGTTTCGATTGTGGGCGAAAAAACGTGAACATTAAAACTATCCTTAGGACAAACTTCATTTAGGGGTGGCATAAACCGAAAACGTTGAAAATACTATATCCCATCTTGGCCGTCACCCTGTTTACCAACACGTACAACTTTTGCCAGCCCTCGGCAACTAAACCGAAAATCGAGAACGCGGGTGTCACTATCGATTTTACTGACAATGGAATCGGCGATACGACATTATTGTTTGTTCATGGCTGGTGCATCAATAAAACCTACTGGTCCGGGCAGGTGGATTATTTCAAGAATAAATACCGGGTTGTTACTATGGACTTAGCGGGTTTTGGAAATTCCGGGACCAACAGAACAATATGGACAGTTGAGGAATTTGGCAAGGATGTGTTGGCTGTCATAGTAGCGCTGGATCTAAAAAATATTATTCTTATCGGACATTCTATGTCGGGCGAAATTATTCTTGAAGCGGCAAGCCATGCGCCCGAGCGAGTCATTGGCCTGATCGGTATTGACAACTTCACCGACGTAGGAAAAGACGTAATCAACCAGGAGGCAATTGACCGGTACTTTGAGCCGTTTAGAAATGATTTCAAGAAAGCGGGGCGAAGTTTTGTAAACTCATTGTTTTACAACAGGACAGACAGTAAAATCAGAGCGAGAGTTCTGACGGATTTTGAAAATTCGAATCCATTGATTGCCATTGAAAGTTTACGGCAAAATGTAAATTATTTGACAAAGGAAACCAGAACACTCAAGGCACTTGGGTTGAGGGTATATTTGATTAACAGTGATAAGAATCCGATAAACAAGATTGGATTTGATTCCAACGGAATCAGGTATGATTTACAGATTATCGATGGAACGGGTCATTATCCGATGATCGAGAAGCCAACCGAATTCAACTTGCTCTTAGCGAAGAGCCTATCGGGTATTGCTGCAGGCAAATAATATCGGGATTGCGATTAACAATTTGCCCCGGTTCCTGATAATACAATTTGCGCACTTGCCATATACCTTTTCCTGCATCTATTTTGGACATTTGATTTTTGGAAGATCGCGGCGCTGGTTTATTTGATTTATTTTTCCGAAAATTGAGCGTCAACAATCTATGAATAACCGCGGTTTTCTTTTATGGTCTGTAATCTTCCTGTTTGTAAGTTGTACAGTACATTAATTAATCCACCCGCAAATATGAGCTCATTTCCTTCACAATTTCCTGTAATAATTTCAAAATGAGCCTATCCGTGTATTGAGGATTTTGTATTGCGCGATTACTTCTTTCGCGCGCCTTCAGGAAACGAGTCGTCTGAGAATACTCAGGACAACAAACTTCTAGAATCATGTCCTGTCAATAAACAAGTAACCAATTTCTTCATTTTGCTTGCTCGATTCTTAAAACGTTTTAGTTGAGTGGCAGTTGACCGTTTGTGGGCGAGTACTTTGTTGAACCCGGCTTACCTTCTTTCAGTAACGTGTAGAAGGTTCATCTTCCACGCTCCATCCTTTTTTCTGAACGTTGCGCTTTCGATCCAGTCGATATTCTCTTTCACTGTGTCCCTGAACACAAAG
>Ga0302326_10006148_pt1 | contig 27025 bp, 24 predicted proteins | sample Palsa_T0_3_FD_202264 | JGI IMG/M metagenome (GOLD analysis project Ga0302326, IMG submission 202264) | Peat permafrost microbial communities from Stordalen Mire near Abisko, Sweden - Palsa_T0_3 | ecosystem: Environmental > Terrestrial > Soil > Palsa > Peat permafrost | place: Sweden: Abisko... | reverse complement strand
CTCGGGTATCCGCAAGTTGACTGCTCCGGATGAGCCGGTGACCAGGCTTGGTGCGGGCGCGATGACCGTACGCAGCTGATGCCGGCCGGCGACGCCCAGTTTGGGATATGCCCGGTACAGGTGCGAGCTCACCGTACGCGGGGACAGGAACATCCGGTCAGCGATCTCGCGGTTGGTCAGGCCCGAGCCAGCCAGGCAGACAATCTCTCGCTGCTGGGACGTGAGATCGGCGAGGGCCTCAGGTGTGCCGGGCGTATCCGCGACGCCGATGCCGCAAGCCCTCAGCTCGGCCTCGGCCCGCCGTGCCCATGACGTGGCCTTGAGTCCGCGGAATGTCTCGGCCGCGGCTGCCAGGAAAGGCCGGGCATCGCTGATCCGGCGCAGGCGCCGTAGCAGTTCGCCATGGTCGAGCTGTAGTTGCGCACGCTCGAATGGCCACCGGTTCCCGGCTGGGTCCGAGAGGGCCCGCTCGAAGTGAGCGACAGCATCAGCCGGCTCGGCAAGCAACCCGTGCGCGCGCGCTGTCAGCTGCTCGAGCCGTGGCGAACTCGCACCTTCCAGGCGGAGCACAGCGTGCGCGATGATGCGGCGACCCTCGAGATGGCGGTCAGCGCGGACTGCAGCAGCAGCCAGGTCGGCGATGCCAAGGTATGAGACGTGGTAGTGCAGCGGTGTGCCGTCACTGAGGAACAGCTGGCGGAGCTGGGCATAGGCCGTCAGGCGACTGCCGTCCGCGAAGGCCGCAAGCCCAGCGGCGTGCCGCGCACGCGCGCCGATACAGCTGCTCTCGGCCTGGCCAACGCGGGCCAGCACGCGGGCCAGCTCGCCGCCCGCATCGCCTGCTTCTGCCCGCAAGGCGCGGACAGTAGCTGCGGTGAGGCCGGCCGAAGCTGCCACGACGTCAAGCTGGTTAGCCGCCGCCAGCTCGCTGGCCTTCGCTGCAGAGGCGAGCGCATCATCCCACTGGCCTGCGTCGGCGTAAGCCCGGCTGAGTATCGAGAGGGCGACACCGCTATTGCCCCGGACGTCCGCCGTTTTCAGCTGGTTGATGGTGTCGGTGAGCAAGCGGATGGCAAGGCCCGGCTCGTCCAGTACCCAGGCCGCAGCGCCGGGGACTGCAAGTTCCGTGCTGGCTGCAGCGTCGAGAGTCTGGAGCCGGGCGACCAGGTCAGCCCGGCCGCCGAACGGATCCGTACTGGCGCGGATGCAGGCTCCGAGCACACCGGAGCTGCAGGCGTCCGCGGCGCGGGATCCGTGCGGCGGAGCCTGACGCTCGAGCCGGTACAGAACCTGGCAGACGAGCTCGCGGTCGCGCAGCGCGCCGGACAGGTAGGCAACGATGGCCGCGGTAGCAAGAGCATCCCAGGCCACAGATGGCTGGCAGTCGGCCGCGTCGTTCGCGACCGCGAGGAGTATCGACAAAGCCTCAGGGTGCTGGTTCGTCCAGGCCAGCGCCCATCCGGCCGCGCGGCTGGCCGTCAGCCGCAGCTCGGCGTCCGCTCCGATGGCAAGTGCTCGCCTGGCAAGGTCGTGGACCCAGCCCGCCTGCCCCGTGGCGACGGCCGCAGACGCGGCCGACGTGAGGCGTCGCGCCCTGTCTTGCGTGCCGGGGCTAAGCTCGGCCGCGCGCTCCAGGGCGAGCGCGGCCCCGACGGCTCCCTCGCGCTGCCGCGCCAGCGCCGCTGTCGATTCGAGCCGAGCCGCTATCGCTTCGTCAGGCCGCAGCGTTGCCGCCGCCAGGTGCCAGGCCTGGAGGTCGGGCTGATGGTCGAGGCTGGCAGCTAGCTGACGATGCGCCGCCGCTCGCTCTGAGAAAGGCGCCCCGTGGTAAATCGCTGACTGGAGCAGGGGGTCAGAGAATCGCACACCTGACGTCTCCACCGTGATCAGCCCTAGGCGCTCGGCCGGAGCGAGCGCCTCGGCGTCGATGTCGGGTGCGGCGACGGGCGTGGAGCTGCCGACCGGGATGTCGGCGGCGACGACTAGCAGCGCGGTTCGGGTAAGCGCGGGCAGCTGGGCGATGGCGCCGGCGAATCTGGCGGCGAGGGCGTCACCCAGCGGCAGTGGTAGCTGCACTGAGCACTGCCGTGCGGATGGTCCTGCCGTCACTGCCCGGGCTAGCTCGATCAGCGCCAGCGGGTTGCCCGCTGCCTGCGTGATGACCTGGCTGCGAGCGCGCCCGGCCGGCGGATGCGGGAGGCTATCCAGTAGCCGGGTGGACGCGCAAGCGGACAGCCGGCCAAGATGCAGTTCCGGGAAACCGGAACCAAGGGCGGGCGGGGGAGCGAGCCCACGGCTGCTGAGGACCAGGACCACTTGCTCGTCGTCCAGCCGGTGCCCGATAAACGCGAGGACGTCCAGGGAGCTGCGATCGAGCCAGTGGGCGTCGTCAATGGTGGCCAGCAGCGGGCGGTTCTTCGCAGCCCGCGTCAGGAGGCTCAGGGCCGCCGTCGCGGTGACGAGCCGGTCCGCGCAGGACGCTTCCTGTTCGTGGCCCAGGACCCTCAGAAGCGCGTCACGCTGCAGACCGGGCAGGTCGTGCACGTGGCAGGCGAGTGGCCGCAGCAGCTGATGCAGGCCAGCGAACTCGAGGTTCGTTTCCGGCTGGCGGCCGCTGATCGCGAGCACCCGGAAGCCGTCGGGTCGCGCATGCCGTGCCAGATCCGCCAGCAGAACGCTCTTGCCAGCACCAGCGTGGCCGAGAACGACCAGCACGCGACCCGCTGTCGATTCAGGATTCGTCAGGGCCCTGAGCCGGGATATCTCTGGCCCCCTGCCCACCAGAAGATCCTCGTCAGCGTGCGCCTGAGACGGCGGCGGATCGCGCCAGGCCAGTGCCTCGCCGCTCATCTGACCTCCCTGAGGTCTACTGAACCGGGAGCGTGGCGCACGCCGCTGGCTTGCAGTGGTGCCCGCGTGGTGACCGGAGACCAGCTGGCGCGGCTGACCGCCGACAGGTGGCCAGCCCTGCGCCGGAGAAAGCCAGCTCGGCGAACCCGTGATTCGAATATCCCTGGTGGCCGGACCGATCACATCACATGGTCATGCGATATCTAACGGAGTCGATGAGGCGCGACCGGTTCTCTGATTGCCCGAGCCCGGCGGATGGCGTTTCCGTTATTGACCGGCATCACGCGATAAGCCGGAACGCACGGCCAGGGTGCAGTCGGCTTGCGGATACCGGGCCGGCCGCGCCCCGGCAGAGGATAGGCGGACGGCGCTCAGAGGAGCCGCGCAGCCGGATGCGCCGAACTCGGCTTCGCCGGCACCGGACCTGCTCAGGAAGCGGAAACGAAAGGCGAGGTAACCATGGCGACCCCGTACTCGGAGCTCCCGAACAAACTGGTCGCAGCGGAGAACGGCATCGACTATGCGTACCGTGAGACCGGCGAGGGGACAGTGCCGCTGGTCCTGCTTCAGCATTTCCGCGGGAACCTGGACAGCTGGGATCCCGCACTTATCGACGCGCTGGCGACGACGCGCCGGGTCGTGACATTCGACAACACAGGTGTAGGCGACTCGACGGGGACAACGCCAAGCACGATGAAGCAGATGGCGGATGCTGCAATCGCTTTCCTGGCGGCGCTGGACATCGGCCAGGCGGACATCCTCGGATTCTCGATCGGCAGTTTCGTGGCGCAGGAAATCGCCCTGACACGGCCGGCCATCGTCCGCCGGCTGATCCTGGCGTCGGCAGCGCCGCAGGGCGCGGCGGGAATGCACGGCTGGGCCCCGGACGTCATCGGAGCGGTCGGGACGCCGCAGACCAGTCCCGGGGCTTACCTGGATGTATTTTTCGCGCACTCCCCGTCGAGCAGCGCGGCCGGCCAGCAGGCCTTGAAACGCATGTACGCCAGGACGGAAGACCGGGACAAGCCGACCTCCTGGCAAACCCGCCTGGCCCAGTACGACGCCGTGCGCACCTGGGGCATCCCGATCACGGACTGCTGGAGCGGGTGCGGTCGATTGACCAGCCGGTCTTCCTGGCCAACGGGGACAGCGACCCCATGATCCTGCCGCACTACGCTTATTTGCTGGCGGGCCTCATTCCGCAGGCCAGGGTGAAGATCTACCCCGACTGGGCGCACGGGTTCCTGTTCCAGCATCACGAGGAGTTCGCGGCCGACGTTCAGGCATTCCTGAGCGTCGGCCACTAGATGGCGCTGGGCTGCAGCGCAGTCCGGCGGGTACCGCGCGGCAGGTTGCGCTGGTTCCCGCACCGGTCGGTGATCTTCTGCCACGGATTCGCTGCGGCTCCGCGGGAGCCGAGGGCTTCAGGCTTGCGTCTCGTGCAGGCTGGCCACGCGGGCCAGCTCTACCCGTGAGTTGACGCTGACCTTGGCAAAGACGTGGCGAAGGTGGGCACTGACCGTGTGGTGCGAGACGAACAGCCGCTCGGCCACTTCCCGGTTGGTCAGACCTTCCACGACGAGGCGCGCCACGGCAAGCTCAGAGTCGGTCAGCGCTGCCCAGCCCATGCCCGGGTGCCGCTCGGCCACGAGCCGGCGGCGCACGCCCAGGGCGCGCAGGAGGCCGCGCACCCGGCCGGCGTCCGCCGTGGCCCCCGCATGCGCGTAGATTTCTAGCGCCCGGCCGAGGGAGTCCACGGCCACCGGAGTGGCCCCGTCGTCGACGGCAGTTGCGCCGAGGTCTTCGAGTGCTGCCGCCAGCGCCAGCGGACGCGGCCCGCGCTCGAACAGCGCTACCGCGTCAGCGAGCAGCTTGCCGTCGTGACTCAGGATGCCGTCCGCGTGGGCGGCGACGGCGGCCAGCGAGCGCACACTGGGATTGAGCTCGGAGTGCTGCCGCGCAGTTGTGGCTGCGGCGGCGGCCAGCTGGCGGTCCTGCGCGGCGAGCGCGATTCGGACGAGACGCGGCCCGTCGGCGATGTCCATCGGGAAGAGCGGCACGATCGCCGTACCGTCGTCCTCCGCTACGCAGCAGACAAACTCGTGCGCTTGGTGCGGGCTGCCTGCGGCCATGGCTTGCAGCGCCAGCAGCCACGCCGCATGGCGCCGCACGCTCGGCGCGCTCTGGGTGAGCATGATGCGGGCGATCCCGGTGGCCTGGCGGCCCAGTGCCGGGTCCCCGGTGTGCAGCGCGACCCTGCCGAGAGCGGCGGCCCCGGCCGCATCCAGCACGCTCACCACCTGGCGGGCGCTGTCCAGGGTGAAATGCTCCTCAAGCACGGCCGACGCATCCCAGAGACGGCCTTGGTGCAGCAGCTGCCGGCCCCGTCCGGTCTCATGCAGAGCCATGGCCCAGCCCTGCCGGTCTCGCTGCGCCGCAGCGACGTTCTCGGCCGAGATCTGCATGGATTCGTCCAGCCGGTCGAGAACGGTCAGCGTCTCGCAGTGCCACTGGCGGGCGAGGTGCATCCGAGTGTCATCGCTGGTTCCCACGCCGGTGCGGAGGGCGGCCTCGACGAGCTCGAGGGCCGGCCCAAAGCGCCCGCCGGCATACTCCAGGCCCGAAGCAGCCAGTTCCAGCACGAACTGCCCGGCAACGTCCCGGCACTCCCGGACGGCAGCGGTGGCATTGCCAAGTTCGGCGTGCGCGGCGCCGACGCGCCCGGCCGTCACCAGGTTATGGAACAGCAAGGCCAGCTGCCGGGCCCGGACATTCGGGGAGAGCCCTGGCAACGCCAGGGCCTTTCGGCAGGACTCCGCGCGCACGTCGGGGGAGATCGCGAACATTCCGGCGATGCTCAGGTGGACATCCGCCTCCTGTTCAGGTGGGAGCACCTCGCGCAGCGCGGTGTCGGCGAATGACTTGGCCTCTTCGCTGCGGGCGGCAGCATGCAGCCAGATCGCCGTCTGCGCTGCTAGCGGGCCCCGCAGCGAATGCTTGCGCGGGGCCAGGTCAAGGGCGCGCTGGCTCAGGTCCGCGGCGGCCCCGGGGTCATTAGTGCCAAGCGCTTCCGCTGCCTTGAAAAGCGTCCTGATGGCAACGTCATCACCGGGCTCGGCGCTGACGGCCAGCTGCGTCGCCACTTCGACCGGGAGTGCTCCCTTGGCCAGCAGCAGAACCGCGGCCTGCCGGTCGAGCGCGCGGCGAGCGGGGAGCGGCACGCTCGCGCGCACCGCGTCGCGGATGAGGTCGTGACCGAAGCCGAGCTTGTCGTCGCGCTCGGCCAGCAGGTCAGCGTGAATCAGTTCCTCGACCGGCGCTAGTACGGCCGTTGCGGCCAGACCGACCATCGCGGCCAGATCGTCAAGGGAGAATCGCCGGCCGAGAGCCGACGCCGCGGTCGCGACATGGCGCGCCTCGTCCGACATGCGGTGTAGCCGCCGGCGCATGCTTTCGGTGACCCGGTGCGGTAGCCGGGCTTCCGCCAGCTCGGCTCGTCCCGACTCGATCTGAACGAGATTCTCTTCGCGCAGCCCGGACAGGATCTCGACGAGGAGGAACGGGCTGCCGCCCGCCCGCGCAGCCATCTTCAGGACCGCCGGGCCGGGCTCGGCCAGGAGGACATCGGCGGCGACCTCAGCCACGCCGTCGCTGGCCAGGGGACCAAGCGAGATCCGGTCGGCTCCGTTGCGCTCGAGCACCTCGACAGCGTCGCGAACATGCGGCGAACCCTGCGCCGGGCGCATCGCTATGACCCAGGCCACCGGCACGCTTCCCAGCCGGGCCGGCAAGGTTCGCACAGCGGCCGCGGTGCCGCTATCGGCCCACTGCATGTCGTCAAGGCATACCAGCAGGGGCGATTCGAGCGCTGCGCGCTCAAGGATGGCCTCGAGGTCCTGGAGGAGCCAGTATCTCTGCTCCGGCGAGGCGTGGTCGTCGCGGAGAGTGTCCCGTTCAAGCAGGGGAGACGTCCCGCCGAACAATGCCTCCATCAGAGCGGAGAGCTGGACCATGCTCTCGCCGGCGTCGGCGACCCCGCTGCCAACCCGTATCGACCGGCCACGCGCGATGGACCCTAGTTCCTGCAGCAGACGGCTCTTGCCCATACCGGCGCCGCCCTCGATCAGGATGACCGTTCCCGCCCCGTAGCGGAGCAGATCGAGGTGCCCGGTCAGAGCCGCCAGTTCGCGGTCGCGGCCGCGCAGAGGCTGAACCGCTTCCTTCGGGGCCTTCTGGCGCTCAGGCCGCCGGGCCGCAGCTGACCCCGGCGGTAGGGCGGCGTCCCCTCGCATCCCGGCAGTCATCATTCATCCACTCTCAGCCCAGCAGGAACCCGAAAATCGTCACAAAGAAGTCGTCAAGGGGCTCGTCGGTCTTGTCAACCCGGCACCGCGTGACCGCGCCCTCCCAGGAATTGACTATGAACCGGCCCAGCAGCTGCGCGTCGCCGTCTGCCCTTGTCTCGCCGTTACGCTGCGCCTCGGCGACCAGATCCGCCACCATGCCCGACCAGGCAGCCAGACCATCTGCCAGCTGGCCGCGAACATCCTCGCTGTGGTCGGCGAGCTCATTAGCCAGATTGCCCCACATGCATCCGCGGCGGAACCAGTGACCGCGCAGCACGCTCTGCAGCGCCTCGAAGCTGGCGCGCAGACGCGCGATAGCGGATTCGCCCGCCGGGCTGCCGGGCCAGCCGCACACTTCAAAGTAGCGGCGCGCCACTTCGACCGCGAGGTCCTCTTTGCTGCCGAAGTGGTTGTAGAACGAGCCTTTCGGTACACCGGCGGCCTTGGTGATCTGCTCCACGGAGGACGCCGCATAGCCACGGGAATGCATCTCGGCCATCCCGGCCTCGATGATCTGCGACTTCATGCTGCGACGCGGCATTCTCCCAACATGACCGGTCGTCTTAGCCATGTCAACCGGAGTCGCACGATGCCCGGGTCGCCCGTTATGGCGCCGTTATGGCAGCTCAGATCGGGGGCGCCCCGGGAAGCTACTCGCCTGTCCCCTCGGTTCGCGCGGCGGCGAGCTGGGCGAGCTGGGCGCGGGCGGCGGCGACGAGTTCGGCGTTGGTGTTGGCATGCCCGGCCAGGCCCCATCCGCCGTCCGGTGCCTCGCTGAGCAGTACCCAGGTCCGGTCGGTCAGAGTCGGGTCGCCTGCGGCCTCGGCGATGAGGTCGGTGAACTGCCGGACGACGGCGAGCTGCTTGTCGCGGTCGAGAGCGCCGGCGTTGGTGAGGACCTGAACCCGCACGTACGTGCTGTCGCCGTCAACGTTGGACAGGCAGTCGGCCGGCAGCTCATGGATGAACGCGGCCGTGTTCTGGCGGAACATCGGGATGTCGGGCACTTGCTCGATGCGCATCAGCGTGCCGGCCAGGTCCGCTGCCAGTTTGTGCTTGTCGGCAAAGCTGCCGGCGGCTGCGTAGGCGTCGATCATGGGCATTGCGGCCTCCCGCGGTTAGGTGCGCGGCTCTATCGCGCCCTGTACACCCTGGCCTGCGGCAGACAGCGTGGGTATCCGCATCGTGACTGCACTTCCGCTCCCGCTGCCGTGCCGTGCTACGCCGTACCGTGCCTGACAAGGCTGACTTTCCGGCCCGCGCCGCCGGGCAGCACGCTGGCGTGAGCGCTCGGCATGGGGTTAAGGCCGGGCGTAGGTCATGGTCCACACGCCGCGGTCGCCAGGCTGGTACTCATCTCCGTCCCAGGAGGAGCCGCAGATGTGCAGGTGCGCGTACGGCGTTCCGGCGAACATGACCATTGTTCCGCCGTCCCGCATGTTGGTGCCGATGCCGGCGGCCTTCGCGTCGAACGGCCAGATGAGCATCCAGTGGGGGCCGATGGGGATGGCGGGACTGGTCCGGTCGAACGGGTCGGCGAAGCTGTGCTGGATCGCGCCATTCAGCATGTAGATCAGGCCAGGCGAGGTGTTGGTCGGCTTCGGCGTCCCGGCCATGAGGTCCCTCATCCACACCATGCCCATCGGGTCCAGGCACACGTCTGTCGCCCCGACGATGTCCTGGTCGCCGGGCACGCAATCCACTCGTTGGTGCCGGCACGCAGGACACTCAGGCTGCCGTCCATAGCCATCTCCGCGACGGTTGCTTCCTTTGTGAGACAGGACGGGCCTGCGAGCATCGCGCGCCTGATCTTCTCTTGCCTGATGCTCTCGTCCATGGTCTTGCTTTGCGTCTTATCGTTCATGACTCTCCTCGGGCAGTCACCGGCCAGAGCAGCCGGTGGTTCCAGACGCGGCGCGGGCGACCCAGTCCGCCACAAGCGCAGCGAACTGGTCGGGGATCTCCTCCCAGGCGAAATGGCCGGCCGCCAGGATCGTCAGTACGCTGCCGGGTATCCGGTCGGCCAGGTAACTCCCGTTGGACACCGGCACTAGCGGATCGCCGGCAGCAGCGAAGACGTGCACCGGAACGTCGATCCCGGGCAGCAGGTCGCGCAGCAGGCGAAGCTGCTCGGGGTAACTGCGCACGTAGCGTGTTGACTCCGCGAACCGGCCGTCCTCATAGGCCGATACGTAGTCCGTCCAGATATCCGGCTCCAGGTCGCGGGGCGCCACTGGCTCGACGGTGGCGCCGATCGTGGCCCTGACGTCCTGCTGCTCGAACACCTCGGTTCCCGGCGCCGCGATGATCTCGGCAAGCGTTCCCCCGACCTCCAGCGGGTAAGCCGCGGCGCCACCGCCGGTGACCAGGCTCCGGATCAAGTCCGGTTGCCGTGCGGCCAGGAACAGGGCTGCGCTCTCGCCAGCATCGGGCGCGACCAGATGAATCGGGCCCAGACTGAGCTCGCCGATGAATCCACCGAGAAATTCCGCCATGGCGCTGGGCGTGAGCACTTCTGCCCGGCCTTCTGAGTGCCCGAAACCAGGAAGGTCGACCGCGATGAGCCGCGCTGTCTGGCTCAGGACCGGCCACACGTGCCGGAATGCGAACAGGCTTTCCGGCCAGGGACTGGTGCACAAGATGACCGGGCCGTCCGCCTCTCCGGAGTCGGCGTACCTGACTCTCAGGCCGTCGACGCGAGCGGTCTGCGTTCGCATCGTCGTTGCGTTCATCGACATCGTGCCTTTGATAGGTAGCGTGCCGGATTTACAAGGTCTCCGGCCTGGCAGGCGTCGGGGCACGCGCGCGCTGCCGCGTCGGCGCGATCTTGACCCGGATCACAACCGCCGGGCGGCAAGCCGCAATCCGTCCGTCCTTCCCCGCAGGACCACATGCCGACCCTCGCACCGGGCTCTGCCCGGGCGGTATCAGCAAAATGACTGAAGTCGTCCTGACCGGGTGCGGATCAGTGCGCCCAGCGGGATCGGCGGCGGCGCGCAGCAGCAGCAGCGCGACAGCGGATGAGTCCCGCGATCGCCAGCAGCAAACTTGGCAGGCCTGCCCCTGCACTGCGGCTCGTCGCCGACGACGTCGCCCGTTATCCCGGGATGCCGCCGATCAGCGCGTGCCGGGTTGACCTGAGCAGGCCGTCCTCGGTCCGGTAGAGGCTCAGTCCCTGGAAGGTAGCGCCGCTGGATAACGTGCCAGTCCACGCGGCCGCGACCATGTCGGCGTCGGCGACCAGGGCGTCGATCGCGTAAGTGATGAGCCCGCCCGCCTGCTTGATCGCGTGCTCATAGTCGTCACGCGCGCCGGCCGGCCCGATACCGGGCGGCTCATGACCGTAGTCGGCGTAGTCCGCCGCGACGCAATCCTCGAACTCTTCTGGACGGCCTCTGGAGTAGCAGTCGAAAAACCTGCGGACGGCCTCTTCCGGACTTAACTGCGCAGTCATTGCCCGCCCTTCTCGCGGCCCGTCAGCGAGTTTACGTGCTGGCGGTCTTTGCCCAACGGCGCATATGCCGGTTCATCGGGACCGATTCGTCGGAGCGACAGTCTGGTGTCTGGCGGGCCTGCAGAGGCTGGGCCTGCCAGCGACCGGGCGATCTCCGGCCGAGCGTCTCTCAGGACCTGATCCGCCGGTTGTGAATGCGCAAGTTGAGCACGGCCAGGTCGGTGAGCGGGGTGGCGCTTCCGGCGGCCTTCGCCCGGGCGGCGAGATCGGCCAGCACGGCCTCTACCTCGGTGTGCCGGCCGTCGGTCAGGTCCCGTGTCAGCGACGAGGTGGCCGGTGAGCCCGGCGGCCGTGAGGACGTCATCGGTCGCGCGCACCTGCGCGGCTGGGACCGGGTGGCCGCAGGCTGCCGCTGCGGCCGCGATCTCCGCTAGTACCGACCGCGCGAACTGGGGTCCGGCAGGAATTGCGACTATGTCGCCGACCGTGGCCCGCATCAGCGAGGTCACGGCACCCAGGCTGGCGATGAACACCCATTTGGCCCACATCGCGCCGATGATATTCGCGGGCACGGCCACGTCCGCTCCGGCATCCCGGAAAGCGTCAGTGAGCCAGCTGACCCGGTCGCTGGGCGAGCCGTCGAGCTCGCCTAGCTCGACGTCGAAGCCAGGCGACAGCACCCGGATTGTTCCGTCGTCGGCAAGCTCGGTCGCTACCCGCAGCACCCCGCCGAGCACGGCGGACCCGAACCGGCCGGTTAGCAGTCCGACATGAGCCATGCCGTTGAGGAACGGGATGATGACCGTGGGCGGCTTCGCCGCGGGCGCTATGTCGGCCATGGCTCCGTCGAGCGCGTCCGACTTCACGGCCAGCACGATCGCGTTGTAGCCGTCGGTCAGGTCGCCCGCGGTCACCACCGCCGGGTGCTGCACGCTGATCCGGCCGGCGCTGGCGACGCGCAGCCCGTCCTCGCGCAGCGGCCCGGCGCGGTTCGGCCGCACCAGCACGGTCACGTCCTGGCCGGCGTCCGCGAGCCGGGCCGCGACGAATCCGCCGACCGCGCCCGCCCCCACGACCAGGAACCTCAACGGCTTGTCCTGCTGAGCAGCGAGCACTGCACCCTCCGTGCCGCAGAATGATGCATTGTTCTCGCCCGACCCCCCCGGCGCAGACGTCACACCATCCTGACATCCCGCCCCGGCCGTGCCGCAACCTGGCGTCGTGATCGCCGGCCAGCTTGCGTTGTCCGCGCGGAACTATGCGCTGATCCTGGATTGTGCCGACCGGCCAATGTGGGGGAGGCACCGCGGGCCTACGCTCGGAAGTTGTGAGGGCCCGCGACCAGGTGAGCCGCGGCTCATCCCGCGGCGGCCCGGGCGGCAGGTCAGCCGAGCAGGCCCGGCTCACTATCACTGGCAGCTGTAAATCGTCACGTATCTGCCGGAGGTGCGGATTCTATGACAACAACGATGCCAGGCTCGCGGTCGGCGCTGGGCATTTGCCTGGAAGGGTACGAGTATCCCTATCCTGTCCGGTTCCTGCCGCTCAGCAATGATCTGCAGTCGCTGGAAATGGCATACATGGACGTCCGGCCGGACAAGGACCTCAACGGGGAGACCGTTCCACGGCAAGGCGTTCGGCTGCTACTACTTCCGCAACGTCATCGAGGCGTTGACGAGCGCCGGATACCGGGTGATCGCTCCTGACCAGATTGGCTGGGGCAAGTCACCCAAGCCCGACATCCATTACAGCTTTCAGCTGCTGGCCGCTAACACTGCAGCCCTGCTCGACCACCTCGGCGTGAAGAGGGTCGCCGTCCTGGGTCATTCGACTGGCGGCATGACCGCGGTGCGCTTCACGCTGATGAACCAGACCGGGCTGGCCCTGGTGCCATCGACCATCACCGTCGTGCTGGTCTCAACCATGCTGACCCGCAAGCTGCTGGCGAAGTTCGCGATCAAGAAGGTTCTGCTCGCGCTGCCGACCGCGTCGATCGCTATCACCAGCGGCGTCCATGGCCGTGATCAGGGCCTGGCCGGCGCGCTGTTCACGGCCGGCCAGCAGACTGGCGCCGCGGCCGGGCTCGCGGTACTCGCCACCATCGCGGCAACGCGCACCGAGCATGCGGCAGGCTCGCTGGTAGCTGGCTACCGGCTCTCGTTCCTCGTCGCGGCGGGCTTCGCCGTGCTTGCCGGCCTCCTGGTCGCAGCGCAACTTCGATCCCGCGATTGCCAGCAGGAACTCGCCCGCCAGCAGCAGCCAGGCGTCGCAGCCGGCACAGTAGCCGAGGCGCAGCTCCGCAGGTGCTAGCGCGTGGCACAAACGCACTGTCACAGCCTCTGCCGTTAGCGGCGGTGTAATTGCGGGTCTGCTGCCTGGGCGCGGTACCGGGCGACGGCGGCCTCGCAGACGGTCCGTACCGGCAAGCCGAGGGCCCGGGCGGCGGCTTCGGCCTCGGCCAGTTCGGCCGTGGCTGTCCCGAAGCGTGCGAGGCCGCCTGTGGTGTCGGCCACCTTGACGGTAACGACGTGGCTCTCGCCCGGCGGCCCCACTTCCACCTGCACGGATGTCCGGGAGGCGGTCAGCCGGTTCATCCGCGACCAGCGGACGCCGAGTGTTCCGGTGTGGGCGAATATCGCGGCAGCAACTGCACGGCGGACCGGTTCAGCGCACAGGGCGGTGAGGACCTGTCCGGGGCGGCCATGCCTGCCGATGATCGGAGTGCACCAGCAGTCCCAGGCGCCGGCCGCCCGCACTGCCTGAAGGACCGAGGGCCACAGCCGGGGGTCGAGGTCGTCGACTGTGGTCTCGACCACAGTCACCTCACCCTCGCTCATGCCCGGTTCGGTGACAGGCACCCCGACAACGACCCGGGTGATGTTGGGCCGGTCCGGGGTGTCCCGGCTGCCGCCGCCGGTGCCCACCGCGCGCACTGTCATAGCCGGAAAGCTTCCCGGCGTGGCCGCCGCCGCGACTAGGGCCGCACCGGTCGGGGTGGTGCGCTCGCCAGTCAGGTCGCCGCTTGCCAGCTCCAGGCCGGCCGTGACCGCGAGGCGGAGGACGGCGGGCGCCGGCACCGGAAGGCGACCGTGCCGGCTGGTGACAGATCCGCTTCCGGCGGCCAGGGCCGAGCAGCAGACCACCGCGCCGGGGTGGAGCAGGCCGAGATCCTCCAGCGCGGCCGCCGTTCCCACCACGTCGGCCAGCGAGTCGAACGCGCCCACCTCGTGGAAATGGACGTCTTCGGGTGCCTCGCCGTGCACCGCGCCCTCCGCCTCGGCCAGCAGCCGGAATACCCGTGTCGCGAGATCCTTGCCGGCCGGAAGGAGGTCACTGGCGCTGACGAGTGCGAGCACGTCGGCGAGGCGGCGCTCGCGGTCGGCTACGTCGGGCGTGGTGATCACGGCCCGCTGGCACGCGAGACCGCCCCGGCGAGCAGGCTCGGTTCGCAGGCCGAGACCGGGCACGCCAAGTGAGGCTATGGCCCCGCCGACCCGCTGCTCGTCCGCGCCGGCATCCAGCAGGGCGGCGAGCAGCATGTCCCCGGCCACGCCCGCGGTCGCGTCGATGTAGGCGGCACCCGGCTGGTCCGTCACCGGTGAACCGCACGGATGATCTTGGCGGCGTGCACGGCCGCGCCGAAGCCATTGTCGATATTGACGACGACCAGACCCGGGCTGCACGAGGCGAGCATGCTCGCCGCTGCTGCGAGGCCGCCCGCTGCGACGCCGTAGCCGACACTTGTCGGCACGCCGATCACCGGCGCGCTGACGAGTCCGGCGACCACGCTCGGCAGGGCACCATCCATCCCGGCCACGACCACCACGCACTCGGCGGCGCGCAGGTCGGCCAGGCGGGACAGGAGCCGTCCGAGCCCGGCCACGCCCACGTCGGCCAGGACATCCGCGCGGACGCCGAGCACGGCCAGCGTCGCCGCGCATTCCCGTGCCACCGTCAGGTCCGTGGTGCCGGCCGTGACGATCAGCACGCTGCCGCGCGCGGGCGGCAGGGCCCCGACGGCGACCGTTCTGGCCGCGCGATCGGCGTGCACGGCGTCGCGAGAGAAGCGGGTGGCGGCCCCGTCCAGGACGCTGGCGGGGCAGCGCGTCGCCAGCGCCGGCGCCTCCGGATCGCTGGCCCGCAACTCGGCCAGCAGCGCGAAGATCTGGTCGGGAGTCTTGCCTTCGCCGAAAACTACTTCCGGGACGCCGGTCCGTCGCCGGCGATCTACGTCCAGCAGGGCGAAGTCGCCCAGCGGGACGCCAGCTGCCCCGGCCTCCAGTCCGGGCGCCACTGTGCCCGGCATCCGCGCCGTTCCATTCGCGCTGCCGGCTTTGTCCGACCTGCCGGCCATGCCGCCATCGTCAGCCGGCACGGCTGACCGGAGTGATGTCGAAGTTCAGCGAGCCCGACCGCAGCGGCTGCTCGTCGATTTCCGCGCGCTGATATCCGGCTGCCCTCACGCAGGCCAGCACCGCCGCTCGCTCTTCCGGGTCCGCTGCCCGCGGCAGGTCCGCCGCGCCGAGCTGCACCCGGCCCAGCTCGCCGAAATGCCGCACCCGCAGCTCGCGGTAGCCGCGCTGCTTCAGGCTCAGCTCGGCCCGATCTACCTGCGAGAGCACATCGGCGCTGACCGGAGTGCCATAAGGCAGCCGCGACGCCAGGCACGGCGAGGCGGGCTTGTCTGCGCTCGGGACGCGCAGGTGCTGCGCCAGCGCCCGCACCTGGTCCTTCCCCACCGACGCCTCCAGCAGCGGATGCCGGACAGCGTGCTCGGCCGCCGCGCGCAGGCCGGGCCGCCAGTCACCGGTATCGTCGGCGTTGGCGCCGGACAGTACGGCGGCGAATCCGCGGCGCCGGGCCAGGGCGCTCAGCTGCTCGTACAGCTCCGACTTGCAGTAGTAGCAGCGGAAGCGATCATTGCGCCGGTAGTCGTCGCGCTCCAGCTCGGCTGTGGTGATCACCTCGTGGCGGACGCCGACAGCCCTGGCCACCAGCCGGGCCCCGTCGAGTTCGCCGGACGCGAGGGCCGGCGAGACGGCGGTGATGGCGAGGGCGTGCTCCCCGAGCGCCCGCGCAGCCAGGGCAGCGACCAGCGAGGAGTCCACTCCGCCGGAGAACGCGATCAGCGCGCTGCCCAGCCCGGCCAGACGCTCAGTCAGCCGGCCGGCGAGCGCGTCAAGCTCGTCAGGCACACCGTTCCCTTCTCATGCCGCCCAGGGCCCCGCAGCCGCTCACATGATCCGGACTATACGCTTCGGCGCGGTCGGGCTGAGCTGCGTCCGCGTTGCGCTGTACTGTCAGATTCAGCGTTCGGCATCTCGGGAGGCCTCGTGCCCATCGAACAGGCAGAGTTCGGCCGCACCGGCCACCACAGCAGCCGGGTGATCTTCGGAGGCGCGGCTCTCGCGCAGGTCTCGCAGCGGGCTGCGGACGAGACCCTGGATCTGCTGCTCGCTCACGGAGTGAACCATCTGGACGTGGCCTCGTCCTACGGCGAGGCCGAGGCGCGCATCCGGCCGTGGCTGCAGCGCGAGCCGGGCCGGTTCTTCCTGGCCACCAAGGGCGATGAGCGTACCGCAGCCCGGGCCCGCGACGAGCTCCACCGGTCCCTGGACCGCCTCGGGGTCGACCACGTTGACCTCTGGCAGCTGCACGCCCTGGCCGATCCGATCGAGTGGGATATCGCCCTGAGTCCCGGAGGGGCGCTCGAGGCTGCGGTTGAAGCCCGCGAGCAGGGCCTCATCCGCTGGATCGGGGTGACCGGCCACGGCAGCCAGATCGCCGCGACGCACCGCCGCAGCCTCGAGCGGTTCGGCTTCGACTCCGTGCTCCTGCCGTACAACTTCGTCACTATGCAGAATGCGTACTACGCCGACAACTTCAATGCTCTGTACGAGACGTGCCTTGACCGGCGTATCGCCGTGCAGACGATCAAGTCGATCGCGCTGCGCCCGTGGGCAGGCAGACCGCACACCCGGGCGACCTGGTACGAGCCGCTTGAGCAGCAGGGCGACATTGATCTCGCCGTGTGGTGGGCGCTGAGCCGCCCTGGCGTGTTCGTCTGCAGCGCGGGGGACCTGGACTTGCTCCCGAGAGTGCTTGACGCGGCCAGCCGGTTCACCGGGGGGCCGGACGATGCGGAGATGAGCGCGCTGGCCCAGCGGACGGCCGCCGAGCCGCTGTTCGTCTGACCAGGCCGCAGTGTGGCCCCGCGTGGCTACAGGAGTCGCGAGAGCCGCAGGCAGGCCATCTAATCCTGGCGATCTGCGACGTGATGATCAAGGGGCGTTTGATGATCTTGTACTGGATCATTCGCCTGGCGGTGCGGCACGGCGTGAGGGATGCTCAGGGCCGCCGCAGTGTCCCGCCCGAGTCCGGCTCCTGGGATCCGGCTAGGTTTGGGGACAAGCTGAGTTGACGGGCCAGCCGCCCCCGACCCGGCCTGCGATGCGCGCGCGCCATGCCTACCGGCTAACTGCTCAATGGCGAGGAGAACCACCAGCGGTGGTTCTCGGGATCTCGGGCGCCGTACTCGCGCAGGCCGTATGGCTGATTTGCCGGGGCACGATCGATGCGAGCCCCAGCGGCCTTACTGCGGGCATAGTGGGCGTCGACGTCTTCCACGATCACTTCGAGGCCTCCGTGCGATTGCGTCGAGCCCCGCGGTGTCGTCATCTGGTGTTCTTCGGCTACGGCATGCAGCCAGACGCCGGCGTCTCCGATCCGGACCTCGCCGTGGACCACGGTGCCGTCCTCGGCCCGATGCAGGCCGCCAGAGGCGAAGCCGAACGTCCCGACGAGGAAGTCATGAGCGGCCTCGATGTCGTCGTAGACGAGGATCGGGATGACCGCGGTCTGGGTGGTGGTGCTCCGCTCAGTCGTCATACGGTCAAGCTACAGAGCCGACCGCCCCGTCGTCTCGCGCCGGGGATCCGGCGCCAAAGTGCGCGCGGCGGAGCCCGTCCATGAACTGCTGGATCGCGGGCCTGGCAGGGTGCGGCGCGCCCACTGGCCGGCTCGCGTGTCCTCACGGGTGAGGAATCCCTGCTCGACGAGCCGCTTGAGTCGGTCGGCATACTACGGTCTCGAAAAGCGGTTCAAACCACGAGCTGAAGGAGGCACCCGTGCTGAGGCAGGTCGCGGAGGGTGTGCTGATCCACGAGAGCGAGTTCGTCCAGAGCAACGCCGTTGTCGTGCGCGGCCGGGCTGGCGTGCTGCTCATCGACCCAGGAGTGCACGGCGCCGAAATGACCTGCCTCGCGAACGACCTGTCCGATTCGGGCCAGACGGTTGTGGCAGGCTTCTCGACGCATCCTCATTGGGATCACCTGCTCTGGCACGCCAGGTTCGGCGCGGCGCCCCGTTACGGCACGGCGCGCTGCGCGGCCGCTGCCCGAGATGGGCTGTCGGACGGTCTTGATTCACGCCGGCTCGGCATCCCCGAGGAGGTTCCGCTGGACCTGCTCGGCCTCATTACCGGCCTGCCCGCCGAGACGGCGCAGATTCCTTGGGATGGCCCTCAAGTCCGGATCGTCGAGCATCAAGCGCATGCCCCCGGCCATGCGGCGCTGTTGATTGAGGAACGCGGGGTTCTCGTCGTCGGCGACATGCTTTCTGATGTCTTGATTCCGATGCTTGACTTGAACGACACCGCTGACCCGATCGAGGACTACCTCGCCGGGCTGCGGCTGCTCGAGGGGGTGGCGGGCGACGTCGATGTCCTCGTCCCCGGCCACGGGTCCATCGGCGGAGCTGATCAGGTACACGCACGGATCGACCAGGATCGGGCGTACGTGCAGGCCTTGCGTGACGCCCATGTTCCAAGCGACCCGCGAGTCAGCCCGTCGGCCACGTACGGCAAGGATTGGCTGCCTGGCGTGCACGCGCAGCAACTCGAGCGCCTCGCCCGAAGAAGCGAGCGCGACGGGACGCCCGGCTAGCAATCCGGTGTGCGACGCACCCCAGGGGTCCACGCCACTGCGACTGTCGGCGCCGGGAGTTAGTGTGGCCTAATGCTCGAGTCGTTCCATCCGGCTATCCGTGCCTGGTTTGAGCGGCGGTTTCCGGCCGGGCCGACGGAGCCGCAGGCGCGAGGGTGGGCCGAGATCGCGGCGGGCCGGCACACGCTGATAGCTGCGCCGACTGGCTCCGGCAAGACGCTGGCAGCGTTCCTGGTCTGCATTGACCGGCTTTATCGCGCGCACGATGCGACGGCGGCTCGGGAGGTCAGGGCCGCCGGCCGGGCCGAGCCCTCCGGATCCGCTGAGCCTGCCGGGCCGCGGGTGGTATATGTCTCGCCGCTCAAGGCGCTCGCGGTCGACATCTGGCAGAACCTGGAACGCCCAATAGCCGAGATCGCGGGGTTCGCGGCCGAGCTTGGCCTGGACGCTCCCGCTATCCGCGTCGCGGTCCGGACCGGGGATACCGCCGCGGCCGAGCGCGCGGCGATGCTGAAACGGCCACCGGACTTCCTGATCACGACGCCTGAGTCGCTGTTCCTGCTGGTCACGGCCGACAAGCCGCGGGCGATGCTGCGCGCCGTGGACACGGTGATCGTGGACGAGATTCACGCGGTCGCGGGAAGCAAGCGCGGATCGCATCTGGCCCTCACTCTGGAACGGCTACAGCATGTCGCCGAGCGGCCAGTGCAGCGCATCGGGCTGTCGGCCACCCAGCGGCCGATCGCCGCGGTGGCCCGGCTGCTGGTCGGCGCGGGCCCGGACCGGTCCGAAGCCGATGGTTCGCCGCGCTGCTCGATCGTCGACGCCGGCCACCGCCGCCAGCTCGACCTGGAGCTGGAGTTGCCGGGCGAGGAGCTGGGCGCGGTCGCCGCGACTGCTCTGATGGCCGAGATCTACGACCTGATCGCCGGCCACGTAACAGCGCACAAGACCACTCTGATCTTCGTCAACACCCGCCGGATGGCCGAGCAGATCGCGCATGAGCTTGGCGTGCGGCTCGGCGACGGCCAGGTCGCGGCTCATCACGGCAGCCTGTCGAGGGACCGCAGGCAGCGTGTTGAGTCGCGGCTGCGAAGCGGGGATCTGCGTGCGCTGGTGGCCACGGCCTCGCTGGAACTGGGTATCGACATCGGGCCGGTGGAGCTTGTCTGCCAGATTGGCTCGCCGCGCAGTTTCGCGACGTTCCTGCAGCGGATCGGCCGATCGAATCACACGCGGAACGGGGTCCCGGCCGGTCTGCTGTTTCCGACTACGCGCGATGAGCTGGTCGAGTGTGCCGCACTCATGCGGGGCGCGCTCTCCGGCAGGCTCGACGCGCTGGTCATCCCGCAGGGGCCGCTGGACATCCTGGCTCAGCAGGTCGTCGCTGAGTGCGCCGCCGCGGTGTGGAAGGAATCCGAGCTGCTGGCGCTGGTCCGGGGCGCGGCGCCGTTCTCAGCGGTGTCTGATGCTGACTTCGAGGACGTGGCCGAGCTGCTGTCTGAGGGCATCCGGACGGGGCGCGGGCGCCGCGCAGCCTACCTGCACCGGGATCAGGTCAGCGGTGAGCTGCGTGGCCGGCGCGGCGCCCGGCTGGCGGCGCTAACCTCTGGCGGGGCGATTCCCGAGGTGGGGGATTACCGTGTGCTGGCCGACCCGGACGAGGCCGTGGTGGGCGCTGTCAGCGAGCACTGGGCCATTGAGAGCGCGCCGGGTGATGTGTTCCTGCTCGGCACGCATTCGTGGCGGATCCGCCGGATCGAGCCGGGTGTCGTCCGCGTCGTCGATGCGCAAGGCGCGCCGCCGTCGGTGCCGTTCTGGCTCGGCGAGGCGCCTGGCCGCACCGTCGAGCTGTCGCAGGAAGTCAGCGCCATCCGCTCCGGGGTCGCCGAAAGGCTCCTCGGCCCGGCCCGGGGCGAGGCTGTCGAGTGGCTGCAAGCTCAGTGCGGCCTGGGCGAGGCGGCCGCCCGGATGCTTGTCGACTACCTTGGCGCCGCGCTGGCACAGCTCGGCGTGCTGCCGACTATGGACACGATCGTGCTGGAGCGGTTCTTCGACCCGGCGGGAGGCATGCAGCTGGTGGGGCATGCCCCGTTCGGCGCAAGGCTGAACCGGGCGTTCGGCCTGGCACTGCGCAAGCGATTCTGCGTGACATTCGATTTCGAGCTTCAGGCGGCGGCCAGCGACGACGCGATCTTGCTGTCGCTCGGGCCGCAGCACAGCTTCCCGCTCGATGCGGTTCCGCGGTTTCTGTCGGCCGGAAAGGTTGAAGAGGTTGTCCGCCAGGCCGTGCTGACCTCGCCGATATTCGCGGCGCGCTGGCGGTGGAACCTGAACACCTCACTGGCCGTGCTCAGGATGCGGAACGGCAGAAAGAACCCGCCTGCGATTCAGCGGATGGAAGCCGACGACCTGATGGCCGCCGTGTTCCCGGTGCTTGCCGCCTGCCAGGAGAACGTGGCGCCCGGCCCACTGGAGATCCCGGACCATCTCCTGGTCCGGCAGACCCTGGCGGACTGCCTGCGCGAGGCGATGGACATCGACGGCCTGACAGAGCTGATTTCCGGAATCGAGTCCGGGCGTGTCACAGTCGTGGTCAGGGACACGACGGAGCCGTCGGTGCTGGCGCATGAGATCCTGAATGGCCGGCCGTTCACCTTCCTGGACGACGCCGAGGACCGGCGCAGCCGGGCCGTGCCGCTGCGCCGGGGTCTTCCGGTCGAGGCGCATGAGCTGGGCACCCTGGACCCGGACGCGATCGACTGTGTCGCCGAGCAGGTGCGGCCCGTGCCACGCGACGAACACGAACTCCATGACCTGCTGCTCAGCCTGATCAGTGTGCGGCCGGACCCGGACTGGCAGCAATGGTTCGGCGCGCTCATCGCGGCCAGCCGCGCGGTCGCCGTCCATACCGCAGGCGGTGAGTTCTGGGCAGCGGTCGAACGGCTTCCGGCGATCCGGGCGCTGTACCCGCAGGCTACGGTCGAGCCGGCCCGGGCCTGTCCCGTTCTCGCCATGCCGCCGGATGAAGAGGCCGCCGCTGCCGACTTGCTGCGCGGTCACCTGGAGTGCCGCGGCCCGTCCACCGTTGCCGAGCTTGGCGAGGCGGTCGGCCTCGGGAATGGCTTGATCATCCGCGCGCTCGCGGCGCTTGAGGCGGAGGGTTTCGCGCTCCAGGGCCATTTCACCTCCCGTGCCAGGCAAGATGCCCAGTGGTGCTCCCGGCGGCTGTTGTCGCGGATCCATGTCTATACGCGCGATCGCCGCCGGCGCGAGATTGAGCCGGTCACCGCACGGGACTTCATGCGGTTCCTGCTGCGCTGGCAGCACGTCGCGGATGGCACCCGGCGGGAAGGGCGGCTGGGTGTCCTGGCAGTGATCGAGCAACTGCAGGGTTTCGAGGTCGCGACAGGTGCCTGGGAGCGGTCGGTCCTGGCCGCCCGGGTGCAGGACTACCAGCCGGAATGGCTGGACGAGCTGTGCATGTCCGGCCAGGTCGCCTGGGGGCGACTTTCGGTCCGCGACACTGATCCGGATACGGCACCTAAGCGCGCCGGCGCCCCGTCGAAGGCGACCCCCATCACGCTGGTCCTGCGCGACGACCTGCCCTGGCTGCTGCATACCGCCCGCGGCGACCAGCGCCCAGCCGTGCCTGCGGTCGGCGGGACCGCTGACGTCCTGGAGGCGCTCGCCGGGAACGGGGCCTTGTTCCGCACCGACCTGACCAGGCTGACCGGGCGCCTGCCTGACGACATCGACGATGCGCTCTGGGACGCCGTGGCGCGCGGCCTGGTCACGGCGGACGGATTCCGCGCGGTGCGCTCACTCCTGCGCCGGCGCACGCCGGACTCTCGCTACGCACCGACTCGCGGTCTTCGCCGTGGACTGCGCAACACCACCGGGTCATCCGGTCGCTGGTCCCTGCTGCCCGAGCCTGCCGCCGACGCCGATCGTGACGAGATCGCCGAGGCGATCGCCGAGCAACTCGCTGCCCGGTGGGGCGTGATCTTCCGCGACCTGGCGCCCCGCGAGAACCTCGCGGTTCCCTGGCGTGACATCATCTGGGCCCTGCGCAGGATGGAAGCACGCGGCACCATCCGCGGCGGCCGCTTCGTGTCCGGATTCAGCGGTGAGCAGTACGCCCACCCCGACGCGCTCGATATCCTCCGCGCAATCCGTAAGCCGCATCAAGCAGGCGAAACGGTCAGCATCAGTGCCGCAGACCCGCTGAACCTAACCGGCATCATCCTGCCCGGCCCTCGCATTCCCGCTATTGCCGCCAACACCGTCACGCTCACCGACGGCGCCACAGCGGTGTCAATACCCGCATGAGCCACGAGAAGACTGCCGGCCCGCCCCGGGCTGCGGCGACACCGCAGTTCTAACGGTCGGCCGGCCAGCCATGAGGGCGGTCGCGAGACGGGCCGGCAGCGCCGCGGAGGCGGCGGACGGCTCTTCGAACGATGAGAAATGCAAGCGGAATAGTCCACCACGGAAACCAGTCGTGATTGGGCGTCCCGATCGTCACCGCGCTAGTGACGAACGCAATCGCGACGCCGACTGGAATCAGCGCATTTAGGACACCAGTTCCTCGTGGCGGTGGCGGCGGCCGGTGTTCGGGCATCGGGCTACGGATGCGGGGAAGGTCGCTCATCACCCCGTCCAGCTCACCCATGGTCCGGGCGCTCAGCACGCGCCCGGAGCGCTCGTCGAGCTCGTCGGAGGTCAGCCGGCCAGCCCCGAAGTGCTCGCTGAGCTGCGCAAGGGTCGCGTCACGATCGGCGTCGCCCGCCCTGAGCTGCGCCGCCGGGACACGGCGCGGACTCGTCGTCATCGTTTCCTGCCGTTTCCTGCGTCCCGGCTGACGGCCAGCGGCGCATGGCTGGGCGTGAGTCCTGCTCCTCTTTACTCTGCCTCACGCCAGTCGCGGACGCGAACCGGGACCTGCTGGAGCGTGCCCGACTCCGGGAGCGCGCAGCACAGGGGCTCCCCGGCCGCCGGGGACTTGCGGCCACCGCCTAGCCGCCCCTAGGGCCACCGGGCTGTTGTGACCCTGCATCCGGTGATGGTGATCCGGGGGCCTGGTGTGTAGGCGTCGAGCCAGATTGTGTACTCGCCAGCGGGCAGTCCCGGGTAGACGGCAGCGTACTGGGTGCCATGGGGCAGGGCCCGCGCCCGGACTCGTGAATGGGTGCGGTGCCGGGCTGGCTCGCCGACTGGGCTGATCTCTATTTCCCGGCCGTCCGCCTCCGGCGGCGTGTGCAGAACCAGGACCCCGGTGCCAGGGCCGAGGTCGAGCACGACGCTGCCGGAGGCGGACGGGCCGGGAGTGACCTCGCCCGGTGCCGGGTCTGTCATCAGGACGGGTGGTGGTAGCCGTCGTAGGGCACCCCGAGATAGGGGAAGCGAGTGAGGTACGGAGTCCCCAGGTCGGCCGGTGTCAGCCCGTCGGTGAGGATCTTCGCGGCGGCGTCCACCGTGTACTTGGGGTCGATCAGCTTGTAGGTGACGCCGGCTATGGCGCGCAGCTCGATCGAGACGACGTCGTCGAAGACCCGGCGGCCGTTTGGGAACCCGGCCGCGTCGCCGCCCAGCAGCCCGAAGATGCTCGGCTTCTTCGCGGGCGCGATGGCCGTATTGAGCCGCAGCAGGTCTGATTGCACTGGCCCGGTGTAGTTGGTGAACCCCTTGATGATGCCCTTGGGAATGCCGGTGAGCAGGATCGCTTCCAGGTCGGCGCGCGCGGTCTTGCGGGCGTCGAGCTTGGCCAGATTCGGGAACACACCCGGGTACAGAACGGGCAGCAGCCCGGCCAGCTCGGGGCGCGCGACATCGCGGGCGAACTGCTTGTCGTGCGCAGGCGGCTGATGGTTCCAGTAGTCCTTGCGGCTGATCGGTACGAGCACCTCGTTGAACAACGGGTTGCCCAGCCGGGAGATCTGCGCCCACGGCCCGCTGCAGTGCCACTCGCCCGTGTCGTCATTGAGGATGCGCGCGCGCTGCCTGCTCGCGGTCGTCCACACCCCGATGACCGGCCTGCGCCTGGCGGTGATCTCGGAGATGGGGACCTGCAGCGCGATGGAGTGGACGTTCAGGTACTTCGTGGCGTTGACGCCGGGCGCTGCCTTGAAGCCGTGCGCCTTGGCGAAGACCTGATAGTTCTGGAACGGCCGCAGGTCAGCCAGATCGAAGATCGAGCCGAGGTCGACGTAAAAGCCCTCGGCTCGCTGACCCGCGAAGACCCTCGTGCCGCCGTCGAGAGTGTGGACGGCCGGCCTGGCGAGCTTGGTCGCATAATCCGGAGTCGACAGCGGGCCGATGTTGCACGGCGGGCACGCGAGCTTGCGGGCGAGCCTGCGGGAACGCCCGTTCTCGACTCGGGTTACCGAATAGAACTGCTTGCGGTTCCAGGCCGGGCTGGACAGCGAGGTGATCGGCGCGGTGTTGTACAGGAACGTGTTCCGGTCATCAAGCTCCGTGGTGAACCGGAACTGGTAGGTGATGTTCGGCTCGCTGCGACCCTCTGTGTCGATGTGGATCTCATACAACACGTCGTCACCGAACTCGTAAAAGTTCGGGCCGCCGGCCGGCTCCTGCAGCGGTACATAGTTGCCGATCAGCGTGACCGTGCGTGGCCTATCGGGACTGACAAACGCGTAGAGGTCCGTACTGTCGGCCACCGGATCCTGGGAGATCTCCGGCGCTTCGCGATGCGATGACATTCAGGGTTCCCCCATTAGCTCTGTGGTAGGCAGGATCAGCAGCCAGCCGGTCAGCCGGCTGCCCGGATAATCTGGCGCGCCAGGGCCGGGTCGTGCAGGCGGGTCACGGTAGTGCCCCGGAATACGTCGATCTCGCCGGCAGCGGCATCCCGCACATGCAGCACGATGGTCTCTGCTGGCTCTGTCGGCTCGTCGTGGTCAGCCGCCCGGTCCTGCCCGGGTGATTTAGCCGTGCTTGCGCCTGCCGCGGCCGGGAATGCGGCCCCGGCCAGCGCCGCCGCCGCGACTCCGGCTGCGCCCGCGGCAGCGGCGCCTCGCAGCACCGCCCGCCGTGACGTAATGCCCGCCCTCGCGGCCTCTGTCGCGTCCATCAGATCAGCCATCGCAATCCCCCCTGGTAGCGCTGCCGCGCCTGTTTAGCTACGCGGTTAAACCGGTCGTCTTGCTGTCGCCCGCCACCTCGGCGGCGGACCCGCTGCAATAACGGGCGCTAGCCGCACCTCTGCATTGTGAAATCTGGAACTGCGCCCGGGTCGTTACGACCGGCCAGGCGCGGACTGCGGCTGCCGGCGAGAACGTTATGACGGCACGGCAGGCCTCGCACCGCGGCGGTGGCTATTCGCGGTGGCTGCGGAGAAAGCCGGCGAGACCTTCGTCGTCTGGACTGGCGATGAAGGCACCGTGGACGCTGAGTAGTGCTTCCTCGGCGTGCGCGAGGCAGGCCCAGACTGAGATGCCGGAGGTGTCGGCGAGCTTAACCTCGGCTTTGGCCTGGCACTGCGCTGGTCCTGTGCCGTTGACCTGGCAGCTGTGCGCTGGGCCGCCTCTGGCCTGGATCATGGCCGCAGCCTCTTCGCGCAGGGAAAACCAGGGACCTGTCTGCTCGGCGGGGGGAGCCTGCAATGGTGATCGTTCGCGCTGGCCCAGCAGGACTGTGTTGCCGTCCGGATCAAGGACTTTTATCTCACCGCCGGCTGCGTGCGGCGGGTAGCCCAGGTGAACAGCTGTTCGGCCGGCCGTGTGGAGGGCCGCGGCCACGGCCTCGACATCGTCGAAGAAAAAGTAGAACAGGAGCGGGAGCTGGGGCAGGTCAAGGGGCGGCCGCGTCGTGGCCAGAAGCACGTAATGCCCGTCGAGGTGCAGGTAGCACCATCCTGATGCGGGTGACCGACCGGTCGAGTGTTCTCGGAAACCGAGCAGTTCATAGAACTCGCGGGAAACGTCGAGGTCTCTGACATAGGTCGAGGCAACCATCGACTGCAGGCCGGCCGTCATCGGCATAATGTACGCCTCCGGCGCGCTCGCCAGCGGACACGTGACGCAGACGGCTGTCTCGGCCTGTTGCGTTGTTGTGCGCCGCGTGCCGGACGCCCGCCCGCGTGGACGAGCGCCCGGCTGCTCTGGTCCTCAGCGCACTGTGTAGGCAACGACCTGCGGCTTGCCGCCGGCCGACTTCCCGGCGAGCGGGGGCCCGGTAAGCGGGCCGCCTGAGGAGACGATCACGGTGTTGCCCGCGATCACCAGAGGGGCATTTGTCGACGTGGGCAGCTGATGGCGGTAGACGATCGCGCCGGTCGTCCGGCTCATGGCGATCAGCTCGCCGCTGTACAGGGTGGTGAACACGAGGTTGTTGGAGACGGTGGCGGCGCCGAGCGCCATCTGCGGCAGCTTGGTGTCCCACTCGACCTTGCCGGTGGCGAGGTTCAGGGC
>Ga0302326_10006146_pt1 | contig 27030 bp, 23 predicted proteins | sample Palsa_T0_3_FD_202264 | JGI IMG/M metagenome (GOLD analysis project Ga0302326, IMG submission 202264) | Peat permafrost microbial communities from Stordalen Mire near Abisko, Sweden - Palsa_T0_3 | ecosystem: Environmental > Terrestrial > Soil > Palsa > Peat permafrost | place: Sweden: Abisko... | reverse complement strand
AGCGTCCATCGGCATCGGAACTGGTGAGGCATAATCAAGATACGATGGGACTTTTGTGGAATCCGGAGAGCTGGTCGCAGCGGCTGGCGGAGTTGCAGGCAGAGACGGGCGATCTCAAAGAGGCTCCGCTAAGGCGCGATGTGCGTTCGCTGGGCATGTTGCTGGGCGAGGTGCTGCGCGAGCAGGCTGGCGATGAGTTGTTTGCCCAGGTTGAAGAGCTGCGCCAGGGCACGATCAGGCGGCGCGAGGCAGAGGATCAGGGCGCAGTTGTAGCAGCCGTTGACCATGCTGCACACGCCATGGCATTGGTGCATGAGTTGCCCGTAGATCGCGCGCTGCTGCTCACGCGCGCTTTCGGCTTCTACTTCGAACTGATCAATCTTGCCGAGACCAACCACCGCAAGCGCCGCCGCCTTGCGTTGCAGTTGAGCGGAGCGGCAGGCAAGCAGCGCGGCAGCCTGGCTGGCACACTGCACGCGATGCAGCGAGTCGGCATTTCAGCCGACGAAGCGATGGGATGGCTGCGCAAGGTCTTGGTGGTGCCCGTATTTACGGCCCATCCGACTGAAATTGCCCGCCGCTCGGTGATGTTCAAGCGCCGCCGCATCGGCGAGCTGCTGGAAGAGCTGGATCGAATTCCGCTCCCAGAAGAAGACCTGGCTCGCCTTGAGGAAGCTGTGCTCGCAGAGATCACCTCGCTCTGGCAGACCGATGAGGTGCGCAGCCGGCGTCCCACGGTCTACGACGAGATCAAGATGGGCCTCGATTACTACGATGTCTCTATCTTCGCCACGCTGCCCAGCCTCTACCGCGAGATAGCCGAGGCGCTGAATGCTGCCTATGGTCTGACGCTCGAAGCTCACGAGCTGCCCAAGGTCTTGTCTTTCGGCTCCTGGATCGGCGGCGACCGCGATGGCAATCCCTTTGTCACCCCCGAAGTGACGCGCAACGCAATTCAACTGGCGCGCGAGCATCTGCTTCACTTCTATGATGGCCAATTGCAGGTGGTGATTGACCTGCTCAGCACGTCGGCGCAGCAGATGCCGGTCAGCGACGCCCTGCGCGAACGGCTGGACGAATATGAATCGCGCATTCGCACAGCGGAGTCACAGGCCTATGGCCAGTTCTTCGAGTTTGAGCTATACCGGCGCTTCCTCATCTGCGTGCGTGCTCGAACGCGGCGCACGCTGCACTCTTCCGCGGCTCTAATCACGCCCTTGGCCAGGCCCTCGGCGCTGGCGGAGTCCCAAGAGATTCTGGCTCAGGTCTTGCCGGGCTATATTTCGGCGCAGGAGTTTGCGTCGGATCTCGAAATTCTGCGCGAATCGCTAGCAGCCAATCGTGGCCTGCGCATTGCGCGCAATCTGGTCGACCCGCTGTTGCTGCTGGTGCGAACCTTTGGCCTGCACCTGCATACGCTGGATATCCGGCAGCACGCAAAGGTCCACGAGACCGCATTGCAAGAGGCGATTGCGGATTCAATGGCACGGGAGTTGCCCGGCAGTCTTTCCGCAGAGACCGCCAGCGTGCTGGAGACTTTTCGCGTGATCGCCGAGGTCAAAGCGGGGCGCACTCCGGAAGTGATTCGGCATTACGTGATCAGCGGCGCTACCTGCGTTGAAGATGTGCTGGCGGTGGTGCGGCTGGGCCGTCTGGCTGGAGTGAGACTTGAAGGCGCGGATGGCGATCCAGGCCTGATGCCTGTGCCGCTCTTTGAATCGATCGAAGATCTCCAGAATGCTCCCGAAATATGCCGCCAGCTCTGGGCGCGGCCGGATTATCGGGAGCTGCTGGCAAGCTGGGGAAATACCCAGGAAGTGATGCTGGGCTACTCCGATTCGAATAAAGACGGAGGCATGCTCACCAGCACCTGGGAGATCTTCCGCGCGCATCGCGCACTGCATACCATGGCGCGCGAGGCAGGAGTGCGTCTGCGTCTGTTCCACGGCCGTGGTGGCACCGTCGGACGCGGCGGCGGACCGACGCATCGGGCCATCTTCGCCCAGCCACTGGATTCCTTTGAAGGCCAATTTCGCATCACCGAGCAAGGCGAGGTGCTCAACTTCAAGTACGCGGACGTGGTGTTGGCTGAGCGCAACCTGGAACTGATGATTGCCGCATCCCTGGACGCCCTGGCCCGTCCTAACGCGCGCGATCCGGAAGGCCACTTTACCGGAGTCCTCAAGCCCGAGTGGGAGCACGCGCTGGACCGGCTTTCCGTGCTGGCGTACGAGTTTTACAAAGAGCGCATCCTCGACGATCCAACGCTGCTCGACTACTTTGAGCAGTCGACTCCAATGGGCGAGCTGGAACATGCCAAGATTGGCTCCCGGCCTTCCAAGCGCAAGGGCTCTCTCAGCCTCACGACTCTCAGGGCCATTCCGTGGGTCTTTGGCTGGACGCAGTCGCGGCTGCTGATTCCTGCGTGGTTCGGCGTCGGAACCGCAATCGAAAAGTATCTGGCAGAGGGCAATCCAGATGAGAATCGGCTGGCAACTCTGAACACCATGGCCAGGGAATTTCCCCTCTTTATCGATCTGATCCGCAATGTGGAGATGGCGCTGGGCAAGGTGGATCTGGGAACCGCGCGCCTCTACTCAACGCTGGTCGAAGACCCGGATCTGCGCTCGCGCGTGTATGCGCAGTTCGAGCAGGAGTATCACCGCACCGTCAGCGCAGTGCTGGCCGTCGCGCGCCAGGCGGAGTTGCTCCAGAGCAATCCGGTGCTGGCTCGGTCGATCAAGCTTCGCAATCCGTATGTGGACCCCATGCACCTAATTCAGGTGGATCTGCTGCGCAGAAAGCGTGCGGGAGAGGATACGCCGGAGGTCAATCGGGCCATATCAGCCACGATCAGCGGCATCTCGGCGGGATTGCGCAATACAGGCTGAACTTCAGAGCGAAATCGTCTCAAGGGGAAGCTCAGTTTCCGAACCCGATGTCCGATTCTGGGCGAAATGATCGCTGATCCTATGCTGTTATCTGGCTGTCGAACTCAGCATAGTTTTCCAGGTGGTACTTAATAAGCAGGTAGCATTCGCAAGCGGCTTTTTCGAGCCCCGGACTATCGAGGATCTCGATAACTCCGCGGCTGTACTTGATTAGCCCCTTGGCTTTGAGCCGGCCTGCTGCCAGAGACACTGTTGCTCGCGTACCCCCGAGCATATCGGCCAGTAACTCATGGGACATCCTGAATGTGTTGCTGTTGGCTCGATCCGCGCAGATCAGCAGCCAACGTGCCAAACGCGGCTCAAAGTGGTGCTTCGCATTGCAGCCGATCGACTGCGCCGCTTGAATCAGCTGGGCCTGAACGTAGCGCAGAGCGAGCCAATGAAAGCTGCCGCCCATGCGGAATTCCTTTTTGGCAGCTTCAATTGTGCAGCAGTACCCGTGTCCGGGAATCTGGGTGTAGATGCGATTGAGGGACTTGTGCGTTCCCATCAGGGCGGAAACGCCTATGACGGACTCATATCCAAATGTCCCTACCTCTACCTGCGAACCGTCCTCGAACGTTGTCGTCATCGATGCCATGCCGGACTCGATGAAGTAGAGGTGTTTAACCGGGCGGTGTGGGTACTCCATCTCATGTTTTAACTCAAATTTGATCGGACTCAGCCGCAGGCGTGCAACAGCCTCGGCGTCCAGAGCTTTCAAGAGAGTGTTTTTGAACCGCACTGAGTCCAATGAATTCATCGCCTTTCGAATGTACGTCAAAAGGTCCTTTTGTACAGATTATTCCTGCAAAGTGTGCTAATCCGTTCGAATTCGAACATACGTTTCTCATCGCGCCGATTAGATTCGGATAGATAGACCACATTCTCTCTTAGTCGTTTTGGGTTCAAGAATGCGCTTTACCACTGGAATAAATGCTGAAGTCGCTTTGAGGCGGAGAGAATTGTGTCGGAACTAATAAGCGCCCAACCTCGTGTCTTCGTGGTCGATGACGAGTTCATCATCGCATCGACCTTGGCAACCATTCTTCAGCGCAACGGCTTTGACGCATTATCCTTTACCCGCCCATTGGACGCTCTGAAGGCTGCGGGCGTGAAGGCTCCCGACCTACTGATCTCCGACGTCATGATGCCGGACCTCTCTGGAGTCGACCTCGCGATTTTATTGAAAAAGCATTGCCCCAATTGCAAGATTCTGCTCTTTTCAGGACAGGCGGCAACCGCAAACCTGCTCCAGGCTGCGCGTGAAAAGGGACATGATTTCGAACTGCTTTCAAAGCCTATTCACCCGACAGAGTTCTTGCAGAAGATCAGGACAGTGACTGAAGCGACAGTCTGACTCTGACGATCTGATCCGCTTTTTAACTTTGCTTATAGCGGCAAAAAGAAAAACCAGCTGCTCCCAATCGGGAGTCGCTGGTTTTTCTTCTTGTAGGTTTTTAGGCGAGCTAGAACGGATTCAGTTTAGACAAGCCCTTCTTCTTTTTCTTCTTGCTTGAGGCCTCATCGCTCTGGTCCAGCTTGGGCTTCTTCTTGCTGTCCTTGGCGTTTGGCGTCCCGGCCGAGGCATTCTGAGCCGGCACTGAGCCGGCCTTGATGTCGTTGACCTGGTCGGGCGCCGCTGCTGCCGGCTCAGCGGCGGGCAGTGCGGTTTGCGTGGTGCCTACCGACTTGATGACAGCATTCGGATCGTCTGCGGGCTTGGCCGTTTCGGCCGTCGCGGGCGCTGAGTTAGGCGCGCTCACAATAGAGGCCCCGATGCCGTTGCCGCCGCCGTCACCGCCGGGCACACTCTCAAACTGCAGCGGTGCGGCCTGGGGACGGTCGGAGCGTGGCGGCTCGTTGACGCCAGTCGGCTGGGGAGCCTTGGCTTCCTCTGCTGCTGCCCCTCCCGGCTGGCTGGCCCGGAAGGCGGAAGCAAAGATTTCCTGGTTTTCCTTGGTGATCTCGGGAGCAACGATGCGCTTGGGCGACACCATCGTGGGGTCGCCGACATGGGCTGCCTCTACCACAGTCGGGCCATGCTTGATCATGCCCAGCGTCTTGTCGGTAAAGCGCACCGGCTGACGGCTTCTTTCCTCCGCGTCATTCTCAGCTACAGCAGCTTCACTTGGTTCCGGAACAGGCCGGTTCATGGCGACCAGGCGATCTCGTGCGTCTTCCACGCGGGGAGCCATTGGGTAGCGGGTAACGACCCTGGCGTAGGCGGCTGCAGCCTTATCCTGATAGACAGCCTGCAGGCGCTCGCGCACAGCTCCTGGAAGAGCTTTCGCTAGTTGTACCTGGCGTGCTTCGCCCGCATAGGCATCGCCGATCGTGAGCCACAGTTCGTCGCTCTTGCTGTAGAGCGGGTAGGTGTCTGCCACGGTTTGCAGCCGCGCGATGGTGCCAGCCCAATTGAATTTGCTGGCGTAGTACTGGCCGATGAGGAATTCGCGCTCTGCCAGCACTTCCTGGACCTCGCGCAGTTTCTGCTTGGCGCGGGGAACCAGCGAAGAGTCAGGGAACTGGTCGATCATGGCCCGGTATTCCTGCTCGGCTCTCTGCGCGTTGTTAAAGTCGCGGTCCGGCTTCTCCATCTGCATGAAGTAGATGTCGGCCACCTTCATCTGTGCCTCCGCGGCCTCTGGAGCCTGCGGGAAGAAGGTGATGAAATCCTTGTATTCAGACTCGGCCTGAGTGAGAGCCGCAGTGCCACCCTCCTTGAACCAGGCGTCGCCGACAGCCAGCTTGGCGCGCATCTGGTACTCGGAATTGGGATAGGTATTGAGCAGGGTTTGCAGGTCCAGCCGAGCCACGTCGAAGCGGCCCTTCTTGAGCGCGACCATGGCCTTGTCGAAGAGTTCCTTATCCGGCTGGCGGCTGGCGACGTTGGCCAGCGGATTGGCACTCAGGTCTGTGTGCTTTTTCTTTTTCGGCTTCTTGTCCTCAGCTCCGGCCGGAATCAGCGCCAGGCTCAGGGTAAGAATGCCGACGGTGGCGGCCATGCGCTTTACAGTTTTTCCGTGAAAGGACTTCCCTGGAATGCCGCTGGAAATCTTCGTTGTAAACAGATTCATACCACCTCAATTTCGCTCATCAGCTGCCGGGGATTGCCGCGACGAAGCCTGTATTCACAAAATGTTCTTCAAAAAACTGGCTCGGAACGCTCTTTGTCTCCGGCCTTATTCAACTGGACGAACTGGGCCAGCCCGCTGCAGTCCTGGCCGCCGCCAACAATCCTCTTGCATTCTCTTCGGCGTTTCCGCTGCCGAACACAGCATTGCCCGCCACCAGCAGGTCTGCACCTGCTTGGACTACATCGGCAATAGTATCGTGAGCCACGCCGCCATCGACTTCAATTCTAAATGCCAACCCCAGCTCCTGGCGGAGGGCGGCGAGTCTGCGGATCTTTTCTAACGCAAATGGGATGAATTTCTGCCCGCCGAATCCAGGATTGACGCTCATAATCAGTACATGGTGCAGCATCGGCAGGATATCCAGCAGGACATCGACGCGTGTAGCCGGGTTGAGCACCACGCCGGCATTCATGCCGTAGTTGTGGATCAGCTCCAGGGTGCGGTGCAGATGGGTACAGGCTTCGTAGTGCACGCCAATCCAATTGGCGCCGGCATCGGCAAAGGCCGGGATGAACTCGTTGGGATTCTCGATCATCAGGTGGCAGTCGAGAGGCAGGCTTGTGGCCTTGCGCAGGCTGGCAACGACCGGTGGGCCCAGAGTGATATTGGGAACAAAATGGCCATCCATCACATCAACGTGGATCACCGTGCCGCCGCCCTGTTCAGCCGCGGCTACTTCATCGGCCAGGTGTGCGAAATCAGCGGAGAGAATGGATGGGAGCAGTTCGACCATGGGTGCAAAAGGGCTCAGTTGCCTGAGACCTCAAGTGTACCAGCAGGCGAGGGAGCCGGATTCGGCTGAGGAGCAGGCGGCTTGGGAAGGTTTGCCGCCACGACGCGGCCAACGCCTCGAAGGATTGCCTTTATCGGCCAGCGCAGTCCGTTCTCTGGGAAGAAAACTTCGCCCACGCGCTTCTGCTGCGGCCGATAGTACCACCGGGCAAGCAGCGCAAGATGCCCCTGCCGAACGGTTGCGTTGGGCAGCGGCTTTACGGCGGATAGAGCGTCGAGAGCGTCTAGGGCAGCTTGCAGGCGGGTCTCAAGAATGTCCTTTGTTGCCTTGCCGGGTCCGTCGGCTTCCGGAACAGGTTGCAGGGCCATCGGCTGTGCGTACAGTGAGCTGGAGCCGGATTGCTCATTCTGGATTCTCATGCCCAGGGTGCTGAAAGCCTCGGGGCCGCGTATTTCGCCAGCCTGGTAGAGAAAGACCGAAACTTCTTCAGGATTGGCCGAGGTCTGGAGCAGGCAGGCGCGCAGGTTGCTGAGCGGGCGCACCAGTTCGGGAGCCAGCGTGCGGACTGCTTCGACTTTCTGAAACTGAGCGTGGAGGGCTGCGGCAGCTTCAAATTCCAACTGCTCAGATGCCTGGTCGCGCTGCAAACGAATGGTGGCCAGCTTGCTCTCGCCACGGGTTGCGAGAAAACTGCGCACAGCTTCCGCTTCTTCGTCGTAACGAGCGTCTGTGCACCCCTGGTAGCAGGGCGCCAGGCACATCTTCATCTCGGAGTAAACGCAGCCGGGGTGGCTGGGATCGGGGTCCAGATTCTCTTCGCAGCGGCGCAGCAAAAAAAGCTTGAGCAATTCCTCCGAATAACGCTCAGCGGCAGCGCGGGAAGGAAACGGCCCAAAAGCCCATTGCGCCTCTTTCAGACTGGGCCTGTTCGTCACAGTCAGTCGCGGATAAGGATTGCCGCCGTGAAATTTCACTAAAACCGGGGCGCGCAGTTTCATCCGTTCGAGCGCCTTGGGCCCATAGGCGTTTTCCAGCAATGCGAATTGCACCAGCAGTGACTCGAACTCCGATCCGGTAAGCGTCCAAGCGATGCGGCGGACCCGGGAGACTAGCAGCAGCCGCTTGGTCTGGCCCTGAACGGGGCGAAGCAGCCGCTCGAGACGACGGCGCACGTCCGGAGTCAGCCCAATGTAGGGTTCAGCCGCCTCATTTTCTCCATAGAGCGCGAAGACAGCCTTGCGCGACGGCAGCTGACGCAGCGCCTCTTCCGGGTGGGAAGGATCGAAGGGCAGGCTCTGATTTAACATCGTCTGGCTCAACATGGTCTGAACTCTACGCGCCAGCCACAGTCATGCCATCGACTCGCAGCGTGGGCGAAGCGACCGAGCCGCGGAAGACCAGATCGTTGCCGATGGCAGTAATGTTCTTGAGCATCTCGCCGAGGTTCCCCGCGATGGTGACTTCTTCGACTGCAAAGGTAAGCTCGCCATTCTCGATCCACAAGCCCGAAGCGCCGCGCGAGTAATCGCCGGTGACCAGATTGGCTCCAAATCCCATGAGACTGGTGACATAGAATCCGACGGGGATCTCCGCAATGATCGCCTCTGGAGTCTGAATACCGGGAACAAGGTAAAGATTTCCCGCGCCGATGCCAGGGCTGCCTGCCAATCCTCGCGTCGCGTTGCCGGTGGAGCGCATATTCAGCTTGCGGGCAGTGTAGGTGTTGAGCAGGTAAGTCTGCAGCACGCCGCCCTCGACCACCACTGTCCGGCGAGCAGGCAGGCCTTCGCCATCAAAGGGAGACGTGCCGAAGCCGCCCACGCCGCTGGGCAGAATCATCGTGTGGTCGTCGATCAAAGTTACGCCGGGCGCAGCGACGCCCTGCGCGAGTTGCCCAGCAAGAAATGAAGCCGATCGCCAGATCGAATCGCCCGAAGCCGCTTCAAAAAGATGGCCAATGAGCGAGCGAGCTACCTCCGGCGCAAAGACGATGGGCACGCTCTGCGTAGGCATCCGGCGCCCTCCCAGCCGGCGCAGCGCGCGTCTCGCCGCCTCCTGCCCAATCGACTCAGGCGAATCGAGATCGGCCAGCCGTCGAGCGCTGGAAGACCAAAAATCGCGCTGCATCTTGCCATCCGCATCCATAGCCAGGGGCGCAGCAGAAATTCCGCAGTAGCTGGTTCTGTATTCGCCTAAAAAGCCTCGCGAGTTGGCCAAAACGCGCCGCCCCGTGGCGGCATCGAAGCCTCCGCCTTGTGAATTGGCGATGCGGGCGTCAAATCCCAGCGCGGCAGCCTCAGCCCGCCTCGCGCGTTCAATCCGCTCCGCCGCAGGCAGCGAGTAAACGTCCTCGAAGTAAAGGTGCAGATCGCCTTCCAACTGGCCAAAGTCCGCTGCATCGGGGATCCCAGCAAACGCATCTTCCTCAGTCACCTTGGCCAAAGCCAGGGCTCCGGAGACCAGTTGCTCGATACCGTCGGTCGTCAGGTCGCTGGTGGAAGCCGAGGCCGACCGTTGCCCAAGGAAAACACGCAGTCCCAGACCGCGCGAGCCCGACTCTTGCAGCGTTTCCACCTCGCCCATGCGAACGGAAACCGAGAACTCGTCGCCCTCGCTGACGATGGTTTCAGCATCGGTGGCTCCGGCCTGCACGGCGCGGGCCACGACTTCAGCGGCAAGGGACTTCAGATCCAGTTTGCTTCCGGATTGCGGCGTTGCTAAAGCTTCTGCCATAGCTTCACAGTAACAAAATGGCCGCACCGTTGCCCACGCGTGCGCTGAGCCCGAGCACTAAGTCCGAACGGTGGGTCCGAACGGTGGGTCCGACCAGTGGGTCCGAACAGTGGGTCCGAACAGCGAGTCTAGGAACAGCCGTGGCCCGAAACCGCGTGAATGATCGCGTCAATACCGCGATATTCCGTCTCAAAGACTGCGTCATCCAACTCTGGCTTCGGCGTTGAGTCGAACTTGACCACTACCATATCTGCAACAGGGTCGACAATCAGCAGCTGACCTCCCAGGCCAACCCCCGCAAACCGCCCGCAAGACTGCTCCGAGTTCCACCAGAAACTCCGGTACGTCCCTTGCCGATGACCCGGCCACGGCGCAGGCGCTGCAAGTCCCACATCTTTTCCCGCGCCATTCGCGGCAATATCCTTTACCCACTCCGAGGGAACAACCTGCTGCCCGTTGTACCGCCCGCCCTGCGCCATCATCTGGCCAAAGCGCCCCAGATCGCGCAGCGTCGCATTGAACCCAGCCGAAGAGTAAGCCTGCTGCCAGTGATCCAGCAGCATATAAGCGTCTTGTTCCGCGCCCAGCTTGGCCCACAGATCCTCACTCAGCAGTTTGGAAAGATCCTCTCCCGCGGCGCGCTCCATCACCCAGCCAATCAGAATCGCCGATTGATCGAGATACAGAAAGCTCTTTCCATTCTCCCCAGGCGGCCATTTCAAGCCCGTCAAATAGGCGCGCAGTCCGGGCGCTGAGCTTGCCGTAGCAGGTAGCCATCCGCCCGCCTCGTCCATCGCCTCATATTCTTTCTCTGTCCCCTGCGTCGATTGCAGCGCCTTGCGCGCCGCTGGATCATCCACGCTCATGTCCAGGAGATTGCGCACCGTTGCGCCCTCGTAGACTGTGCCGCGCATCTCGGGAAGGTAGTCCGTCACCAGCTTGCCGGGATCAAGCTTGCCCTGCCCGGCGAGAATGCCCGCCAGAGTCCCCATGATCGATTTCGACACTGACATCAGCAGATGCGGATCATCCGCCGTCATGCCGTTGCGATAGTTCTCCGCGACAATCCCTCCGTGATGCAGCACCAGAAAGCCGTCTGTATAGGTCGTACCCAGCATCTCGCTGATCGTCATGGACTTGTGCGTAACCGGGTCGGTGAATGTGATCTTCGAAATATCGCGGTCTTCGCGAGCAAGCGGCACAACCGGGCCATCTCCCCGGCTTACTTGCCCAGTTGGAAATATTCGTCGCGTATTGTGCCAGGACCAGCGGTTCGCCGGCCCCCAATACCAGTTTGCAGCGTTGATGCTGGAAGGGTCAGTTTTCGCCGGCCGCCGCACCGTGTCGTTTGCCTGGGCGATCACCGGTACTACCCATCCGACACCCAATCCCATCCCAATTCCAAGGACCGCGCCAATCGCAAACAGCTTCAAATGCGTCCACCCTCCCCGGTTCGACTCTCACGTGTGGAATCCATCGCTTAAATATGCCCAGCATACCTTGCTATATTCGGAAATCATGCTTGGTCTTCCGCCAGAATACGAAATTCGTACCGCGCGTCTGCTGCTGCGTTGCAAGCATTCAGGTGATGCGCCTCTGCTTAAGCATGCCGTCGACATGAGCCTGGCCCACCTGCAGCCCTGGATGCCGTGGGCCATGAACGAACCCTCGGAATTGAGCGTGATCGAGGAGCGCATCGCCCGATTCCAAAGAGATTTCCTCAGCGGCGAGGACCGCGCCTACGGCATCTTCAATCCAGGTGGCACAGAGATTCTGGGTGGGGCTGCATTGCATTCGAGAATCGGGCCAGGTGCGTTGGAGATTGGCTACTGGCTGCGCGCCGACTGCACCGGGCGAGGTCTAGCCACGGAAGCGGTCGCCGCGCTCACTCACACCGGTTTCGTCGTGCTCGGGGCCAGCCGTATCGAGATTCATTGCGACCCGAAAAACGTGCGCAGCGCTCGCGTTCCTGAGCGCCTGGAATTTCATCTCCAGGAAATTCGCATTGCCGATACCCGGAGCCCTGCTGGAGAATCGCGCGACACGATGATTTGGGCGCTGTCGGCCGAAGCCTATCTGGCGAACGGAAGCAAGCTGGAAGCCAGCATCGAGGCAACCGGTAAAAGCGCCTGAAATTTCAGTCCGAGCGCCTTGGAGAAGCGCCTTGGAGAATTGAAGCAAGCCCTCGTACCTAACTCGGCACGATTCAGATCCTTTCCGCTCGAAACTACCCTCCCAGGCATTTCCGACTGCGTCCAATACCATCCGGCCGGTCAATCTGGACGCTGCTTAGGCAGGTCAACGTTCATGGAGCCGGAACAAGCAGGCCTTTGCTGACCACACTGGTCAGGCCGTCCAGCGTGTCGAGAAAACTTGCTGAAAGCAAGGGCTCCGCGCGCAGATGCCAGAGTAACTCCGCATTGTTCCAGGATGCCTCACGCGCGGCGCTCACGCTCCAGGCAGCAAGCGTGTTCTCCAATTGAGAGGCCGCGGGCAAGGCATCTCCCAGCAGACGAACGTGGAGAGTTTGCTTCGCTTCCTCGATCAGGCTGTCGAGCGTCGAATTCAGCCCAGTGTAGTCGGTGTACTGCGCAGTGTTGTGCTGCGGAGTGAGATTCGCAAGCTGGCACGTGGCGACAATCGCCATGGGCAGATCGTGGTTGATGTGTGCATTGATCCCGGCCAGAGCAAACTGAATGCGCGCCAGAGCCACCTGATTCCGCTGGCTGAAGAGAGCCTGCCAGCAATCAGGAAGCGCCGCATTCGAAAGAAAACTCTTAAGCGCATTGAAGTAGAGCTGCGCAAACTGAACGTCGAGCTCCGACAAGAACGTCGGATCGATGAATCCACCGTCAGCGACCCGCGCCTCAACCGCCTGCGTTACCTGCCAATAGAGCCAGTTAAACCACTTCAGCCCGTCGCCATCAATCGTAAGTGAGTCGATGGTTTGCATGGTCGCGAGCACATCCGCGACCGATGTGGGCGCAGTCTGCAGGGCCGCAAGCAAGGATGGGTCGTAAGGGAACATGGACGCCGATTATAGCCGCCGGCAGAGGCATTGGGAATGCGTCCGCCAGCGAATCGTCGAGATTGAAGCAATCGGTTTAATTCAGCGGCTTGGGATGGAGGCTCTTCTCTCCCTTGAAGTGGTCACCCAAGCTGCACCCAACGTGCTTGCTGTAGTGTTCTCCCCGCTCTACCGTTTCCTTTTCCGAGGAAGCGGGCCGCAAACGAACCCTTCCCAGGCATTCAGGACAGCGGAAGGTGTCTTCCTGTAAACGCAACGCTTCTTTTACCGGCAATAGTTGCCATCCAAAGACGCGACCATCGGACTCGCCATGCCATCGCTTTACTTCTACTTCATTCATCTGGATCACTTTTCCTCACGAACTATCTTCCGGTGCCGCCTACGGTCATTTTGTCGAGTTTGATGGTGGGCATGCCTACGCCTACGGGCACGCTCTGTCCTGCCTTGCCGCACGTCCCAATGCCCTCATCGAGCTTCAGGTCGTGGCCCACCATGGAGACATATTTTAGAGCTTCCGGGCCGTTGCCGATCAGAGTTGCGTCTTTCACCGGCGCGGTGATCCTGCCGTCTTCGATCAGATACGCTTCCGATGCCGAGAAGACAAACTTGCCATTAGTGATATCCACCTGGCCGCCACCAAAGTTGACCGCATAGAGGCCGCGCTTGACGCTGCGGATGATGTCTTCCGGCTCGTCGTCTCCGGCCAGCATGTAGGTGTTGGTCATACGCGGCATGGGAATGCACTGGTAACTCTCGCGGCGTCCGGAGCCGGTGTTGGCCGCCCCAGTCAGGCGCGAAGAAAGCTTGTCGGTCAGGTAGCCCTTCAAAATGCCGTTCTCGATCAGCACCGTCTCCTGCGTAGGCGAGCCTTCATCATCGACATTCAGTGACCCGCGCCGTCCGGTAATCGTTCCATTGTCCACAACCGAGACCTTTGAACTGGCCACAGGCTGTCCAATCAATCCGGCAAAGGCAGAAGTCTTCTTGCGGTTGAAGTCCGCTTCGAGGCCATGCCCAACCGCCTCATGCAGCAGAATTCCCGGCCAGCCCGGCCCGAGGACGACTTCCATTTCACCGGCCGGCGCGGGCACGGCGCCCAGTTGCAGAATCGCTCCCCGGGCGGCTTCACGGGCCAGGCTCTCAGGGCTCTTGGAACCGACAAAAATATCCAGACCACCGCGGCCGCCGCAGCCGGCTGAGCCGCGGGTGGTGTTCTGGTCGCCCGTTTCTCGAGTATTGCGGGCGATCACGAAAACGTTCAAACGGCAAAGCGGCTGGGTGTCGGATGCAAATGCCCCGTCTGATGCGGCAATCAGAATGCGGCGTAACTCCTCGCTGTAGCTGGCGCGCACCTGTATGACGTTGGGACTGAAGGCGCGGGCTGCGCGATCGGCGCGCTGGATCAGATCGAGTCGTGCTGCCAGATCCAGATCGAAACCTCCAAGAGGCACTGGGTAAAGATCTGCCAGCGGAGCATCCTGGAAGCCCTGAATCGGCTGCTTGGCTGGCCCTGAGGCGATCAGCGCAGCGGTCTTGGCTGCGTGGATCAGCCGCTCCGGGCTGAGATTGTCTGTATAGGCATAGCCGGTGCGCTCGCCGGAAAGGACGCGAATCCCGCACCCGGCGCTGGTGCCCTGACTGGCGGACTTGACGATCTGCTCATCGACTCCCAGTGCGATAGCCGTAACTGATTCAAAATAAAGATCAGCGTAGTCGCCGCCGGCGGAGAGCGCCTCGCCAAGGCAGCGCTCCAGCAGCCTCTCGGTAATACCAAATTTTTCGAAAAAATAGCGTCTGTGGCTCGGAGCCTGACGGAGTATAGGTTGGGCCTGGGCAGCACTCATCGTACTCATAAGTGTACGCCTATCTGTCTAAATCTTCTGGAGGAGGGCGAAACCGCATGTGTTTGACGCCGATGGCAATCCAATTCGGAGACTCTTGGAACGGATGTTTGTGATTAGATTTCGCTTATCGAAGCAACCGGTTCGGCATGAAACGCAGGGGGCGTTTCGACCTCTTAGCCCTCTTGAGTCCTAGCTCGACTCCTGGTCTGTTGTGATCTTTTTTGCGACTCAAATTCGTGCTACGCTCCTTTCATGAAGAAGCTACTTGTCGCCACTCTGTTGTTGTTGGTTTGTGCTAGCCCCGCGTTCGCGGCCGGGAGGCACCACCACCATCATCGCCATCACCATCACCACCACGCCTGAGTAACGGTTCGAAAAACGGGAGTGGCCTGCGGCATGGCTCCGAAGGCCGAAAGCTTCGGAGCCCGCACTAAGTTTGTGCCTTTAAGAGCAGTGGTGCAATTTGATATGGTTGCGCCCATGACTGCCACAAATATCGTCGACTCATCGCTCGATCCCCGCTATCCCATAGGCAAGTTCAGTCGACCCGCCAGCGGCACGGCCGGGATGCGCGGCTCTCATATTCAAACTCTGCAGCTATTGCCGGAGCGATTGTCGGCCGCCGTGTCTGGCCTTGACGACCACCAATTGGATACTCCCTACCGGGATGGTGGATGGACGGTTCGCCAGATGGTGCACCATGTGGCCGACAGCCACGCCAATGCTTATATTCGAATGAAACTGGCGCTGACCGAGGATTGGCCCACCATCAAGCCATACGATGAGGCTGCCTGGGCGAATCTCTCCGATGCTCGCTCGCTGCCTGTGGAGGTGTCTCTGCGCCTGATTGAGGCTCTCCATGCACGCTGGGTTTCTCTCCTGAACTCGCTTTCCGATGATGATTTCCAAAAGGGCTATGTGCATCCCACCATGCTTGAGAACGGGGGCAGGCAGAGTTTGGCTGAGGTGCTGGCGATGTACGACTGGCATAGCCGTCACCATACGGCGCACATCACCAATCTCCGCGGCCGGATGGGGTGGTGAGGAATTCCATGCCCCACTCTCTAGTCGATGAAGCTGCTTCTCCGGCGGCCCTGGCCGCGATCATTGAAGCCTATCTGGAGAAGCATCCAGCTGCTGCCGTGCTCGAAGATGGACAAGTGATCTTCGATATGCGGCGCTCCAAATACTCGGTGGCCGAGTCGCATGGCCGCTGCGTCTTGCAGCTTTGGAGTGAGGAACGTAACCTGATTCGCTCGGTCGTCTCAGCGCAGGGGCGCTCCGGCTGCGTGCGCGTGATGACACGGCGGATGGGCGCGGTCAAGCCAGTTGCGCTTGAGTTGGTGCCGACCAGCGACCGCCGCACGCCAACGGAGCGTGACGCTACTCGGCGTCAATATCTGCGTCTGCTCGAGCGCGTATTGCAGCGCAACTTTCCTGACTGGAAGACAGAAGCATTTCGCGCGGCTACAGACCTGGAGCACAGCTTTGGACCAGCCTATGTGCGCGGCCATCTGTCGCGCGGCGGCAAGGGCATTCACGCCCAGGCCGTGATTGGCGCAGGAGCCGATGAGTCTTCGAGCGTTGTCGATGGCGTGCTCACTCTGGGGCTGCTCTGGCTGGATTATTGTCGCGAGCAGTCTGTCAGAAAGAAGACCGGAAACGCCCGCCATTATGGTGCGCTCAAGGTCGTGGTACCGGCTGGGGCATGGCAGACGACAGCCGAGCGCATGGCATGGCTCAACCCTGGATTAGCCAATTTTCAGCTCTATACGCTCGATGAGCGGTCGGAAGAATTGGTGGAGATCGACTTTCGCGACATCGGCAATCTGGAATCGAGACTGGTTCACGCTTTTGATATGGCTGCTGCTCTGGAGCGGGCACAGACTGGCGTTGCGCGTGTGATGGAGATGGTTCCGCAGGCTGCGCGGGGTCGTGTTGAGGTGCGGGCTCGATCGGCTGCTGAGGCGGGACTTTTGCTGCACGGGCTGGAGTTTGCGCGCGTGCACAATCGGGCCTCAGCTCACTCGTTTGCACGGCAGGCGGAGATTACGTTTGGCGCGGGAGCCAACGAGACTGCGCTGAATGAGGAGACAAAAACGCTTTGCCGTGAACTACTTACGCGGTTGTTTCAGAGTCGCCATCCGGATGGGATTCACGCGGATCCGCTGTTTCGATTGCAGCCGGAACGATGGCTGGAGTCTCGGATTCGGACTGGATTGGATGAGTTCTTACCTAGTTTGCGCGGGGAATTTCTCTATTCGCAGGTGCCGGCGATCACCAGCGGCGAGCGCGGAATGCTCGATCTGCTGACGGTCGATCGCGAGGGCAGGCTGACGGTGATTGAAGTGAAAGCCGACGAGGACATGCAACTGCCGCTGCAGGGATTGGATTACTGGATTAGGGTTCGGGCGTTGAATGCAGATCGGCAAGTGGCTGGAAACAGGGAAGTTGGTGCATTCGAGCGGCAGGGATATTTTGCTTCGGCGCAAATTGCTCCTCGTACGCCTAAGCTGCTCCTGATTGCTCCGGCGCTGCGCATTCATCCGTCAAACGAAATCGTGCTGCGCTACTTTTCGCCGCAGGTGGAGTGGGAATTGATTGCGGTGAGCGAGCATTGGCGGCGGGAGCTGAAGGTGGTCTTTCGCAAGCGCGGGGGCTGAAGCAGTCGGAATCGCGGATTCAGATTCCTGATCGGACGGTCTCACACTTCGCAATGCTCGTCTCATCGCTTTTGCGTCAATCTAATGTCACACCAATTGCAATTAGTGACTGTGCTCCAGCGCGAGGACTGAGAAGCCGGTGGCGGCGTCACTCATGAACTTGCCAACGTCGGTATTGGGGTCGCGCTTGACGTTGACGGACCACGCAGGCCAGAGGCCATCGGTCTTGTTCTGGTTGGCGAGCAGCCAGGCGACGCCGCGCTTCAATGCCGGGGTATCTTTTCCTGCGCCGCTGTCTTCAAGAGCCAGGACGGTGATGCCGGTGGCGTAGCCGTCGCTGCGCTCGTCAAAGGGTGTGGTGTCGTGGCGCTTCCATGTGCCTTGCCCAAGATCGGTTAGGCACCAACCGCCGTCGGGGTGCTGCTTGGATTGGATTTCAGCGACGAGAGCTTTGCGCTCGGGTTCGGTTATCAGGCCGGGCAGTTTGGATGAGGCCCAGAGCAGGGCGATTCGGTTGATGAGGGGTTGGCTGGGAGCTTCGCGCTTCAGGTATCCGCGCAGCAGAGTCAGGTTACCTTGAATTTTTGGGTCGTCGCGATAGTTGTCAGGTGCGATGCCGACAGCTACGGCGACCTCGGCTGCGCCGTAGTATTCGCTTTCGGGCGCTTCCCAGGGCGAGAAGTGGAAGTCCTGCCAGATCCAAGCGCCGGCTTTGTCGCCGGTTTGTTCCTGGGATGCCCACATGGCGTCGAAGGCCTTGCGGGTGACGGGCTGCAGGTGGCCGGCGTGCGAATCGTAGCTGGCAAGAATCAGCGCGTTATTGACCTCTTCGGCGTTGCGCGCTTCGTGAGTTTTGCCGGGGCCGTTGGCTGCGTCTGAGTAGAAGGTCTCAGCGTCGTTGCCGAGATTGACGCGCTTGATGATGCTCAGAAGCATGGCGTTTTCTGGATCGGAGATCTTCTGCTCGCCGAGTGAGGTGCGCAATGCGGGCCGCGCCAAAGCGTAGGGCACCTGGGTATGGCAGGAGACGCACACGGTGCCATGGTCTTTCTGCGCGTGGGGCCAATCCTGCCACCAGGCCTGGCGGGAGTCTAGATATTTCGCTGCTGCGGCTTTGTCCCAGGTTTGCGTGGCTGTGCTAGCCACGGCGGCGCTGGTTTTGGTGTTGGCCCGAGTGTCTGCCGCCTCTGGATGAGTGCCGGCGGTGGCTGCTCCGCTACAGGCCAGCGAAAGGAATAGGATCGGGATGGCAAAAGACCGCATGGGCGTTGGTGCTCCTTGAAGTCAGTGGGCGGAGAAAAGCTAGGCCTATGATTTCGGAGGTTAGCACAAAATGTGGTTGTTAGCGGCAAAATCCTATAGCCAAGGAAGGGGATGGATCGAGCTTTCAGCCCTTTTGTTTCTCGTCTGGTCGATAACCCCCGGGGGATGCCCTGGGCTGGGATGGTTTCGCGCCGTTGGCGCTGGGAAGGTGAAGGCTCTTGCTCGATAGGGAAGAAATGAAGGTTCGTCGAATGTTATGTTCTGCGGGGGATTCAGGGCCCGGTCTGAAATGTTGTTGAGCGGAAAGTTATTCCTGGCGTCTTGTTTGGATAGAAGAAGGCACAACTTAGATCAGACGATGAAACGCTTGATAGGTGAGCCTGTTTTCTTTTGACGAATAACTTCTGGAGGCTTGAGATGCGATTGATGCTCTATGCAGGTGGACGGCGGAGTGTGCGCTCCGTTGCGGTGATAGCCGGTGTGATGCTGGCTCTAACGTTGGCGGCGCGAAGCGCTGGTGCGCAGATGGCGGTTGCTGATGCCAGGCCTGTCGATGCCAAGCCTGCCGATGGCGGGGCTGCAGATATCAGGTCTGCTGATGCCGTGGCTGTTGACGTAAAACCAGAGATCTACCAGTCAATTCAACTTAACAATGTTACTCAGCAGAATGACGGGAACGATATTCTAGCTGCGTTGCGCAATATGCTTTCGCCTAAGTCCAAGGTGTATTACACGCCTTCGCTGGGCACGCTGACTCTTCGCGCCAGTGCGGACGACATTGCGCTGGCCAAGGAGATCGTATCTGAGCTTGACCGGCCGAGGAAGAGTTATCGCCTGACTTATACGATTACTGAGACGGATGGCGGCAAGCGCGTGGGAGAACAGCGTTACGCGCTGGTTGTGGTTGCAGGCGGCAAGGCGACTATGAAACAGGGCAATCGGGTGCCGATTGTGACGGGAAATATCAAAAGCGGTGATTCTGTGCCGAGTTCGCAGGTGCAATATATCGATCTGGGGCTGAATATCGATGCTTCGCTGGATGGGTTCGCGGATGGATTGCGGCTGCGCAGCAAAGTGGAGCAGTCGAGCTTGTCTGACGATAAGTCCGGCGTGGGTATGCAGGATCCAGTGATCCACCAGACGACAGTAGAGGGAACGTCGATTCTGGTGCAGGGGAAGCCGTTTGTTGTGGGTTCCGCGGATGTGCCGGGGACGACGCGGCATCAGGAGATTGAGGTGGTCTCGGAGCTGGTACGGTAGGTAGACTGACGCTGTGGAAACAGTCTGTTGTGCCGGAGGGAGCAGGGGCTGCGGCCCCGGATGTATTTCTTGAGTACTCGAAAACGCCCAGTTTGAAAGGTCGTTAATCGCTGCAGGCCAGTGCCGTTTCCGAGAATGCTTCAGCGTTGTCGAGTTCGCTTTCCAAAGCGGAACCCTCGAATCCGGAAGAGTTCAGGCGGGATTCGAAGAATTGGTCGACGGCTTCGAGGACGGCCTGGCCAGTTTTGGATTGAAAGATCTGCTGGCGGAGTTTGCTGCCGCCGGCTACGCCGTGGGTGAACCATGACGCGAATTGCTTCATCTTGCCTGCGGTTTCACCGTGGCGGGCGTCGCGGGGAAGATTCTGGCTGGCTTCGGCTTCGTCGATCAGCATTTGAAAATATGTCCGGATCATGCGGTAGCGGTCGGACTCGGTCGGCTTGGTGTAGCTGCCGGTGGCGGTGTATTCGGCGATCTGGCGAAAGATCCAGGGGTTGGATGGGGCGGCGCGGCCGATCATTACGGCATCGCAGTTGGTCTGGGCGACCATGGCGGCTGCGTCCTCTGGGGTGCGGATGTCTCCGTTGCCGATGACAGGAATTTTGACGGCGTCTTTGACGGCGGCGATCCATTCCCAGCGGGCCTGGCCGGTGTATCCCTGTTCGCGGGTACGCGCGTGCAGGGCGACGGCGCAGAGGCCTTCGGACTCGGCCATGCGGGCCAGTTCAACGCAGACGATCTGGCTGTCGTTCCAGCCGAGGCGGAACTTTACGGTGAAGGGGATGGTGACGGCTTTGCGGATCTCTTTGAAGATCGCGCCGATTCTGGGCAGGTCGCGGAGCAGGCCTGAGCCTCCGTTGCAGCCGACGACGCGCTTGGCGGGGCAGCCGAGGTTGAGGTCTACGGTGTCGAAGCCGGTGTCCTGGACGATACGTGCGGCGTCGGCGAGGGTTTCTGAGTTGGAGCCGAAGAGCTGGGCGCCGATGGGGTGTTCGTCGTCATAGAAGGTGAGGTAGCGCTTGCGCTTGGATTCCCTCATGCGGGCGAGGCCGTCGGCGGAGGTGAATTCGGTCATGAGGAGACCGCAGCCGGATTGCTGGTTGGTTACGGCGTCTTCGACCGAAGCGGAGTCAGTGGTGTTGGATGTGAACAGGCTGGCGTTGCGGATAAAGCGGCGAAAGACGGTATCCGTTACGCCGACCATGGGGGCAAGGACGGTTGCTGGGGCCACATGGACCCCTCCGATGCACAGTTCGGCAGGCACGCGGGCGTTGGCGGGCATGGCATGTTCGAGCGGGTTGTCCCAGTCTTTCTTCACGGTGAAGCCTTTGCCGCTCATGGATGACCTATGTGCAGTGTGAAAGGCGCTGAATTGCCCTTTCAGTCGCACTTTCCACTAAAAAGGCCCCCGCCGCAGCGGAGGCCTGTTCTGGAGCCCAACTGTCGGCTGTTACTTGGCTGCCGGTGTGGCCTTCTCGGCGTACTTGCGGCGGAAGCGCTCGACGCGGCCTGCGGTGTCTACCAGGCGCTGCTTGCCGGTGAAGAACGGGTGGCAGTTGGAGCAGATTTCGATGCTGATCCTGCCCTTGTGGGTGGAGCGCGTTTCAAATGTGTTTCCGCACGAGCAGTGAACCTGAACTGGTGCGTACGCGGGGTGAATTCCTAGCTTTGGCATGACTTGAGTGGACCTTTCCTGCAATCTATTTAGTTTATCTTGGATTCGAGTGGATGGCAATCGGATGCAGGTCATTCCTGACGCCGGGAAGGGCTTTTTGCGGGGCGCTATACTTGCGCTCATGCCGGCGAGAGGGTTTGGTTGGGCAAAATTCAGCTTCTGCGAGGGCGGACGCTACACGAGAGAGAGTGCTGCATGGATCTGGGATTGAAGGACAAGGTGATTGTGGTTACCGGCGGCGGAGCCGGCATTGGAGCGGGGATCAGCCGGGCTTGCCTGGCGGAGGGGGCGCGGGTGGTGGTGCTGGGCCGTCCTTCGCAGAATGTGCAGGATTTTATGGCGGAGATGAAGTCTGTCAGGGCCAGTTGCGAACTGGTGGAGGCGCACCTTGAGGATACGCAGCGGTGCAAGGACGCGATCGGCGAGATTGAGGCGAAGTATGGCGCGATCGATGGGCTGGTGAACAACGCCGGGGTCAACGACGGGGTTGGGCTGGAGTCGGGAAGTGTGGAGAGATTTTTGGAGAGCCTCGGCAAGAATCTGACCCACTACTATGCGCTGGCCCACTATGCGTTGCCGGCGCTGAAGCTTTCCAAAGGGTCGATTGTGAATATCAGCTCGAAGGTGGCGCTGACTGGGCAGGGCGGTACTTCAGGATATGCGGCGGCGAAGGGCGCGCAACTGGCGCTGACCAGGGAGTGGGCGGCGGAGCTGCTGCCGTTTGGGATTCGCGTGAATGCGGTGCTGCCGGCGGAGGTGATGACGCCGCTGTACAGCCGATGGCTGGCGACGCTGGGCGATCCTGAAGCGAAGCTCAAGGAGATTACGGATAAGATTCCGCTGGGGCGCAGGATGACTTTGTCGTCAGAGATTGCGGCGGCTACGGTGTTTCTGCTTTCTCCGACGCAGTCGGGGCACACGACGGGCCAGCATCTGATTGTGGATGGCGGATATGTGCATCTGGACAGGGCTCTGACTTAGACGCTGGTTTAGATGAATGCTTAATTGACGGTGTTACGTCCTGACGAGGGCGAAAGGAGAGTTCTGTGCTGGATGTTCATGCTCCTCATGAGCCGATTATCGGGTGGAAAGACTTTTTGCTGCACCTGTTCACGATTACGGTAGGGCTGCTGATTGCGCTGGGGCTGGAGGGTCTGGTGGAGTGGCAGCATCACCGGCACCTGGTGCATGAGGCGCAGGCCAGTCTGCATGGCGAGATCGAGCGCAATGCGAATTCGCTCAAGAGCACCCTCGATCAACTGCACAAAGAAGAGGCGGACCTGAAGCATGACGCTGAGGTGCTGAAGGGAGTGATCGCGACCGGGAAAATGCCCAAGCATGAGAGCATGACTATCGGTTTCGCAATCAAGAGCTTTGACGGAGTGGCCTGGAAGACCGCACAGGATACGGGAGCCGCGTCGTATATGTCGTACGGGGAGGCGCAGGAGTACGCGGATATCTACTTGACACAGGATGAGTTGGCGGACGCCGAGCATATTGCGGCGCGGGATACGATTGTCAGTCTGGCGCCGTTTATGAATTCGAGCGATTCCGATCCTGATCCGACACGGGCGCAGGCAGAGGAGATCAAGGGAAAGATTGAGGTATTGCAAGGGCAGCTGCTGCTGGTGGAATCGCTGATGGTGTCGCTGGACAAGGAGTACACGAAATTCTTGACGGCGCAGCCGAGTCACTCGTGAGAATCAGTAGTTCATGGGCTAGTGCTTTTTGGGGCAATGTAGAAGCAGGATTCACTCGAAAAGAGATGTGCTTTCCCGGGCGGCTTTCCATGCCCAGATGGCGCAGATCGGCAGGACGATCAGGAAGCTCACGCGACCCAGAAAAAACGTCAGTGCGGCAGAGACGATCAACATAATGATCGTACCAGCGATCGTGCAGTAGAGCAGCCCGAACGGACCGCTAAGCAGTGCGAGCAGAACCGAAACCCAGACCTGCTTTGGCCGCACTTCGACGAGTCCGAATGAGCTGATCTTCGCGGGCAGATTTGCATACGGAGCAACTTGCTTGCTCTCGTCACGGTTTGCCACATGATCCGGCATCGCCAGAGGCCACGCCGCACCGCATCCTGCGCAAAGCCCGCTCTTGTCGCGCGAACTTGAACCGCATTGGTCACATACGTTCATCATGTCATTCCATCTTTGGCAGCAATTCTATCCTGAGCGTGTGGTCGTCTACTCGCAAGTAATACGATCTGTCTATCTGTCGTCGGTGTCTCTGTGGTTGGAAGCGACGGCGGTGCTTACCAGCGAAGCATGGGCAGGAGGCTGGAGTAATCGTCAGTCCAAAGGCGAACTTTGGGGTTTTCGTGGGGTTCGTGGGACTGGTTGAAGACTTCTGGCTGGTTGAAGAATGCGGGGTCTTCGGAGAGCAGCATCCAGGTGGCGGAGAATTCGCCGCGATCGGGATTGGTTGGGCTGGATACGAGCATGGCCTTCATGCCCGCCGCTTTGGCGAGCAGTGCGACTTCCGGTTCCAGATCGACGTGCTGATTGGAGATGTGGAAGGCGAGGACGCCGCCGGGAGCGAGTTGACGCCTGTAGATTTCAAGTGCCTGGGTGGTGAGCAGGTGCAGGGGGATGGCGTCGCCGGAAAATGCATCGATTACCAGGACATCGAAGTTCTGCGGTGGTTCGCGAAGGAGCGAGGCGCGGGCGTCGCCGTCGACGATGGTGATTTGCGCGCCTGAGTCGCGGATGTAGGTGAAGAGATTGTGCGCGATGGGGGCTACGGCGGGGTTGATTTCGTAGAAGCGGATCTGGTCGCCGGGTTGCCCGTAGGCGGCGATGGTTCCTGCGCCCAGGCCGACTACGCCGATTTTGCGCCCGATTTTGCCATTGACCTGGCCAGTTCTACCAAGGCAGCAATTGTGTATGGCCACACCGACGCCGGAATCGGGGGCGTAGTAGGTGGTGGGGATCTTGCTCAGTTCTGAAGAAAAGATCTGAGTTCCGTGCTGAATGTTGCCGTTGCTGAGAGTGCGGATGACGGCTGTTACGGGATACCCGATGACTTGCTTGACGCGCAGGCTGCCGTAGAAATTGCGCACGGCTACGGGTGTGTCGCGCTGATATGCGGTGCGAATGAAGAGGACGAGCACGAGCAGCAGGAAGCTGGCGGTGGGCCATAGGAGCCGCTGTCCCCATCCACTTGACCAGGTGACGGCGAGGGCCAACACGGCGGTGACGAAGAAAGAGAGCGCTAGGTCGTAGTTGAAGCGGAAGATGAGCGGAAAGGCGATGCCGACCAGGAACGATCCGAGCGCTCCGCCGGCGGCGAAGTAGAGATAGAAGACCGTGGATTGGGAGGTGCGCGCGGGGCGCAGCGCGTAGGCCTCGTTGTGGCAGAAGAGGCAGGCGATGAAGAGCTCCACGAGGAAGAATAGAATGCCGATGCTGATGGGCAGGGATTCGTCGACCTTCATCATCATGTAGCCGAGGCTGGCCATCATGACTACGAGCAGGCGCGTGACCAGGCCACGCGGGGTGAGGCCGGGGAACTGGAAGGCGATGATCAGGGTGAGGAGATAGACGGCAAGAGGCAGGATCCAGAGCAGAGGAATGGCGGCGATGTTGGCGGTAATGTAGCTGGTGACGGCGCTCAGCTGCATGGCTGCGCCCATGGGCAGCAGTAGCCAGAGAAGCTTGTGGAGGAGCGGCGTTGGGGGTGTTTCGGGCTGAGGTTCTGGCTCGATTGCGGGAGGCGTTTGGCTTGGCAGGGTAGCTGAGCGCGTCTTCCAGGTGAGGAGTGCGGAGAGCAGGGCGAATACCGCGAAGCCGCAGCACCAGGCCACGCGCTGCACTCTGAGGGTGAGATTGGGCTCGATCAGGGTTGGATACGCGGCGAGCGCGAGGAGCGATGCCAGGTTTGAGAGCGCGAAGAGGCGGTAGGGGATTCCGCCTGTCTCGATGCGGGCTAGCCAGACCTGGAGCAGCGGGCTGGTTGCGCCGAGCATGAGGAATGGCAGTCCGATGGAGACGCTGAGGGCGGAAAAGATGGCGAGGACGGGGTGTCCGGAGGCATAGTTGCTTGCTTGGCTGGTTGCGTGGCCGTTGTCGAGCCAGTGAAATGCCCAGACGATGGCTGCTGCGGCGGCTACAAGGAGGAGGGTGAAGTGAAAGGTCCATTGCGGGCGGCGGGTGAGCCAATGGGCGTAAAGATAGGCGCAGAGCAGAGCGGTCTGGAAGAAGACGAGGCAGGTGAGCCAGACAGCGGCTGAGCCTCCGAAGATGGGCAGGAGCTGCTTGGCGGCGATGGGTTCGACGAGAAAGAGCAGGAATGAGGCTAGGAATACGACGCAACCGAAGAGAAACCGGGATAGAAACCGCGACCGGGCCATGGGCAACCTCTGGATTTTTCAATATTCGTGGGAGGACGCGGTTAGCGGTCCATACTTGCTACTCAATTTTGGTGCGTGAGGGTCGAGCCAAGCAAGAGTATCACTGCGGTTGAGGTTGATGGGGATAGCGTTGGCTTTATCGCGGAATTCCACATTTGCAGAGCCGATCGCGTAGCGCGTACCAGACAATGCGGAGCCAATGTGCGCTAGGCTGGTAGTGCTATGAGTGACGTATGTGTGGAGTGTGGCGGGGCGGGGATGGTGCTTACGGTGAATGCCACCGGGGCGCGTGTGGCGCGGGTTTGCGAGTGCCAGCAGGCGGCCAGGAGTGGACATCGCGTGGCTGCGGCGCGGATTCCGAAGCGATATGAGCACTGCACGCTGGACAGCTTTGAGCCGGCGTTTCACGGCGCCGACGCTTCGTTGAAGCAGGCTCATTGGACGGCTAACCGCTTTGTTGCGGCTTATCCAGTGGAGACGGATGGCAAGGGGCTTCTCATTACCGGTCCGGTCGGGGTCGGCAAGACGCATCTGGCAGTAGGCCTGTTGATGGCGCTGGTGGAAGAGCGGGGCGCGCAGGGGCTCTTTTACGACTATCGCGAGCTGCTGAAGCAGATTCAGAACAGCTATAACCCGCAGGTGAATTCGACGGAATTGGATGTGCTGCGGCCCGTCTTCGAGGCTGAGGTGCTGGTGCTGGATGAGTTGGGCGCGCAGAAGCCGACAGATTGGGTCTGGGATACGGTGGCGCTGATTCTGAACACGCGCTATAACGACAAGCGGACGACGATTATTACGACCAACTATCCTGATTTGGCTCCGGCGGGGTCTGGGATCTCTGCAGCGCAGCGGGCGGTGCGAGAAGAAACTCTGGGCGACCGGATTGGAGAGCGAATGCGCTCGCGGCTGGCGGAGATGTGCGTCGGGGTCGAGATGGCGGGACGCGATTTGAGGCAGTCGACCAAGCGCGCCAGCTTCGCTTAGACGCCCGCGGTTAAGGCTTCGCGTGAATGGGCTAGCAGGACAGAACTAGCAGGGCAGACCTAGCAAGACCAGAAGCTGACGAGAAAGAGAAGCATCGCTACGAGGGTCGCGCCTTGATAGAGCAGATGGCTGGAGTGGTGGTGTTCACCGTCCGAGTGCGAGGGCGACAAGTCCGCGAGCGTGGGGTCGGGATAGTGCGCCTGGGCTTGCATCGGGGACTTCCTTTCTGCTGGATAATTTCTGCTCATTGAGGCTGGCCGATTCTCTGCGGTTTCGGAAATCCCACATACGAGTTAGACGCATCACGAATGGGTGACGATTCCCATTTCTTATCTGTCAGCTTGCTCTGAATAGGTACTGGCGGTATCGCCGAATCGCTCTTATTCTTTAGTGCAATTCGCGGCCAAAAGTTTCTCGGTT
>Ga0302326_10006145_pt1 | contig 27040 bp, 21 predicted proteins | sample Palsa_T0_3_FD_202264 | JGI IMG/M metagenome (GOLD analysis project Ga0302326, IMG submission 202264) | Peat permafrost microbial communities from Stordalen Mire near Abisko, Sweden - Palsa_T0_3 | ecosystem: Environmental > Terrestrial > Soil > Palsa > Peat permafrost | place: Sweden: Abisko... | reverse complement strand
GGTATGTACGCGCGAACCTGGACGAAGTACAGCTTGCCGTCGCGCCGCACTACTTCTTCATCCGGCAGATTGTCGTAGACATTGGTGGAGTGCACCTGCATGATCTTGTGGCGCAGGAACGACAGGCTCTTCAGCGGATTCATGGCGTCCAGGACCAGGAAGCTGCACAGATCGGCGTGATCCTCGACGGCGGGCTTCGACATGTCGAGCGTAGCCAGTGAGTAATCGCCCAGCAGGACGCGCAATTTCGGATAGTAGTCGGTGCCGCGCTCCTGATCCACGGTGCGGAACTTGGTGAGCCACATACCGCAGCGCGTTCCGGTCCCCACGCCGATTTCGAGCAGATAGATTTCCGGAGGCAACTGATTCTTCGATTCCAGATCCTTCAGCAAGGTCCAGAAATCTTCCACGCTATCGGCGATCGCTTCCGGATTGTGGCCGTCCGATGCGCCGCCCGGCAGGGCCTGCTCGTAACCCTTGCCGGTCGCGATTTCCCAGTCCCGCAAACGGCTCCAGTAGAGCTTGTTGAATTCCCACACGATGCTGGATCGCATGGATTGGAACTGCTCGAGCGGCAGCCGGTCGTGCTCCTGCGGAACTCCTGGATTGGTGCGGGCCAAGGCACGCAGCAGAGCGGCTCGCAAGCATCCCGGGACCACCTGGCGGATGTCGACATGCACATCCATGATGGGGACCTGGTTGCCCTGTTCGTTGTAGCCCTGGGTCGCAATGACGACTTCGCGAAAGTTCTGTTTGTATTGGATCCAGTCGAGTTCGATTTGGAGCCGGGCGAACTGGGCTTTCTCAATATGGCCTTCCTCCAAGAGCGTGTACATGGTTGCGATTACGTCCTGGGCGCTGGTGGCGGCAGATTTGCCTTGGAGGTGATTGAGTTTGACAATCATATTTCTTGCGAGAGCGTCAAAATTATATGCTAACGCCAATCGACGGTTTGCACCGGAAGTTGCATGCAAATGGCGAGTGGCTCGGCCATTCTATCTCATCCGCGGTTCGAGAGGCGTTTCGGAACGCCCCGTCGGAACCCTGAGCGTGAGCGAGGGGCGCGTTCGGAACTGAGGGGCGCGTTCGGAACCCTGAGCGTGAGCGAGTGGCGCGTTCGGAACCCTGAGCGTGAGCGAGGGGCGGTCTTAGCCGGCTTCGTATACCGCCATGGATTCGCCCTGTTCACGGACAACATATTGGATCGCTGCCCGAACGGCGTCTCCGGTCCAGAGGTAGCGGGTGCTGCCGTGTCGAGCCCAGCGGCGACGATCGGGACTGTCGATCGCAGCCTGGTTCAAGCTACGACTGCTGTAAGACTTCATCGTGTTCAATACCAGATCTGGTTTGCAGTTTGCCGTCACAACCAGGTGGACATGATTTGTACGAACGTGCGCGGCCAAAAGCGTCCAGCCACGAAAAGCGCACACATCCCGAACGCTTTTCAATACGACCCGCCTGCGAACCGAATCGAGCAGATAGCCGTCCTGCATCATTCGGCTTCTGGACTGCTCCTCCTTCCGAGCATTCGATTCCGGAAGAGGAGCCCCGAATCGATTCCGGGTTCGTGGGACAGCCCCGGGTTGGCCGGGTAGCCATGTGCCATAGCAAACCCATGTGATCAGGTAATTTGTTGCCACTCCCTCACGGTCGTGGTTCTGTAGTCTCACTCTAACGAACCAGTACGCTCTGCGGCGCAATGATCTCAATCACACTATGGTAAAATTTAACCGCAAGACGTGTGCGGAAAGTTCAGGTAAATTACTCAGCATGAGCGACATGCAAGCCTGGGATGCGGACCGGGCCCAAGCCCGGATTCGGGAGCTGGAGCGTCTGCCCGGCGCTCTGCTGCCCATTTTGCATGCACTCCAGGAAGAGTTCGGATATATCCATTCAGACGCGCTGCCGATGGTCGCCAGCGCGTTGAATCTGTCGCACGCCGAAGTGCATGGCGTCATCAGTTTCTATCACGATTTTCGCCACGCGCCACCGGGAAAACACGTGTTGAAGATCTGCCGCGCGGAGTCTTGCCAGTCCATGGGTTGCGACGCGCTGGTGCAGCACGTTGAAAAACGGTTGGGCGTCAAGCTGGGCGAAACCACGCCCGACCACAGCCTAACCGTCGAGCAAGTGTTCTGTCTTGGAAATTGCGCGCTATCGCCGGCGGTGATGCTGGATGGTGAGCCGTATGGCCGTGTCTCACCAAACGTCGCTGATTTTTTGATTGACAGCTCGCGGAGGGCGCAATGAGCGTACGAGTTTACGTTCCGCGCGATTCCGCCGCTCTCTCCGTCGGCGCCGAAGGCGTGGCGCGCGCCATCGCGAGTGAAGCATCGTCGCGAAGGCTCGATATCACGCTGGTCCGCAATGGTTCGCGGGGCATGTTCTGGCTGGAGCCTTTAGTGGAAGTGGAAACCCCCAGCGGGCGCGTCGCCTACGGACCCGTCACGCGTGAAGCAGTCGCAGGCTTGTTCGACGCAGGTTTTCTAGAAGGCAAACCGCACGCCTTATCTCTCGGACCGACCGAAGAGATTCCCTATCTCAAGCAGCAGGAGCGCCTGACCTTCGCTCGCTGCGGCATTGTGGATCCTTTGTCGCTGACCGATTACATCGCGCACGGTGGCTATCGCGGATTGCAGCGCGCGCTGAGCATGACGCCCGAAGACATCGTCGCCATGGTCACCAACTCCGGATTGCGTGGACGCGGCGGCGCCGGTTTCCCTACCGGCATCAAGTGGAAAACGGTGCTGGGCGCTTCGTCGGACCAGAAATATATCTGCTGCAATGCCGACGAGGGCGACAGCGGCACTTACGCCGATCGCATGATCATGGAAGGCGATCCGTTCCTTCTCATCGAAGGCATGACTATCGCTGCCATCGCGGTGGGCGCCACGCAGGGCTATATTTACTGCCGGTCCGAATATCCACATGCCTTCCGCACCCTGCAGCGCGCCATCGCCATCGCGTACGAGAACGGCTACCTGGGCGAGAGCGGCTACTTGGGCGCGAACGTCGCGGGCAGCGGCAAGCGGTTCGATCTTGAAGTGCGACTGGGCGCCGGCGCCTACATCTGCGGCGAAGAAACTTCGATGCTCGAAAGTCTCGAGGGCCGGCGCGGGCAGATCCGTCCGAAGCCTCCCCTGCCTGCGCTCGAAGGCCTGTTCGGGAAGCCGACCGTAGTCAACAATCTGATCACGCTTGCGACGGTGCCAATCATTTTGGATCAGGGCGCGGAGTATTATCGCGACTTCGGTATGGGCCGATCGCGCGGGACCATAACCATCCAGCTCGCAGGCAACATCAAGCACGGCGGCCTGGTGGAGAAGGCGTTCGGCATCACGCTGCACGATGCCATCTACGGCTTCGGTGGCGGCACAGCTTCTGGACGTCCGCTGCGCGCCGTCCAGGTGGGCGGGCCTCTGGGCGCGTATTTCCCCGCGTCGCTTCTTGACACGCCTCTCGATTACGAAGCTTTCGCCTCCCGCAAAGGCATGCTCGGCCACGGGGGAATTGTCGTTTTCGACGACACCGTAGATCTGGCGAAGCAAGCCCGCTTCGCGATGGAATTTTGCGCCATCGAGAGCTGCGGCAAGTGTACGCCGTGCCGCGTCGGGTCCACGCGCGGCGTGGAAGTGATCGACCGCATCATTGCGAATGATAATCGCACGAAACATCTGGAATTGCTGGATGATTTATGTGAGCTGATGACCGACGGATCGCTGTGCGCGCTCGGCGGCTTAATCCCGCTGCCGGTGATGAGCGCGATCCGCAATTTCCCTGAAGATTTCGACAAACCGGCGCCCGCACCGCCGACGCTTATTGATCCACAGAACCGAGAGACACGCCCATGGCACTAATTCAAGAAACCGATTACGGCACTCCCGCGCGAATTGCCGAAACGCTGGTCAAACTCGAGATCGACGGCAAGCCGGTCACGGTGTCGCGGGGAACGTCGGTGATGCGCGCCGCGGTCGAGGCTGGCGTTCAAGTACCGAAGCTGTGCGCGACCGACAACATGGAGCCGTTCGGTTCCTGCCGGTTGTGTCTGGTCGAAATCGATGGGCGTCGCGGAACGCCCGCCTCTTGCACCACTCCGGCCGAGCCCGGCATGAAGGTGCGTACCCAATCGCCCAAGCTCGCGAAATTGCGGCGCGGCGTCATGGAGTTGTACATCTCGGATCATCCGCTGGATTGCCTGACCTGCGCGGCCAACGGCGATTGCGAATTGCAGGATATGGCGGGCGTGGTCGGATTGCGCGAAGTCCGCTACGGCTACGAAGGGCAAAATCATCTCAAGGCCCCCAAAGACGAGTCGAATCCCTATTTCACATTCGAGGCTTCCAAGTGCATCGTGTGCTCGCGCTGCGTGCGCGCCTGCGAAGAGGTGCAGGGAACTTTCGCGCTCACCATCCAGGGCCGCGGCTTTGCTTCCAAAGTAGCGTCCGGTCCCACGAATTTTCTGGATTCCGAGTGCGTCTCCTGCGGAGCCTGCGTACAAGCGTGTCCGACGGCGACCTTAACCGAAAAGACCATCATCGCCAAAGGACAGCCGGAACATAGCGTCGTCACCACCTGCGCCTATTGCGGCGTGGGATGCGCGTTCAAGGCCGAACTGCAGGGCGCCGAAGTGGTCCGCATGACGCCGTATAAAGACGGCAAAGCGAACCATGGCCATTCCTGCGTGAAAGGCCGCTTCGCGTGGGGCTACGCCACTCACAAGGATCGCATCACGAAGCCCATGATCCGCGCCAACATTACCGACCCGTGGCGAGAAGTCACCTGGGACGAGGCTATCAATTACGCTGCCAGCGAGTTCAAGCGCATCCAGGCCAAGTACGGACGGGATTCCATCGGCGGCATCACTTCGTCGCGTTGCACCAACGAAGAAACCTACCTGGTGCAGAAGATGATCCGCGCGGCATTCGGCAACAACAACGTAGATACCTGCGCGCGGGTTTGCCATTCGCCGACGGGCTACGGCTTAAAGTCGACCTTCGGAACCTCCGCCGGAACGCAGGATTTCGATTCCATCGACGACACCGATGTCATCATGGTGATCGGCGCCAATCCCACCGACGCGCATCCGGTGTTTGCGTCCCACATGAAAAAGCGCCTGCGCGAGGGCACGCGGTTGATCGTTGTGGATCCGCGCCGCATCGACCTGGTGAAGAGCGCGCACGTCAAGGCCGATTATCACTTGCCGCTGCTGCCCGGATCGAATGTTGCCGTGATCAATGCCTTTGCGCACGTGATTGTGACCGAGGGTTTGGTAGACGAGCCGTTTGTCCAAGAGCGCTGCGAGACCGAAGCTTTCGAGCAGTGGCGCAAGTTCGTCGCCGAAGAGCGTAATTCGCCGGAAGCCACCGAGAAGATTGGCGGAGTCCCGGCCGCCGATCTGCGCGCCGCGGCCCGGCTGTATGCCACCGGTGGAAACGCGGCTATTTACTACGGGCTCGGCGTTACCGAGCACAGCCAGGGCTCGACCATGGTGATGGGCATGGCCAATCTCGCCATGGCCACCGGCAACCTGGGCAAACGCGGAGTGGGCGTGAATCCGCTGCGCGGCCAGAACAACGTGCAGGGCGCCTGCGATATGGGATCGTTCCCGCACGAATTTTCCGGATACCGGCATGTCTCGGACGATGCGGCGCGCGTTTTGTTCGAAGAAGCCTGGCACGTTCCGCTGCAAAACGAGCCCGGACTGCGCATTTCGAACATGCTGGACGCCGCGACGGAAGGCACGTTCAAAGGCATATATATCGAGGGCGAAGACATCGTACAGTCCGATCCCAACACGCAACATGTCACAGCCGGAATGACGGCGATGGAATGCGTCGTGGTCCAGGATCTTTTCCTGAATGAAACCGCGAGCTACGCGCACGTCTTCTTCCCCGGATCGTCGTTCCTCGAAAAAGACGGGACGTTCACCAACGCCGAACGCCGCATCAGCCGTGTGCGAAAAGCGATTCCTCCCATGGCCGGCAAAGCGGATTGGGAAATCACCATGGCGTTGTCGGAGGCCCTCGGGTATCCGATGCCGTACAGGCATCCATCGGAGATCATGGACGAGATAGCGCGGCTCACGCCGACCTTCGCGGGTGTGAGTTTCGACAGAATCGACGAGCTCGGCAGCATCCAATGGCCATGTAATGCTAAAGCCCCGGAAGGCACGCCCGTGATGCACATCGGCGGATTCGTGCGGGGCAAGGGCCGCTTCATGATCACAGAGTTTGTACCCACCGAAGAGCGCACCACCGGCCGCTTCCCGTTGATCCTCACCACCGGCCGCATCCTGACGCAATACAACGTGGGCGCGCAGACCGCGCGCACGGAAAACAACGTTTGGCACGCCGAAGACGTGCTCGAGATTCATCCCTGGGATGCCGAGAACCGCGGCATCCGCGAAGGTGACCGCGTGTCGCTGACCAGCCGCGCCGGCGCAACTACTTTGCACGCGCGCATCTCCGAGCGCATGCAGCCGGGCGTCGTGTACACCACGTTCCATCACGGCTTCACCGGCGCGAACGTCGTCACCACCGAATTTGAGGATTGGGCCACCGGTTGCCCTGAGTACAAGGTGACTGCCGTGGAGGTGACTCTTGCCAAGAAGATGTCCGACTGGCAGGAGCACTATCTCGAAACGCGCAAGCAGACCACGCAGATACTCACCGGCGCGGCCGGCGATTAAAGCATGGAATCGGACCGTATGGTTCACCGGGCGAATCAGATCGCTCTGTTCTTCGCAGGTTATCCGCACGACGAGGCGGTCGCCGGCGTCTTAGATCATTTCAAGAAGTTCTGGGAGCGCCGCATGCGCGATCAGATCATCCAGTATGTCGCCCACGGCGGCGGTGGATTGCACGAACTGGCGCTCGAAGCGGTGAAGCGGCTGCAATAGCGTGCAGGCACGATTCTTCTGGACGGCGGTCTGCCGAAGACTCATCGGCTGGAAAGCGGCGCCGTAACCGATTCCAACGGCTGACGCTCGGCCGCGACGCCGTGAGTCCATTCGATGAGGGCCGCTCCAACCATGAGAGCCGCGCCCGCCATATAGCCCCAAAACAGCATCAGCCTTGATCCGGTTTGCGTCAGGGCGCCGAACAACGCCGGAGCACCCACGCCGCCGATCAGCGTTCCGCAAGCATAAAAAACCGCAATCGCGAGCCCGCGTATCTCGAGGGGGAACACTTCGCTCACCGTAAGGTATGCCGAGCTGGCTGCCGCGGACGCAATGAAAAAGATGATGCTCCACGATATGGCCTGCAGATAGAGCGAAAGCCAGCCCTTCAGGAACAGCCAGCTGGCGATGGCGAGCAGAATTCCCGAGGCCGCATAGGTGATCGAGATCATCGTTTTTCGCCCCACCGTGTCGAACAATCTGCCGATGAGCAGCGGCCCAAGAAAATTCCCGACCGAGAGAGGCAGCAGCCAGTAGCCGATCGATTCGGCGGGCACGTTGTAATAGCGCAGCAACACCAGGCCGTAGGTGAACATCACTGCGTTGTAGAAGAACGCCTGCGACACCATCAGCGAGAAGCCCAGTATAGAACGTTCCCGGTATTGCCGCGTCATGGCGTCCCAGATCTCACGCCAGGGTGTATGGTCCTGGACATGTAGCCGGATATTACTTTCCGGCGTGGGCAACTGACGCCCAGGCGCTGCTTGCTTTTCGATATCGTCCACCACTCGCTCGGCTTCGCCTTTTTCGCCATGGATCAACAGCCAGCGAGGACTCTCCGGCACGTAGCGCCGCATCATGAGGACGCCCAGGCCCAGCACGGCGCCGATGCCAAAGACGAAGCGCCAGCTCAACGTGGGCGGAATCGATTTCAAGTGCAGTACAAACACTGAACCGAGCGATCCCAAAAATGCGCCGATCCAAAATGTGGAATTGATCACCAGATCCACGTGCCCTCGCACGCGCGCCGGGATCAATTCATCCACGGCCGAGTTGATGGCTGCATATTCGCCGCCAATGCCTGCGCCGGTCAGGCTGCGAAACAGGCAGAAGCTCCAGAAATTCCAGGAGAATGCGGTAGCGGCGGTAGCCACGAGATAGAGCCCCAGCGTGATGAAAAACAGGCGTTTGCGGCCGAATCGGTCGGTAGCGTATCCGAATCCGAGCGCGCCCGCCACGGCGCCCGCCAGGTAGATCGACGCGCTAAGACCTATGTCGGAGTCGCTCAGATGCAGCGTGCGCGGGTCTTTGAGGATTCCCACCAACGCGCCGCCCAGCGTGGTTTCCAATCCGTCCAGCAGCCACGTGATGCTGAGGGCAATGACAATTCTCCAATGCCATCCGCTCCACGGAAGCTGATCGAGCCGTGCCGGTACGTTGCTCTCGACGATATTGCGCTCGGTTCCGACCATTCTTCGCTATTGGCCGGCCGCCGCCTTGGCCGCCGCTGTCTTCGTCAGGATCAAAATGTGCTGCCGGGGCAGCGTTTCGATCACGCGGCTCAGGACGAAACCCTGCGGCTCCAGCTCCGCCTTCACTTCGGCGACGGTCATTTTGTGCTCCTCGCGAATCGGAACGCTTGGATCCTCCTTGCGATATTCCAGCAGCACCAGCCGTCCGTCGGGCTTCAACGCTTCGCGAATTTTGTCGATCATCTGGCGCGGCTTAGAAAACTCGTGGTAGACGTCCACCAGCAACACTAAATCCAGGTGGCCCGGCGGAAGTTTCGGATCGGCCTCCTCGCCCTGCACCGTCTCGATATTTGTGAGCCCGGCCCTGGCGGCATTTTCGCGCAGCCGCCTCAGCATCTCGGGCTGAATATCGTTCGCGTAGACTTTGCCGGATGGTCCTACGCGTTTCGCCAGCCGCAACGACATGTAACCCGTGCCCGCGCCCACGTCGCCGACAATCATGCCTGCGTGGATCGCCAATGCATCCAGCGCTCCCTCGGGATTTTCTTCCTTCTCGCGCTCCGGACGATTCAACCAATCGGCGCCCTGCACCCCCATGACGTGCGCGATCTTCCGGCCAGTAACCGGGTGCTCTCCGGGTTGGTCAGACTGGCTCGCCAACAGACTCGCTGCGCACAGTGCGAGCAGGCAGCGCCGTGTCATCCACATACTGGCGTTGTATCATACACGCATGGGGCGCCGTTGGGCTTTCGTCACCGGCTTGATTCTCACGACGGCTGCCGCCGCGGCCGCGCACGACATCATCACCACTCCCATCACCTGGGATCGCGAAATCTCCCGTATCATTTATGAACGCTGCGCGTCCTGCCATCACGACGGCGGCCAGGCCTTCTCGCTGATGACTTACGCAGCGGCGCGCCCCTGGGCCGTCGCCATCAAAGAAGAAGTGCTGGAGCGGCGCATGCCTCCGTGGGGCGCCGTGAAAGGCTTCGGCGATTTTCGCAATGACAAAGCTCTCACGCCCGAGCAACTCGAGCTCATCATCAGTTGGGTGGGCGGCGGCGTGCCGGAAGGCGAGGCCAAGGATCTGGCGCCGGAGCCCAAGTTCGATCCGCCTGCGGCCGAAGTTCCCTCGCATGGAACCATCGCTGTGAGCGGGGAGTTCGAACTGCACAAGGATTTTCTGCTGGACGGAATCGTGCCCACGACCGTGCCCGACGACGCGGCGTTTCAAATCACCGCTGAGATGCCCGACGGCAGCATCGAGCCTCTACTGTGGTTTGAACATTACAGCGCGAAGTTCGCTCATCCTTTTTTCTATCGCAACGCGATCGAGTTGCCGGCCGGCACAAAGATTCACGGACTTCCGAGCGGCTCCACGGTGCTTTTGCTCCCCGCTACCGATACGGAACCGCGACCGTCAGGGAGCCGGTAGTTACTCCAGTTCCTTGACCGGCACATCGAAGTGCGCCGTGTTCACCACGCCTTTGCGCTGGAACTGCACCCACACGCGATAGGTTCGCGCCCGCGGGAACTCCAAACTGAACTGGATTTGCGGACCACCGTCGGCTATAAACGGATGCGTGTGGATCATATCAATCAAGTCGTCGCTGGCGGCCAGCATGTGCGCCCACACTCCGATGTATTTCTCCAGACCGTCGGCGGGCGACACCCGAAAATAGATCTGCGTTTTCTGCGCGGCGATGGGCTGCGGCGGATCGGTGGTCATTTCCACCTGCATGTTTTCGGTTTGCTTGGTGGAATAATCGCGCGGGAGAATGGCCGCTGGCGGTGGCGTTCCCGAAACGATCACGGTCTTTGCGATCAACTGCGGCGTCGCGCCATCAGGATAAAAATCGCCCAGCACGCGGTACATTCCGGGCTTGGGGAACGCGATGTCATAAATAAAATCCCCATCCGGCTGGAACGCGGGATGATCGTGCACGAAAAATTGCAGATCCTGGCTCACTACGAACATGTGAAACAGCTTTTCATGGACGATCTGAAAATCCTTGACGGTGCGGTCCTTCCACGGATCGTGCACGGTAAACTTCAGCTGCGTGGTCTGGTTGGGCTTCACGGCGCGAGGAGTCATGGTGAGATCCAAATGGAACTCTACCGGCTCCGGAATGCCCTCGCGCAGTTTCATTCCACAGCGCCGGCAAGTGCCGGGCTGATTGGAGCGAACATCCGGGTCCATCGGGCAGATGAAGACTTTATCCTGCGCCCATAGGAAGCCGAAGGCCAGCAACAGCAAGAGGACACGGCTTGCCGTATACATGCTTCGATGATACCGTATGAGGCCCCTTGAGAGGCCCCGCGTCTACTTCAGCGGCGAGAAATCGGTCGGCTCCATGTAGGTGGAATCTATTTTTTCGACGACTTTCGCGTCGCCTTGCTGGGACTTGAGCATCTCCTGGAACGCCGGGTCGGCGGCGAATGCGGCCCAGTGTTTTTTCGCTTCGTCCCGGCTGGGATGAGCCAGGATGTAGATGAACGTGTTGTCCGACGCGGGCGCGTCTACGGGAGCCCAATAACCCACGGCTTTCAGATCGTGCTGCGCGAACAGCTTGGTTACTTTATCGCGAAACTCGGCTTGCAGCGCGGTAGCTTTGCCTGGCACTGTGTGATAGATGCGGAGTTCGAAAACGCGGTTGGCATCCGCCCGAACCTCCTGGGTCCGGTACAGCCGGGCAGTCAATAAGGAACCCGCCGCGAAGGCGAGCACCGCGATCCCGCAGGCGCTAAATCGGTTGAGTCTCATGGCCAGCGATCGTATCACAAACCGCAAGTGTCCGGCGAATGGCAAAATATAGAGATATCACCGTGACAGACTCTCCCCCTGAGGCGAGCGGCGCCGCATTGCCGCGATCCAACGCCACTTCCACGCCCCCGGCTGCACTGCCCCTGGTCACGCTAAACGATCTGCTGTGGCTGTTGTATCTGTACCCGATTCGCCTGCTGGCTAGCGTACTTCCGCGCTGGTTCCTCTACGCCATCGGGAAGTTGTCCGATCCTATTGCCCAGTTCGAAGCCCGGCGTCCGAAGGCCTGGGCGGCCGCCTGGATCGAAAAGGCCTGCCGCACCACGCCCGCGCAGGCCAGACGTATTTCCAGCCAGTCGCTCTCCAACACCATGTTCCGCACCCTGGATGGCCTTCTGCTGCTTCGTCCGTCTTACTGCAAAATGCTGCGTTGCACGGGGCTCGATGGGATCGAGCATCTCGAAAGCGCCATCGGTCGCGGAAAAGGCGTGGTCCTGCTGACTGGCCACTTTTGCGCCAACCGAGTCGCCCTGCGCTATCTCGCGTCCCAGGGTCATGCGGCGCTTTCCGTTCACGGCCGGCAGCCGAGGAACAGGGCGCAAGGCCGGCTCGGCAAGCTCTTCGATCCGCTTTCTACCCAGCTTCTGGAGCGCGCCAACCCCGATCAGATTTACATTCAGAATCCTGACTGTAGTCTCACCATCCTGCGAAGACTGCGCGCGGGCGGATTGGTTGCGCTTCAGATTGATGGGCACCGATGGGGAACCGGACAGGTTTTCCTGGGACTCCCCTGGGGCATCCGATCCGGGATTTTTGAAATCGTCCGACTGTCGGATTGCGCCGTGGTGCCGATGTTGTGCCTGGGCCGGAGCAGCGGGTTTCGAATCCGCTTTGATCCCATGCTGGACATACAACGCGCTTCGTCGCGGGAAACTTTTATGTCCGCCAACTTGCCGCGCTTCTTAGGCATCGTGGAAAAACAGATCCTCGAAAATCCGACGGAGTGGAGGCTTTGGAACCACTGGTGAAAGGCGAAGGATCGGGATCGCGGGATACGATGGCGCGGATACGGCGCGTCTTCATCGATTCGCTGCACCTGAACCTGGGCGAAGAAGACTTCAGTTTTGAAACCAAGCTGGATGAATCCGCCGGGCTGGATTCGGTGGCGGTTCTGGAATTCGTTACCGCGCTCGAGCGGGAATTTGGAATCACCTTCGAGCCCGAAATGTTGACCATCAACGTGGTGCGGGATCTGCAGGCGCTGACCGCGTACGTCGACCGGCGGACCGCGCGCCGGGAACGAGCGGCGGAGGAAGACCCGGCGTGATTTCTGAACACTTCCGCGGCGTCGCTCTCCGGTATCGCGATGAAGTGGCGATCATCGATGGCGATCAAAGAATTTCCTATGGCGAACTGCTGGAGAGAGTGCAGTCGGCTCGTGAATGGCTTGGGAGAACGCTCGAGCCCCAGCCCGGCGACGTCATAGCCGTATCGCTCGATAACTCCTGGCAGTTCGTGGCCTGCTTTTTCGCGGTCTCCGAACTTGGTTGTGCTCTCATGCCTTGCAACCCGCAATGGCGCGCAGTGGAATTGCGCGCGTTCGCTGCGCGATTAGGATTTCGAAGCGGCGTCATCGAGCCGCGTTTCACCACCGAATGGGATCAGCTTTCCGACGTAGTCCCGAACAACCGCGTGCTCACCGCCGGCCGCGTTCCGGCTCAAGGCAAAACTGCCGCCACCTCCAGCCCAACGCCAATCGAGTCGATAACCGAGGACGCGCCGGTCCTTTATTTGTCCACCTCGGGATCGACGGGCGCGCCCCGCCTGGTTCCTCGCAGCCATCGCAATCTGCTTCGAACGGTGGAGAGCGTCGCCAGTTCGCTGAACATCGGCCCCGGACGCCGGCTGCTCAGCGTGGTTCCCTATCATTACAGCAACGGAATCAACAACAGCCTGATGGTCCCACTGTTGAGCGGCGCAGCCGTGGTGATGATGCGCCAGTTCAACCCCGGCGCTTGCGCTGAGCTGGTGCATCGCGAGCAGGCCAACACGCTGTTCGGTTCACCGTTTATTTACGGATGCCTGGTAGAGTGCGATTCGGCTTTGCTCTCCAGTCTCAGGTATTGCTTCAGCACCGGGGGACGAATCCCGTCCAGCGTGGTCGAGCGATGGCGAGATCGCTTGGGTCCAACTCTCGGGCAATCGTATGGATTGTCCGAATCGGGCATGATCGCGGCCGAGCGGAGTGGACAGAAGCCGGTATCTTCCCTGGGCGCGTCTGTCGGCCAGCCTCTCCGCGGCGTCGAAGTTGTCGTCCTCCCAGCTGACGGCCTCCCAGCTGAACACCAGCGCCTGGAACCGGGGGAAATTGGCGAGCTGGCGATACGATCGGCCTCTGTAATGTCGGGGTACTTCGGAGAACCGGAACTGAGCCGCAGCCTTTTTCACGAAGGCTTTTTCCGAACGGGCGATCTAGGCTGTATTGATTCCGCCGGCAATCTCCATTTGACAGGACGGCTGGGCCGGGTACTGAACATCGCCGGGGTGAAGGTGGATCCGGTCGAGGTGGAACGGGTGGTGGAGACGCTTCCGAACGTCGAGTCCTGCCATGTGGATGCCGTTCCGAACGGGCGCGGAGGCGATGTCATTCGAGCCAGGGTGGTCCCGCGCCAAGGCCTTCCAGTTACCCGCCGCGACGTAATTGAACAATGCCGCCGCCAGCTAGCCGAATACAAGTTTCCAAGAATTATCGAGTTCCTGGAAGCCACGCCGATCACGATGGCCGGCAAGATTCGGCGCTAAGTTTCGCTTCCCACGAGAACGCCGCCAGCGAATAATTCCGGCCGCAAGCGTTTGTAACGCGCGTCTTTCCGGAGCCCGTCCATGCGCCAGTCCACGTTCAGCATGAACAGCGCCGCTGAACTTTCCCGAAACGCCCGCTCCAGCTCTTCAAGCGCCGCATCCCGGCGTCCCAAGGCCTCCAAAACCATGGAGATGTAATAGGCGTCCACGTAATCGGTCTCACGAATGCGTCGCAACTGCTCGAGAATCTCAATTGCTTCGGCTTGCCGTCCGTTGCGGGCCAGACAGCCCCCTTCGAGCGCCAGATACCAAGGTAGATCCGGCGACATGACGCAGACCAGGCGATGTTGAGCCAGCGCCTGTTCGATTTGGCCGGTGGCCTCCAGCGCCTGCGCGTAGTGCGCGCGCCCGCTGTGCTGGTAGGGATGCAGGTCGATGGCGTTCTGGCCGCACACCACCGCAGCATCGAATTCACGCCGGCACAACCGCACGAATACCTCCGCCCCGGGCAGCACCGCGCACAGCGGATCGGCGCCGCGTCCCTGGACGAGGATAGCGAGGGCGTCGTTCAAACGGCCCATGGTGCAATACAGTACCGCCAGGCGCACGTAGATGGTTCCTAATGAGGGCTCTTCCCGCAGCGCATCCAGCAGATCGCATTCCGCTGGCTCGAGCTTTTGCTCGCAGATGTGCAGGGCGTGCCCGCGATCGGATCGCAATCCCGCCGTTAACCCTCCCAGCGCCACTGCGCGCTGGTGTGCCTCCAAGAACTTGGGGTAGGTCTCGCGCGGTGGCCGCACGCCGTACGAGCACATCAGCAGGTAGGAAAGTGCAATGCCCTCGAAGGCCCGAAAATCGGAGCTGTCCTCCGCGGCAGCCTGCTCGAAGCACGCCAGAGCTTTCTCGAATCCTTCCCGGGTGCGGCGTTTCCACAGGTGCCAGCCGACCTGGATCAAATCCTGCCCCTTAGGAATCTCCAGGCGATACCCCAGCTTGGGACGGCAACGGATCCAGGAGCCGTACTCCTGCAAAACCTTCTTCACTTCCGCGATCGTGACAGCTACCGTATTGCGCGAAACTGATATACCACCCCAGGCTTCGTGAATCATCTCCTCGTGCGAAACGTACTGTCCACTGTTTCGGATCAGTACGTTGAGCGCTCGGATCGCCTGGGGCCGCAATTCCAGTTCGGCGCGCCCGCGTCGTAGCTGGAGCGCCCCCGGATCCACCGAAAATGGTCCAAAGGCCAATTGATCCATCCGCTTGCCGCTATCAATTTTCACTGTTTTTTCATTCTGAGCCAATGCGAATCTAGCATACAATCGCGTTAAAGGCTAGACGCCATTTTGACGCCCAGGGTCTGATAGTAAGTTAGAAAACTATTATGAATGACGGGAAGTGAGCCCGGAAGCTAGCGGTGGCCCACCCGCGCAGCGTTGGCGCTGGCCTTGAGATTGAACAAGGAGATTAGGGAACCATGAAATCCAGAAAGCCACTCAGTATGTGGCTCGCGATTGCTTCACTGTTGATGCTTTTGGCCGCGTCGGCTTCCACTTTGATGGCTCAATCGGCCGGAACCGCCGGTTTGGCGGGAGTCGTAACCGATCCATCCGGCGCCTCAGTCCCGAATGTTACCGTAACCCTCACCAGTAACGACACTGGCCAAACCCGCGAGGCCACCACTGGGCCCGACGGCACCTACCGATTCACTCTTCTGCCCCCTGGAACTTACCGTGTACGTTTCGCGGCTTCCGGTTTCAAAACGGCCGAGGTGGGCGCCGTTAATTTGAACGTCACCGAAACGCCGCAACTAAATCGCTCGCTCGAAGTCGGGCAGCAAACCGAGCAGGTCACCGTCGAGGCCGCCGCCGAAACGCTGCAGACGCAAAGTTCCACACTCGGAACTGTCGCTGGAACCGCTGAGATTACCGGGCTACCGCTCAGCAATCGCAATTACACCCAGATCCTGAGCCTTTCGGCCGGCGCCAGCGCCGCTGTCAACGATGCGCGGTCGCTTGGCAAAGGCACCCAGGATATGAGCGTGAACGGCAGTTCGCCGGGTTCCAATAATTTCCAGATGGACGGCGTGGCCATCAACAATGTTGCCAACGCCGGCAGCGCCAACGATGGCAATATCTATGCCGGTATTGGCATTCCCAACCCGGATGCCATTCAGGAGTTCAAGGTTCAGACCTCCACGTACGACGCCAGTTACGGACGCAATCCCGGCGCCAACGTCAACGTGGTGACGAAATCCGGTTCCAACCAATTCCACGGAACGGCTTTCGAGTTCTTCCGCAATAGCGCCTTGAACGCCAACGACTTTTTCTACAACCGCGATAGTTGCGATGCCTACGCCTCCGGCTCGTGCCCCAAGCAAGTGCTGAATCAGAACCAGTTTGGCGGCGTCATCGGTGGCCCCATCAAGAAGGACAAGCTCTTCTTTTTTGGCAGCTACGAAGGAACCCGCGCCAAGAATGGCGTGGCGGCCCAAGGCTTTACCGATGCGGTTTTGCCGCCTATCCCTGGCGGTGACAGAAGCGCGCCCGGTTTCGCCGCCGCCCTGGCCGCATTGAATTGCGGGAATGCCAGTTTCGGCCCAGCGCTCGCGTGTAACGGCTCCAACGTCAATCCAGTTGCGCTGAACATCCTCAACTTGAAGCTTCCGAACGGGCAGTACTACTTCCCTGGGTCGGGCACCAATACCCTGAAGAACGTCGCGTTCAGCGATCCCGCCATCTACAACGCCGATCAGACCGTGATCAACGGCGATTATCTGATCAACAGCAAGAATACCCTGGCCGCCCGATATTTCTACACGCGCGATCCGCAGACTTCCCCGCTGAACGGAAATCTGCCGGGCAATCCCAGCGTCAACTACTACTCCAATACCAATTCGTCTCTGAAACTCACGACAATTATTTCCAACTCCTTCGTCAACGAGCTCAGGGGATCCATGCAGCGCAACCTTGCTAACCTGCAGGAGGTTTCGGTGCCGGGCAGTACACCCGCCGACCTCGGTTTGACCCCGCTAGTCCCGGGCCTGCCGCTGGCGCCGTCGATGTTCATCTTCACCCAGGGCTATAGCTTGTTTAACTCCTTCAACCCGGCCTTCAGCCCAACCACGCAGATGGAGGTTTCCGATCAGATCTCCTGGTCGCACGGAAAGCATACGATCCGCGCGGGCTTCGAGTTTGAGAAGGACCAGTGGAACATCGTCTATCAGGGTTTCGAGCGAGGATGGCTCTGGTTTGGGACGTTCAACGACTTTCTTGTCGGACAGCCCGGCAGTATTTTTCAATGTATTTTCTGCGTTGCCGGGCCTGAGCAGGGCGTAGTACATGGCTACCGCCTGCCGGCCATGAGCTCGTTCGTCCAGGACGACTATAAGGTCAGCTCCAAGTTGACCTTGAACCTTGGAGTCCGCTGGGAATATGACGGCGCGCTCAGCGATAAGTATGGCAACCTCACCAACGTTTGGCTCAGCCAGTTGCAAACGGTGCCCAATCCTCCGACCACTGCGGAAGCTTCCGGCAACAGCCTGGTGGGCTACGTAGTTCCCAAGAATTACAGCACCGCCACTTGGGGCGCGGTGCCCGCCGGCGTTCTGCAAAATTCCGGCAATCTGCCCCTTTCGAGCCACCCCCCGCTCAGCAATTTCGGCCCTCGCGCGGGGTTCGCTTACCAGATCAACAGTAAGCTGGTGGCGCGTGGCGGGTTCGGCATGTTCTACGACCGCATCGGCCTGGACGCCATTGTGCACGCTGTGGAACAGGGCTATCCGTATTCCGGAACCGGCGATTATGGCGCTGGAAATCAACAGACACTCCAGACTCCCTTCCCGGTGACGCCGATCGGAACCTTCGCGCCGCGCTATTTCAACCCGGCCTGCCTGAGCGCTGGTCCAGGGGCGTGTAACTCACCCGCTTATAACTCGTACTTGAGCGCGCCCTTCCTCGATCAAGACCTTCACACGCCCTTGGTCCGGCAGTACAACCTTGATTTGCAGTATGAGTTTGCCAAGAACTGGGTACTCGATATGGCGTTCGTGGGATCGAGCGGCATTAACTTGATCGATCAGTATCACAACTACAACACCGCAAACCTCGCCACGGCGAGCAATCCCATCAACGGCCAGACCACCAATACTTTGGACAATGTGTCTCTGCGGGTGCCCTATCTCGGCTACCAGCCCGTGGGACTGCAAGGCACCGCCTTCGATGGCATCTCCAACTACAATAGCCTCCAGGTCACCCTGCGCAAGCAATTCTCACATGGATTCCTCATGCAGGCTGCCTATACCTATAGCAAGGATCTGGCGGACATCAACTACATCGCCGGCGCGGCCGAATACGGCGCAAACTACAACGATCCGCACAATCTGGGCCAGCAATACGGCGCAGTTCCTTACAACCGGCCGCAACGGTTGGTCGTCAACTATAGCTACGATCTGCCCTTCGGAACGCATCAGGGCGCTGCCGGAAAGTTGCTGGGAGGATGGAATGTTTCGGGCGTCACCACCGTTCAGGATGGCACCCCGATGACGATCACCGACCCCTCCGCGGGCACCATTTACGGCACCACCGCCGGCAGCACGGCGCAGCTCTGTCCCGGACAAACCTACAATTCCATCCTGTCCAGCGGCAATATTACGCAGCGCCTAGGTGGGAATAGCGGTGGCTCAGGCTACTTCACGCCGGGCGCTTTTTGCGCCGCTCCAACGGGTGGAATCTATGGCAACGGGACAGGCTTTGGCGATTCCGGAGTCGGCGTGGTCCTTGGACCGGGCCAGTTCAACTGGGACATCACCATCGTGAAAACCACCAGGCTGACCGAAAGACAGACCCTTATATTCCGCACCGAGTTCTTCAACACCTTCAACCACGCGCAATTTGAGAATCCCGTGGTCACCGTGGGCGCAACGTTGGGCGAGATTACTGCGACCAGCGTCAACCCGCGAATCATGCAGTTCGGTCTGAAGTACATGTTCTAACATCCTCCGCTCCCTAAAATCGCCGCGGTTCATTACGAGCCGCGGCTTTTTTCATTGATGCACCATATCGGCATGCTGCACCACGCCAGCAGGTATAATTTTGCAGGAAGCATGAACAGATTCGTACTACTGCTGTCAATTGTTCCCGTTGCGTTCGCGCTCGCCCAATCCGGCACGGCCCAGACTGGAACAGCAAATGGCGAGTGGCGCTATTACGGCGGCGACGCCCAGAGCACCAAGTATTCGCCGCTCGATCAAATCGATCGTGGCAACGCCGGCAAGCTGCAAGTGGCCTGGACCTGGAAGGCGCAAAACTTTGGCCCGCGCCCGGATCCGAACTATGAAGTAACGCCGCTGATGGTGCACGGCGTTCTCTATTTCACTGCCGGAATGCGGCGCGACACGGTTGCCGTGGACGCCGCCACGGGCGAAACGCTGTGGATGTATCGCCTGGACGAAGGCGAGCGCGGCGATCACGCCGTGCGCTTCAACAATCGCGGCGTCGCCTACTGGACCGACAATCAGGGCGACGAGCGGATTCTGACCATTTCGCTCGGTTATCAATTGATCGCTCTCAACGCCAAGACCGGACTTCCCGCCGCCGGCTTCGGCCACAACGGCATCGTCGATCTGCTGGTGGGCCTCGATCGCGAGAACATCAAGCCCGGGATCATCGGCGCTACGTCTCCAGCCATTGTGGTCGGCGACATCGTTGTGGTGGGCTCGGCTTTGCAGCTCGGCACCGCGCCACTTTCGAAGGAAAATGTTCCGGGCTACGTGCGCGGCTATGACGTGCACACCGGCAAGCTGCTGTGGACCTTCCATACCATCGCGCAGCCGGGCGACTTCGGCAACGAAACCTGGGAGAACGGGTCATGGAAGTACACCGGCAACACCGCCGTGTGGGCGCCCATGAGCGCCGACCCCCAGCTCGGCTATGTCTACCTGCCCGTCGAAACGCCCACCGGGGATTTCTACGGCGGGCATCGCCCGGGCGACGATCTCTTCGATGAAAGCCTGGTCTGCGTGAACGCGCGCACCGGCCGGCGCGTCTGGCACTATCAGATCATCCACCACGGTATTTGGGATTGGGACAATCCCGCCGCGCCCGTGTTGCTGAACATCACAGTGAATGGAAAAAAGATCAAGGCGGTCGCGCAGGTGACCAAGCAAGCCTTCGTTTATGTCTTCGATCGCGAGACCGGCAAACCGGTTTGGCCCATCGAAGAACGCCCGGTTCCCCAATCCGACGTTCCCGGCGAAAAGACTGCGCCCACCCAGCCCTTCCCAACCAAGCCGGCGGCTTTCGACCGCCAAGGCGTGAGCCTGGACGATCTGATCGACTTCACTCCGGAACTGAAGGCCGAAGCGCTGAAGATCGCATCCGAATACAAGCTGGGCCCGCTTTTCACCCCCGCGATCGTATTCGATTCCAACGGCAAGAAGGGCACGTTGATGCTGCCGAACGCAACCGGCGGCGCCAACTGGCAAGGAGCGGCGGCGGATCCGGAGACCGGCGTCCTCTATGTTCCCTCGGTCACCAATCCATATGTGGCGGCGCTGGTGCACGATCCCGAGCACTCCGACATGAACTATATTTCGAAGAATGTGTTTCTCGAAAAGATCGATAAGACTTTGCCCATCGTCAAACCGCCTTACGGCCGCATCACCGCCATCGATCTGAACTCCGGCAATCGGCTCTGGATGATTCCCAACGGCCAGCCGCCCGACGACATCAAGAACAACCCGGCGCTCAAGGGCATCGATACCAGCAAATTCGGCAACCCGGAGCGCGCGCTGCTGGTGGCGACCAAGACGCTGCTGTTCTCGGCCGACGCCACCGGCCTCGCGCCGGTGAATGGTTCTAATGCGTCCACCTTCCGCGCGCTCGACAAAAGAACCGGAGAGACCATCTTCGAGCTGAAGCTGCCCGCGCACGCCACCGGCGTGCCGATGACCTACCTGGCGAAGGGCAAGCAGTATATCGTGGTCGCAGTCGGCGGGCGCGGTGAGCCGGCGGAGTTGGTGGCGCTTTCCGAGCCCAATCCGGAATGACCCGCGTCATCGCGATTCTTTCCGCCATTGGCCTGTATTTCCTCTACTTTTTCGGGATGACACGCACTGGCTTGGTCGGTCCCGACGAGCCTCGCTACGCGGCAATTGGTAGGGCAATGGCTGCGACGGGCGATTGGATCACGCCGCGTTTGTGGGGCCAGCTGTGGTTTGAGAAGCCTGCGCTTTTATATTGGATGACCGCGGCAGGTTTTAAGCTGGGCCTGGGACCCGATTGGGCGCCGCGCTTGCCCGTGGCGCTCATCAGCGTCGCGTTCCTGATCTATTTTTTCGTCGCCTTGCGCCGCGAGTTTGGCGACCGCGCGGCCTGGTATTCGGGGGCGATATTGGCGACGTCGGCAGGCTGGCTGGTCTACAGCCACGTCGCGATCACGGATCTGCCAATGTCCGCTGCGTTCGCCGCAGCGATGCTGCTTGCGGCATTTTCTGAACCGCGCGCGTTAGCAAGCGGTCTTTCCGCAGGTGCGCTCCTCGGCCTCGCCATCCTCGCCAAAGGCCTAGTTCCACTCGTGCTCTTCATTCCCGCCCTTTGGTTCTTACGCCGCCGCATCCACGACCTGGTGCTGATCTTCGCCGCGGCCGCTCTGGTCGCTGCGCCCTGGTACGTGCTCGTGACACTCCGCAACGGCACGCCGTTCCTTCGGCAGTTCTTCTGGAAACAGCACTTCGACCGGTTCGTGAGCGGCGCGCTTTTGCACGGCCGCCCCGTCTGGTTTTACGTCCCGATTTTGCTGGCCGGCATTTTTCCATGGATTCCAATGTTGGCCCTGCTGTTCGACCGGAAGCTGTATCGCGATCCCCGCGCCCGGTTTCTCCTCGCATGGTTTGCATGGGGCTTCGTGTTCTTTTCCGCCTCTCGCAACAAGCTTCCAGGCTACCTGTTGCCCCTGTTACCGGCCGTCGCCGCTCTCATGGGGATCGCGCTCTCCGAAACTGCGCGGGCCAGAATTTTGCTGGCCGCCTGCGGCCTTCTGTTCTTCATTGCACCCCCCTTGATGGAAGTGCTGCCCCAAGCCCTTGTCAACGGCATTTCTCACGTGTCTTTGCATTTCACCCTGTCGGGAATACTCATCTGCTCGGCGCTCGCGGCCGGATGCGCGGCCGCCCGGCGCGACTTAGCGGTAGCCCTGGTGGTGCTGGGCATGGCTGCCTGCGTCGGTGATGTGATATGGCGCGTCTATCCGGTGCTCGATCGCGAACTCTCCGGGCGGCCTCTCTGGCTCACCCAGGGCCCGTCCATCACCTGCGTGCCGCCAACCAACCGTTCGCGCCGCGACAGCATCCGTTATTATGTCGACAGAAATCTGCCGGATTGCAGGTAGTCCGCCGGTTCACCGCCGGTTTACCGCCACTGAACCAGACCCTCCGAATCTTCCACCACGACCACCTCATACTTTTCGATCATCGGCATCAGGACGTTCTCCAGTTCGCCCTTCCAAAGTTCTCCTTCATAGAACTTCGCTTTCATCGGCTCACGCGAAGGCAAGTCGGGAAAGCCGCGCATGAAGAAGAAGGTGTCGGGGTCTTCGACCGACAGAAACGGGCCCAAGATCTTCATCCCGATTTCCGCGTGCGCCGGAACAGACTTCGAGCGGAATATCTCGAGGAATCGCGCGCGGCAGCCGGGCTTGAGATTGTACGTCCGCATTTCTATGATCATTTTGGACCCTCCCCCCAGTAGGATTGTAAAATAGCCCGAAATATAGTAATCTCTATAGACATGGGGGTAATCACGAACTCTCTGAGCCTCCAAGCCGAGACGGAAAGACAGTACGATGCTACCGTTCGGGCCGATATTGAGCTCTTCCGGTCCTACGCCGAGAAGTTCACAGCCGGCGAACTGACCGACGACGAATTCCGGGCGCAGCGCCTTCGCCGCGGCGTCTACAGCCAGCGCCAGGCCGGCGTGCACATGATTCGCACCAAGATCCCCGGCGGAACGATGACCGCCGCGCAAATGGATCAGCTCGCCGCCATCGCCGACGAGTTCTGCGGCGGCAAGGGACACCTCACCACCCGCCAAAACATCCAGTATCATTTTGTTCCGCTGCCGCAAGTGGCGGACCTGCTCGAGCGGCTGGCGGATTTCCGTCTGACCACCCGCGAAGCCTGCTACAACACGGTTCGCAACGTCACCGCTTGCCCGCTCAGCGGGCTGCTGGCCGACGAAGTTTTCGATGTGCATCCTTACGCGCGGCAAGTCGCGTTCGCGTTCCTGCATCAGGAACTGACCGATAGCATGCCGCGCAAGTTCAAGATCTCTTTTTCTGGGTGCAAAGAAGATTGCATGGTGGGGGCCATCCACGATATCGGTCTTCGGGCCGTGATCCGCGACGGCCAACGTGGCTTTCGCATGCTGGTGGGTGGCGGCTTGGGACCGCTGCCGGTCGAAGCGCACGTGCTGGATGAGTTTGTGCCCGTGGAACGGCTGGTAAATCGGTGCGAAGCCGTCCTTCGGTTGTTCAACACGCACGGGAATCGCAAGAACAAGAACAAGGCGCGTTTAAAATTTGTTGTTCGCGAGCGCGGCTGGGATTGGGTCAAAGAAGAGATTGAGAAAAATTATCAGGACATCCTGACCAACGGCGGCATCCCGACCCCCGAAGTTATCCCGGACGGCTTTGGTGGTTTTCAATCAGCACCACCACCGCTGGGCACTGGCGCCGAGCTGCCGCCGGTGCTCGGGTCCAACGGCCGGAGGGGGGCGGACTACGAACGCTGGCTCGAAACCAATATTCGCGAGCAGAAGCAAACCGGTTACGCGATGGTCACGGTCAAGGTTGCGCAAGGCAACCTGACCGGTGTGCAAATGCATGGGTTGGCTCACTTGGCGCGCACCGCCGGCGATGGGCTGTGGCGCGTAACCATCGATCAGAATCTGGTTTTGGCGTATGTCCCATTACGGGCCTTGCCGCAGGTTTACGATGCGCTGCGTCAAATTGGGCTGGGGGACGCGGGTGCGCATGAAATTGACGACGTCACCACTTGTCCCGGGGCTTATAGCTGCAACCTGGCGCTGACCAAATCCATGAATTTGGGCGCGGCGCTGGCCGGCGTAGTGAAGGATTTTTCAGATCCCTTGGTGCGCAAGCTGAGCATCAAAGTCAGCGGATGTCCCAATGCCTGCGGGCAGCACTGGATCGGGGATCTCGGATTTTACGGGAATGCGCGCAAGATCGCCGGGAAAGAAGTTCCCTACTATTTGATGCTTCTGGGGGGCGGCTACGATGCCTCTGGCGTCATCCGATTTGGCGTAGCGGTGCAAAGTATTCCGGCTCGCCTGGCGCCGGAAGCCGTGCGGCGAGTCCTTAACCACTACATCGCGAATCGTATGGACGGCGAAAGCTTCCGTGACTACGTGTTGCGGTATAAAGTGGAAACGTTCCGGCTGATGACGAATGACTTGGTGAAGCCGCCGGAACTATCGCCGGAAATGTACCGCGATTGGGGCGACGAGGTAGAGTATTCGCTCGCGCTCGGGCGCGGCGAGTGCGCCAGCTAGCCGGCTCCTGCTGAACCGCGCTTACTGAGCCGCGACCGTAAGGGAGCGTTCCCCTACGCCCGCTTCGACGACCGCGCGCTTTGTGTCTTGCCCGCTTCGATAAAAGCGCCGTTGGCCATCGCAAACGCCGGCATGGAGATGGAGCGGTCCACCAGATCCGCCATGGCGTGTACGGCCAGACCTTCGGCTTCCTTCACAAAAGTAAGGGCCTTGCACACCAGGTCGAAATCGACGTTGACGCAGTCTCCACCGCGCACCTGATCGGTGGCGATTAAGTTGGACATGGGCTGCACCAGCAGCCGCTCGATGGCGCGTTTGAGGTGGCGCGCTCCGTACTTCAAGTCCGTTCCCTCTTGCAGCAGGAATTCCTTTGCCGCATCACTCGCCTTGAAGACGAACGACCGCTCGGGAGAGGTATTGAAGATCCGCTGCTGGACCATGTTCAATTCGATGTCCAGGATCCTGCGAAGTTCCGAAGTTCCCAGCGGCTTGAATGTCACGATCTTATCGAGACGATTGATGAACTCAGGCGTAAACTTGCGCCGCGCTGCTTCCACGCCGCTGCGCATCATCTTCCCATTCAGCTTCTCGTCCACTGTTCCGTTTTGAGCCTGGCGGGAACACTCCGGTCCATTAAAACCGAGGCGAGGCGTCACCAGCGCGCTCATCTCGGCAGCGCCCAGGTTGCTGGTCATAAAGATCAGCGCGCGCGAAAAATCCACCTTGCGGTTGTCGCCTAGCGTGAGCGTTCCTTTATCGAGAACGCCGAGTAGCAGATTCCACAACGCATCGCTCGCTTTTTCAATCTCGTCGAATAATACGAAGCTCAACTTGCATGTGTCGGAATGGTACTGATTCAACACTTCCTGACTCAACAATGGATGTGTCTCGCGATGCCCCAGGTATCCTGGAGGCGAACCGATCAGCTTCGCAATCTCATGGCTGTGCTGAAATTCGGCGCAGTCGATTTTGATCACCGCGCGCGGATTGCGAACCAGCGCCTCCGCGGTGGCTTCCACGATGCGCGTCTTGCCGGACCCGGTCGGCCCCAGAAACAGGAAGTTCCCAATGGGACGTCCCGCGGGCGACATCCCGGTCAAGTGCATTTGGTAAATATTCACGATCTGCTGGATGGCCTCGTCCTGTCCGACGATCATCCGGCGTAAGCTACCTTCCAGGACTTCCGCATCCCGCCCTGTGCGCGTTGGATCTAAAGGAACGTTAACCCTTGACATTGTCTTCTGGGCCCCTTTCACAACCACTCCCGACTTTCCAAGAGCAAATTGCATGCCATACTTTGCAGCCATTGGTCAAAAGCCTACTTACGCGGCTTCGAGGGTCGTACTTCGACCCGGCTCACCAGAGTTCTTTCCGGCATCCTCAACAGCATGACTACAATCTCTCCAATATCCTCTGGCGCTATTTTCCAATCGGCTCTTGCCGATCCGCCGCTGAATCCTGTATCGACGCTTCCAGGCATTATGTGAGTCACCCGCACGTTGTCATACCGATGATCCAGCAGCATCGCTTCCGTCAATCCGGTCAATCCGAATTTCGAAGCATTGTAAGCAGCGCCGCCCGCAAATGCATCTTTTCCGGCCAGGCTACCCATGTTGATGATGTAGCCGCCGCCGCGACTCCTGAAGCGCGCCAACGCTGCGCGCGAACAATAAAACACCCCCGAGAGGTTTGTTTCCAGCGTCCTCTGCCACTCCTCCACCGTCAGCTCCGCGGTGCTCCTGAAGAGCCCAATCCCGGCGTTGTTCACCAGAATGTCGGGTCCACCGGTCTCGCGGTCGATCCAGGTAAACAATTCCTCTACGTCCGCGTTTGTTCTTACATCGGCAGGTTTTCCGAGCACTTTACCTTTGGCCCCGCCGGCCAGCTGAGTGGTCAGCCGCCTTACAGCTTCCGACACCCCCGCTTCACTGCGCCCCGAGATCGCGACGGTGGCTCCGGCGCCGGATAAGGCTGCCGCGATCGCGTAGCCGATCCCTCGCGTGGCCCCAGTCACAACCGCGGTTCGTCCTGTTAGAAAATCTTTGTCCATGCTTTCATCGTACGTTGCCGATCTCTCCTCATCTCGCGCCTGGCCGGGGTGTCGCTGATTCCAGGTCGCGTGATGTAAATTGGGTCTAGAAGCCGCAGACGTCCCTTCGCTCACCCATGCAGGACGCACAGCCCAGTCGTACCGCCCAACGTGTCGCCCTGCGTCGCGCCGCGCATCAGTTGTTGGATGAGCCCAGGGTATTTGACGACCCTCTGGCGGTGGCGATTGCCGGCCAACCGGCCGAGCCGTTATCTTCCTCTTCCCGCCCCCTGCGGGCCTTCATCGCTGCGCGCAGCCGCTACGCGGAGGATCAGCTCGCCCGGGCCGTGCTTCAACGGGGAGTTCGGCAGTATGGCGTGTTGGGAGCGGGGCTCGACACGTTCGCCTACCGGAATCCTCTGCGGTCCCTGGGACTGCACGTCTTCGAAGTGGATCATCCCGCCACGCAGGCATGGAAGCGCGCGCGCCTCAGTATAGCGAACATCA